>Ga0307505_10001509_pt1 | contig 18599 bp, 12 predicted proteins | sample 23_S_MG_FD_202183 | JGI IMG/M metagenome (GOLD analysis project Ga0307505, IMG submission 202183) | Soil microbial communities from Populus trichocarpa stands in riparian zone in the Pacific Northwest, United States - 23_S | ecosystem: Environmental > Terrestrial > Soil > Riparian zone > Trees...
GACGCGGGCAGCGAGTTGTTCCTGGCCGACTTCGCGTCGCTGGGGAGCTTCCTCGCCAGCGGCGCAGCCGGCGAAGGCGGCTCGTTCGTTGGCATCAACATCGCCAGCAACTACCAGGTCGCCGGGTTCGACATCTACCAAGACAAACCCTATCTGCTGCTCCAGACGAGGGCCGACGCCGACGCGGGCAGCGAGCTGTTCCTGGCCGAATTCGCGTCGCTGGCGAGCTTTCTTGCCAGCGGCGCAGCCGGCGAAGGCGGCTCGTTCGTCGGCATCAACATCGCCGGCAACTACCAGGTCGTTGGGTTCGACATCCTTGAAGATGTGGTCACCGACCCGGGCGTGCCGGGCCCGAACGTGCCGGAACCCGGCGCCCTGGCGCTGATGCTGGCCGGTATGGGCGCGATCGGCGTCAGGCGCTCCCGCATCGTCGCGGCCGGCCAGAGGAGGATAGGAAACATTTGAGGGGTGCCTGGTTGACGGAAGGCAGAGCATTTTTCGGCCCGTTATGCGACGTGGGTCCCTCCCGCCCGCTCTCTTCCACTGAGGTTCTCCATCGCGATGGCTGCACCTTGTGGCCAGCATCATTCTGTCCCAAGGGGAAGGGCAGCGCGCGCGGGAGGGATCGACGTCGCATAACGGGCTTTCCGTTACCTTGCCTCCCTCTAAAGTGTCCTATCCGCCTCGTTCGGCGGGCCGATCGTCACCGACCGCATATTCTATTTCTGGGCCATCGAATCGGCGCCCGCCTGGAAGGCGCGCGGGTTCGTCAACCAGGTGCAGGTGCGCGAGTCGACGGCGCGTTCGGAGTACACGGCCCTGACGCTGGGGCGCCAGACTCGATCGGAACTGGGCCGCCTTCAACGGCTACGCGATGTTCTTCCTCCCGCGAACCATGCCGCGTGCCGTGGCTGGCTCGAGTCGCCGCCGGCTCTTGCGGCCCCCGCGGCGGCCGATGCGCGACAGAGCGCCCGCGAGCGACCTAGCTGGCCTGGAGGATCTTCCGTGCCTCCGCGGCGTCCAGCAGGTTCGGCTCGAGCTTCAAGGCCTGCGTCAGCGCAACCCTGGCCCTCGCCTTGTCGCCGGCCTTCGCGTAGGCGAGGCCGAGATGCATGTGATAGATCGCCCGGCGCGGCTCCCTGGCGACGGCCTCCTCGAGCAGCGGGATCGCCAGGGCGGGAAGATTCTTCTGGTAGTAGACCCACGCCAGCGTGTCGTTCACTTCGGGAACGTCGGGGAGCTGTGATTTGGCAGTCTGCGCCAGTTGAAGCGCCATGTCGAGATTGCCGCCGGTGTCGACGTAGATCTGGGCCAGGTTGTTGGCTGCGACCGCCGCACGAGAGTCGGTGCCAAGAATCTGCTCGTATCGCCGGCGGGCTTCCAGCCGGTTGTCTTCCATCTCGAACAGAATCGCCGTCATCGTGCTGGCCCCTATGGCGTTGGGATTCAGTCGCGCGATCTGCTCGAACTGCTCCCGCGCCTGCTGGGTCTTGCGCTGCGTGATCAGAATCCGCGCCAGCATCGAGTACGCGGCGAGATTGTCCGGCCCGGCGCTGATCGCTTTCTGCAGGGCCTCCTCGGCTTTGGAAAGCTGGCCGTCCGCCATCTCGACGCGCGCGGCCAGGAGAAACAGCTGCGGGTTGCCTGGCGCCTTTGCCAGCTCGCGCTCGATACGCGCGCGCGCGTCCGGGCGTTTGTTCTCGGCGACGTCGACGCCCACCAGGCCGCTCAGCGCTTCGAGATCGCCGGCATCCTGCTGGAGCGCGTTCTCGAACAGCGTCCGTGCCGTGGCCCAGTCGCCCCGCGCTCCTCTGAGCGTGGCCGCCGTCGTCAGTACCCTGGCGGTTGTCCCGTGGCGCGTCATCAGTTGACTGACGATCGGCTCGGCCTGGGCGATTTGGCCCTTCGCGATGAGGCTCCGCGCCAGGGTGAGCTGTACTTCCGGATTCTCCGATGTCTGCAGCGACGCGTCCTGCGCCGCGTTGAGCGCCAGGTCGGCGTCGCCTGCCGCCAGGTGCAGGCGCGACAGATACAGCTGCGAGGCGACCGCGCGCGGATTGAGCCGGAGCACCTCGTTGAACGAGGCGATCGCGCGCGGGCGATCGTTGCGCTCGGCGTTCAGCACGCCGACTGTGAAGTGCGCTTCGGCGTTTTCGGGCTGCTCCTTGACGGCCCTGGCCGCTAAGACCAACGCCTCGTCGAACTTCCGCTCGGCTCCGAGGAATGTCGCCTTTCTCAGCAGGGCGTCGACGTTGGCTGGTTGCTTCTTCAATAGCCCGTCGATGGTGCGATGCGCCTCCGCCGTCTGTTTACTCGCATACTGCATGGCTGCGAGCCGTGTGGTGGCGGCAGCTTCACTTTCCGGTACCCGACTCAGGGACTTCAGGAGCTTCATGGCGTCGTCGTTCCGGTTGAGCGAGAGGTAGTAGTCGGCCAGTGCCAGCCTCTGCGGGGCTTGCGGAGCCGTCTCGAGTTCGGCCGCCGTCTTGAGAAACGGCTCGGCTTCGGACTGCCGTCCTTCATGCCGGAGAAAGGCCGCCATGGCCCGATTGGCGAGCGGGTTCCTCGGAGCGCCGACGACGGCACTCCGGAAGTACGTCTCGGCTTCGTCCTTACGGCCCGTCCCCCACAAGTAGTTGGCGAGCGATAGCTGCGCATCCACCGAATCCGGTTGAGCGGTGAGGGCCCGCCGGAAGGCCGACTCCGCGTCAGGCTGGCTTCCGCGGCTGAGCTGAAAGCTCGCCAGCGTGGCGTAAGCCGCGGCGTTCGGCTCGATTCGGACGGCGTCTTCCACCTGGAGGATGGCGCCCTCGAAATCTTTGAGCCCGGCCAACGCGTTCCCCAGCACGATCAACGCGCGGGCGTTCCTCGGCTCCTTGGCAAGCAGCGTCATGATTCGAGTCTTGGCATCCTCGAATCGACCGGCTGCCGCCAGCAGCGCGCTCGCCTTCAGTTGCACGTCCGCACTGTCGGGCATCAGATCGGCGGCGCGTACGTAATTGGCAAGGGCCTCCACGGGTTCCCCGCGCTGCCAGAAGGCTTCAGCCAACTTGTAGCGCGCCTCGCCAAAGCGCCCATCGATCTGGAGGGCTTTCCGGTACTGGATGACAGCCTCGCCGTAGCGCTGCTGCTGCAAGAACTCGTCGCCGCTGCGCACGAACTCCTGCTTGGCGGCGTCCGGGTCCTTCGAACAGCCGGTCGAGGCCAGAAGCAGAAGCGGTATCGTCGTGAACATTATCCGGGCGGCCCAGCGGCATGGCATTGTTGGTTCTCCCTGGAAGTGACCGGACGCGACGGGTACAGCCGCCGGTTCACGGTCGCGAAGGGGGGAAGCGCCGTACAAGGGCAAACGCCTCAGGAGCGATGACCGCGCCCGAGGCGTTGCCGACGAGAGCGTCGAACGGACGGGCTTAGCTGCGCCGCCGGCGATGGACCGCGAAGCCGAGAAGCCCCGCGCCGAAGAGCAGCATGCTGACCGGTTCCGGAACCACCGCGCCGATATTTCCCGAGAAGTTACCCGCGATGGATGCCTCGAATCCGCACAGCGAGGTGCCACATATGGCCAACCCGGGTGTCAAGTTCGTGAACGCGATGCTGAGAGCGCGCTCCAAATCGAGGCTGGTGATGACGTCTGAGCTGAAGTTGATGATATCGGTCGGGGTTCCGGCGCCGACGGTCAACTGATTGCCGCCCTGAGCGCCGGTCGCCAGATCGTCGAAGTCTCCGGATAGGTAGTTGATGCCGGCGTTGTTGGCCAGACTGTTGAACGAGAACGTGCCCTGGAAGCTCTGGTCGATGTTCCCGCCGTTCGTGCTCGCAGCGCTGTCGCTCACGAAGGTGAAGTCCAGGAACGCCTGAGTTCCGTCCGCCGCGTTCTCGATAGCGGTCAACGTGACGGCAATGTCCGTGCCGGTGATCGTCGTCGTCGTGCCGTCGGTCGTCGCAGTAACCGTGTTGGCGATTCCGTTCTGGCCGAAGACCAAGATCGTGACGGCGCTAGCGGCCCGCGCTGATGCGAGTGACATCACAGCCACCAGTCCCAGCGACAGACCCAATCCTCTTAATGTCATCATGCACACCTCCCAGAGCCCTTGATTGCGAACGACAGCAGGGGGAATGGCTGTCCATGAGCAAACGGGGTACCACGGAGGGAACGGCTCAGTCGCAAGAGCAAGCGGACAATCGAAACGGGCCTTTTTACGGCGCGACCTTCGAGCTCTGCAAAAAGATCGAGGCGTGCTTGTCGTGACTTTTGTCAACCACATCCATGGGCAGATTTACGTCGCTCCGCGCAAAGCTTGCACTGAACAAGGCCGAAACTTGCGCTGAACACGGGTCTGTGCGGCGCGGTGCCGCGAGGCGTCCTCCGGATGAGGCTGAACTCAGAAAACTGGTCGAGTCAGCCTCTCGGAGAGGGAAGAGCTGGAGGCGAAGGCAGAGCTGGAAGTTGGAGAGAGCAAGCGTCGGCCCGTCTTGCCAACTGCGCGGCCGAAGGAGTCGAGCGTGACAGAAGGTCATACACGATCGAGGCGCCGACCAGGGCGAACGGAGCGGCCATCGAGAGCATGACGCCTTCCGATCCGGGCGCCTCGAACACAGGCCACCGGAAGATCCGCCCGAAGGCGGGTTGGATGATGCTGATCGACGCGAGCAGCATCAGTCGTTTGTGCGTGTCCGACCGGCGCCGCAGCGCGATCGCCGCCGCGAGCAGGATGGCAAACGCACGATGCTCGTCGTATTCGACCAGGCGATAATCGCCCCGCCGGACACGGTGGAGCGGCTGCAGGCGCTGCAGCAGCTGACGGCGTCAGTGGACGCGCACGACTTCTACTGACGTGGGCTTCAGGTCGGCTGTCGTGACACGCCGAGCTCGCGGGCTGCCTGCGAGACGTTCATCCGCAACGTTGGCAAGCAAAAGAGCCCCCGGGCACAACCCGGGGGGCCTCTAGTTCACGCGGCAGTGACCAGCTTACCGGCTGACCTGGAGGCTGGTTCCACCACCAGGGGCGCCGGTGCCACTGTCACCGCTGGAGACAACCTTGACCCAGAGGGAATCCTTGCCCTTGAAGTACGAGGTGTCGTTGGCCTTGCGCAGCGCATCCAGGCTGTCCTGCGGCGTACCGGAGGCTGCGGTGGTGAATCCCGGCAGCTCAAAGATTACCCACGAGCCGCGATCCAGTTCCGTCAGGGTGAGGGGCACGGACGGCCTTTCGGTTGCCACCTTGATCTCGGTACCGGCTCGTACGTTGGTGCCCCCAGTTACGGTGAACTCCTTGCCACTGCGGCTGAGTACGACCGGCGGCTGAGGAGGTCCAGCAGGAGCGCCGAATCGACCACCAGGTGCGCCAGGACCAGCGGCTCCGCCGGGACCGGCAGCTGCGCCTCTGGCGCCACCGGCACCACGAGCGCCGCCGAAGCCGCCGCCGCCGCCAAAAGTCAGGCGTCCGACGTCGCCCTTGCACACGGCAGCGTTCCAGGTGGGCTTGATCTCACAGGCTTCCGCGTCGACGGCGATGCTGTCGTTGACGCCGTCGTGGATGAGAACGTAGGAATTGGGACCGCCGCCGAGCGAGCCGTCCTTGTCGCGGAACGCCGCGGTCTTATAGGACGTACTGCCTCCATTGTCGCTGGCCCACTTGCTGTTGTCCGCCATCGGCGGGAAATACACCGGTTTGGCGTTGACGAATGTCAAGCGCTCGAAGGCGTTATTGGTGCTGACCCCGAAGCTGCTGAACAGCAGGTTCGAGATCGCTCCCGTCTTGCGAGTGGCGTTGTCCTCGTAATTCCGGAAGGTGGTATTCACCACGTCATGACGGTAGTCGTAGTACTCGTAGCCGCGGATCGGGAAATCCGGCAATTCGCGCTTCGGCAGGCTGCGACCGTAGGCCTTTTCCGCGTCAGTCGTGGGGTTGCCGATGTTCTCGGTTTCGCCCACGAACAGCGAGTCGACGACTTGTGACGTAAAGGCGTAACGACCGAATGCGCCGGACGCGTGCGTGAAGCCCATCGCGTTGTCGGCCAGTCTCACGTTCCTGAACACGTGCATCTCACCGCGGCCCCAGATGCCGCCATTGCGGTTCTTGTAGGCGATGAGATCCTCGAAGACCGATTCAAGCGCCTTGCTGTTCGGGTCAGCGGGATCTTCAAGGCCGGTATGCGAGCTGCCAGTAACACCGAACGTGTTATTGGGCGCAATGTTTCGGTCGAACATGAACGAGTCGTAGTTGGAGTGGGCGACGTTGCCCTTGAACTCGCGGAACGGCGTTCGACGCGGCCACGTCTTCGCACTGATCTCCGTGCCTTCGAACTTCCCGTTCGGGTGTTCCGGCAAAGACATCCAGAAGCCGGTCGAGTCGGAACCCGCAGCCACGTTGTCGCGGTACGTGTTGTCCGGATTGGTAATCCAGAAACTCGCCGCCGTGTTGTCCGAGGGCAGCAGGACATCCTTGGATTGCTGGCCATTCGTTCCGTTTCTGGTCTCGCCGCGCGCGGCGAGGTTTGTCGGGACGCACGGCTTGGACGTATGACACTTGGTCTGGATCGCCAGGTTGTGAACGTACTCGTTGCCGTGCTCGATGCCGTCTTCGAGGAAGAAGCAGTGGCCGACGGTGTTGTAGGTCACGTTGTTCTCGACGCGCAGGAAATTCGTGCCATGGACGGTCACACAGCGGTTGTAGGTGTCGTGGATCGCGGCGTTCTTGATGTACTGCCCTTTCGCATCGCCACCCAGATGCCAGTGGATTGGATACCGGGCAAGCGTCAGGTTCTGGCCCATTCTCTGGAACTCGACGCCCTCGACAAACATCTTGCTCGCGCCCATCGCCATCACGTGCCCGCCGTAGAACGGCGCTTGTTCCGCGTCGGCCGATGCCTGGAGACGGATATTGCGCGTCAGCAAACCGACTTCGCCACGTTCATCCACGTCGAAGGTGATCTTGCCGAAGTGCATGAAGTCCAGCTGCTTGTCGAGCGTGATCGTATTTCCGCGGATGGCGGCAATGGTTCGCCGCTCTGCCTGCCGGGGATCGAAATCCGTGGACGCGAGGACAATCTCATCGCCGACCTGCCAACCAGAAGCGTCCAGGACCTGTATGGAGTTGCTGCCGGCCGCGGCGGTCTGTGCCAGCTTGGTCCAGGTGTGCTTTCGGTCACCGTGCAGGTTCAGGGTTCCGCCCATGAGCAGAATGCCGCGGTCAATGCGGTCGTTGGCTCCACCCATGCCACCGATATCTTCGTCCTTGACGTTGTTGGTGAGGGTAATGGTGGCCTTGCGTGTATGGGGCCTGGCTTCGGTCCCGATTTCCAGCTCCCCGTGCAACATGACCCACTCGGTGGTCAGTTCAAGGTCGGCGTTGTTGGCGAAGCTGAGTTTGCCGTCGATAGTCAGACTGCCCAGCGCCGGCGGACTGACGTCGAGGAGCACATTCTTGTCTCTGGCAATGGTGACCTTGTCGCCAGCGGCTGGTACCTTCCGGTCCGGCCAGGTGGCAGGATCAGACCAGCGCGTCTGTCGGACTGCCGGCGCCCCGACGTTCTGAGCCTGAACGACAGCGAACACGCTGCCGAGCAGGAATGCTGGTAGGAGCGAAGCCAGAAGGAACGAGCGATGTTGCTTACTCACGGAATTTAACCTCCCCGTACTGGAAGTAAGAGAGCCCCCTGGCACAGCCGGGGGCCCTTACTCGTGCAGCAGGGTTGCTGCTTACCGGCTGACCTCGAGGCTGATTCCAGCTCCAGGGCCGCTTCCAGGGCCACTGCCAAGGACGTCACCGGTAGACACGAGCTTGACCCAAAGCGAACCGTTGCCCTTGTAGTACGAGGTGGCGCTGGCCTTGCGGAGTGCGTCCAGGCTGCGCTGCTCCGTCCCCGACGCCGCGGTGGTGAATCCCGGCAGTTCGAACATCACCCACGAACCGGCATCCAGTTCCTTCACGGTGATGTTCACGGATGGCCTCTCGGTGGTCACCTTGTACTCGGTGCCCGCGCGGACATTGGTCTCCCCGTCGGCGGTGAAACTCTTGCCATTGCGGCTGAGCACCACTGGCGGTCCTGAAGGCGCACGGGTACCTCTGATTCGACCACCACCTGGGGCAATGGCAAAGACAACAGGTTGAGCAGCAGCGCCTCGTCCGGGACCGGCACCGGGACCGCCGGCACCAGGAGCGCCACCGCGGCCGAAGCCGCCGAACCCAACAGCACCACCACCGCCGCCGATAGTCATGCGGCCGATATCGCCTTTGCACACCACGGCATTCCAGGTGGGCTTGGCCTCGCAGGATTTATCGGCGTCGATTCCGGTGACGTTGACGATGTAGGAATTGGGGACACCGGTGATGGTGCCGTCCTTGTCGTTGAACACCGAGGTCTTGTAGACCGTGTTGCCGTAATCGTCGTTGCTCCACCTGTTGTCGATCGGCGGGAAATACACCGGCTTGGCGTTGATGAATTTCGAGCGCTGGACGGTGTTGTTGGAGCTCATGCCGAAGCTGGTGAACAGCAGGTAGGAGATCGCTCCCGTCTTTCGGGTGGCGTTGTCCTGGTAATTCACGAACGTGTTGTTGTCCAGTTCATGATGGTAGTCATAGAACTCGTAGGCGCGAATCGGGAAATCCGCGACTTCGGGGAACGGCAAGCTGCGGCCATAAGCCTTTTCCGCTGACGTTGTGGGGTTGCCGATGTTCTCGGTTTCGCCCACGAACCGCGAGTCAACCACGCGTGACGTATAGGCGGACTGACCGAAGTTGCCGGACGCTTGCGTGAAGCCAATTCCGTTGTCGGCCATCTTCAGGTTCTTGTAGAGGCGCAACTCACCGCGGGCCCAGATGCCGCTATTGCGGTTCTTGTAGCTGGTGAAATCCTCGACTACCGACTCCGCTTGAGCGCTGTTCGCGTCAGCGGGATTGACAAGGGAAATATACCCGCCCACCGCGAACTTGCCATCGGGCCTGGGGGCGCGGTCGCCCATGAAACTGTCAAAGTTCGAATGGGCGACGTTGCCCTTGAACTCGCGGAGCTTCGTGCGACGTGGCCACGTAGCCTTGCTGATAGCCGTGCCTTCGAACTGGCCCGTCGGATGCTCCGGGAAGGCGAGCCAGAAACCTGTCGCGTCGGAACCCGCGGCCACGTTGTCGCGGTAAATGTTGTCCGGGTTGGTGATCCAGAAGCTCGACACCGTGTTGTCCGAAGGGATCAGGACATCCTTTGAGTCCTGGCCGGTCAAATTGAAGTTCGTGCCGGCCGTCGCTCCGAACGGAGCGAGGTTGGTCGGGTCGCACGGCTTGGACGTATGACACTTGGTCTGGATCGCCAGGTTGTGAATCAACTGGTTGCCGTGCTCGAGGCCGTCTTCCATGAAGAAGCAGTGACCGACGGTGTTGTAGGTCACGTTGTTCTCCACCTGCAGGTCGTTCGTGCCGTGCACGGTCACGCAGCGGTTGTAGGTGTCGTGGATCGCGGCGTTCCTGATGTACTGGCCCTTCGCGTCGCCGACCAGATGCCAGTGGATGGGATACCGGGCAAGCGTCAGGTTCTGCCCCATTCGCTGGAGCTCGACGCCCTCGACGTGCATCTTGCTCGAAGGCATCGCCATGATGTGACCGCCCAGGAATGACTGTTCCGCGTCGGCCGAGGCCTGGATGCGGATGTTGCGCGTCAGCAAGCCGACTTCGCCGCGCTCGTCCACGCCGAAGGTGATCTTGCCGAAGTGCATGTAGTCCAGCTTCTTGTCGAGCGTGATCGTGTTTCCGCTGATCGCGGAGATGGTGCGCCGCTCGGCCTGCCGGGGATCGAAGTCCGTCGACGCGAGGACGATCTCGTCGCCAACCCGCCAGCCCGCGGCGTTCAGGACTTCGATCGAAGTGCTGCCTGCGTTGGCCGTACTGGCCAGCTTGGTCCAGCTGTTGGTCCGATCGCCGTGCAGGTTCAGGGTTCCGCCCGAGATCATGATCCCGCGGTCACCCATGCCAGCCATGACGTCTTCACCCTTGACGTTGTTGGTGAAGGTGATGGTCGCCTTGCGCGTATGAGGGCTGGCTTCGCTCCCTATGGCCAGTTCCCCGTGCAACATGATCCACTCGGTGGTCAGCTCCAGGTCGGCATTGTTTGCGAAGGTGAGTTTGCCGTCGATGGACAGACCGCTCAGCGCCGGCGGACTGACGTCGAGGATCACGTCCTTGTCTCTCCCAATGGTGACCTTGTCGCCTGCGATTGGCACCTTGCCGTTTGGCCAGGTGGCAGGATCGGACCAATTCGTCGGCCTCGCCGCCGGCGATCCGGCATTCTGAGCCTGAACGACAGCGAATGCGCTGACGAGCAGGACTGCTGGCAGGAGCGAAGCAAGAAGGAACGAGCGATGTTGCGTACTCACGGAATCAACCCTCCGAACTCGAAGATCGACCGAGAACCACAGCGGCCACGCAGAGCGCGATCCGGCGCCCAGCACACGTCGAACCCGAAAAGAGTAGCCGATTTCCGAGGATCCCAGGTATGCGACTCCCGCCCGCCCATGTTGGCCGGGAGATCTCTCGGCTAAAGCCCTCACCATCCCAATTGGAACCTTCTGAAGCGACGGGAGGAGAGCCGCGTGGCGATGTTCGAAGTCATCGCGGGTCTCCCGGGGGAACCACCGCCCGACCGATGGTGCCACTGCAACGACGGTGTCACGGCGCGATGAGTCGGAACGAGGAGTTCGACGGCTCGGTGGCGGTCGCGTTCAGAATAATGTTCAGGGGAACAACAGGTGCTGGGCGGACGTACCGGTTCACGATGAATCGGCGGCCGTCCTTCGTGACGTCGTAACTGAAAAAGTCGGTGTTCGAAATCGGCGGCCTTACGGGCGCGCGGAAGAGCGGTCGAGGCGGCCCGCTGGAGAACGTGACGGCCGTGCCGGTTCGGACCGCCACGGCCGTGAGGGTGCGCTCCGGATCGAGGTAGAAGATCTCCGATCCGTCCGCACTCCAGCGCGGTTCGGAGCCGCCGCCCGCCGATACCTGCCACTTGCCTGCGGCGCGTGGGAACGTCGTCACATAGATAGCCGACTCACCTGATTCGTCGGATGCGTAGGCCAGCCAGTTCCCGTCGGGCGAGATCTGACCGTTCGTCTGGTGGCCGCTGGTGACCAGCAGTTTCGTCGGACGCGGGTCACCAATCCTGAACAGGGCCAAATAGGCGTTCTCTCGACCGACGCTTTCGAACGTGGTCACCAGAGACGCCCCATCACGCGACCAGGCGTTCGGGAAGTTGTTGTTTCCGATCGACAGCGTCACAGACGGCCGCTGGGCTGCGATGCGTTCCTCCCCCAAACCGCTGGTCTCCTTCACCTTCGTCCCTGTGTTCGAAGACTGATAGGCGATGCGGCCGCCATCAGGCGACCAGACGGGCGTTGCTTCTTCATCCGCGTCGAATGTAAGCCGGGCGGTTGTGTTGTCCTTCAGATCGATCACCCACACGTCGACATTCGCCGCTTTTGGATCGGAGATATCGACCGCCACGCGCTGCCCGTCCGGCGACAGGGACGGATTGAACATGATCGCCGGGCGCCCGACCGTTCCCAGCACGTTTCCGCCCCGATCGTACCAAGTGAGCACCGACTGATGCAGCGCGGTACTCGGATTGGTGACGACCGTTCCACTCGCAGACACCGCGAAGGATCCCCAATACAACGCTGGCTGAAAGCCGACGGCGGAGGCGATCACGCGGACGTCTCCGATGGGACGCCCACTGTTCGTATCGAAGGCCTGCATTACCAACTGGCCTCTCTCGTCGACGAAGAACAGAGAGCCGCCTCGCGCGAATCCTGGATTGGACCAGGCGGCGACGATGAATGCCTTCTCACGCCCGGACAGGGAGCTCAGATAGATGCCGCTTCTCTCCCCGTCCTTCGTGAAATGGCCTCCCCAGAACACAAAGTGATCGCCGTCCGGTAGAAACACCGGCCAACGGTGCGACTGTTCATCCGGCGTCAGCACTGTGTCGGTCACGGCGGCGGCGCCGGTGCCGTCGGCGTTGACTCGCCACAAGGGGCCGCTCGCACGTTGCGAATACACGATCACGTTCTTGCTGCCCCAGCTCGCGCCGCGTGCAGAGGGGGTCACATCGACGATGACTTGGGCGGCGCCGCCTGAGGGCCTCACTTTCATGAGCCTGCCGCCCGCAAAGAATCCCACATAGGCGTTGTCCGGAGACCAGAACGGAAAGCGTGCACCGTCGGTGCCCGTCAGCACGGTCGTGCGTGGTGCCCCGACTGGCTGGACATGAAGCATGTGCCGGCCGCTGTCGTCTGGCATCACAAATGCCAGGAATCGACCGTCGGAGGAGAGCGCCATCTGGCTTACCTCGCCGGAGACGGGAATCGCGAAGTGCTGGGAAAACAGCGTGCCCTGGCGAGTGTTCAGCACAGCCACCGATCCAGCGACCGCGACGATCGCGAGAAGCGCGGTGGCCAGCCACGCCATTCGCCAGGCACGCCGCTGTCGTCCCGACGGCACCTCGCCGGCAGCACCAGCCTCATCGGCGGCGGGCGTCAGCGCATCGTCGATCTCCAACCGGGCATCGGCCGCGGATTCGAGCCGTCGCTTGCGATCCTTCTGAAGGCACCGCTGGAGCAATCGGCGCACCGGCACCGGCGTCACAGCGGGCAGCTTGGTCCAGTCTGGATCGTGGTTCAGCACCGCTGCGAGCAGCTGCGCCGGCGTGTCACCGGCGAATACCGACCGCCCCGTCAGCATTTCCAGCAGCACCACACCGAACGCCCACAAGTCGCTCCGCCGGTCGGCGCCGCCGCCGGCGGCCTGCTCAGGACTCATGTAGGCGGGGGTGCCGCGAATGGTCCCGTCGCGCGAGCCGATCGTCATCTGAGCCGACTGTGCCGGGTCACCGCGAGCGTCGCTGCCGGCCGCCACGCTCGCCAGGCCGAAATCCAGCACTCTCACCGCCCCCGCCGGGGTGATCATGATGTTCGCGGGCTTCAGGTCGCAATGGACGACGCCGCGTTCATGTGCGGCCTCGAGCGCATCCGCGAGCTGTCTCGCAATCGTCAGGGCGTCGGCCATGGGCAGCGGGCCCTTCTTCAACCGCTCTGTGAGCGTCGCGCCTTCGACGAGTTCGAGCACCAATGCCGGAAGGCCGTCGACGTCCTCGAGGCCGTAGATCGCGCCGATGTGAGGGTGACTGAGCGACGCGAGCACGCGCGCTTCCCGCTTCAAGCGGGCGATGCGGTTCGGCTCGGTCACGAAGAGACGCGGCAGGACCTTGATCGCCACGTCGCGCCCCAACGCGGTGTCGCGTGCGCGGTACACCTCGCCCATGCCGCCGGCGCCGAGCAGCGACTCAATGTGGTAGACCCCGAGTTGCCGTCCGATCAGCCGGTGGCCGGGCCGATCGGCCAGCCGTTTGGCGGCAACCAGCAGAGCTGGGTCGGACAGAAACCCGTCGGCGTCAGACAGCTGGCGCAGGAGCGACTCGACCTCGTCGAGCAGCCCCTCGTCGCCCGCGCACGCCTCCGCCACGAACGCGTCGCGCGCGATTGGGTCGCGCGCGAGCGCGGCATGGCAGATCTGCTCGACGCGTTCCGCGTCGGGCGGCTCGCTGCGGGGCTCAGAGTCGTTGCGCATCGGGTCGCTCCCCGCTCAGCTCCCTCAGGAGCCACAGTTTCGCAAACTGCCAATCGCGCTTCACCGTGTCGGGCGAGATGTGCAACGCCTCACTGGTCTCCTCGATGCTGAGGCCCCCGAAATATCGCAACTCCACCACCTGACTCTTGCGCGGGTGGACTGCTTCGAGTGCGAGGAGCGCGTCGTCGAGCGCCGCGAGACTCGGATCCGCCATCGGACCGACAAGGAGCGCGTCATCCAACGCCACTCTCGGTATGCCGCCGCCCCGTTTCTCGCTGCCCTTCGCGCGCGCCGAATCGACCAGGATCCGTCGCATCGCCCTCGCCGCCATCGCAAAGAAGTGGGTGCGGTTCTGCCAGCGGACCTGATCGATCTCGATCAGGCGCAGGTAGGCTTCGTTCACCAGCGCCGTCGCCTGCAACGTGTGCCCCGGCCGCTCCCGGCTCATGTAGTGCAGCGCGAGCCGGCGCAACTCCTCGTGGACCAGCGGGACCAGCCGGTCGAAGGCATCGGCCTCGCCTCGACCCCAGGCAAGGAGGAGTGCCGTGGGGCTGTCGGCCGGCTTCACGGTTGAGTATCTTACGCCCCCGGGTCAGCGCCTGCACCTTTTCGCGGTCCGCCTCCGCCTTATGTGAAGAGGCCGGTAAACGCCAGTCGCCGGTCAGCGCCACCACCTCCGGTGTCGCTCAATGAGGAGGACCCATGGCAATCACAGATAATCAGCGTCGTGTCGTGATGTGTGCTGCGGCAGCGGCCCTGCTGCTTCAGATGTCATCGCTTGAGGCTAACGGAAACAACAACGGCCGTGGCGACGCGCACGACAATCGAGCGATTCTCGTCACTTTCACGAAGTGGCGGGTCAATGCCCCGGTCGTGCCGGCCCAGTTCACCGGAAAGGCCCGGGGGCGTGCAGCGGGCGTCTTCTTCGCGGAGGTGCTCCAAGCGCAATCGACTGCGTTCCCGAGCCTGAGAAACAGCCTGACGCGGCTCGAGGCCGTCTACGAGGTGCAGACGGAGGCCTGCGTGCGGGCGCCGGAGGTGTGTGGCCTGAACGGTGATCGTTCCTTCACGGCGCTCCTCAGAGGCGGGCAGGATGCGGCGGCGTCCGGCCGGCTCGACGGGGTGGTGCTGGCCGGATGGCGGACGGGCGCGCGCGTGCACGTGGAGTTCGAACGCCACATTCCTCTCACGCCGGCCAACTTCGCGTGCAAGGACGCCCCCATCGGGACGACCTGCTTCCAAGGCACACTGCGCATCGAGGGGCTTTAGGGTCCCGTTCTGGGATGGGTGAACCCCTCGCCTTCAGGCGAGGGGTGTCGCCGCCCGCGTGTCAGGTTTGATCCCTGTACTCCGCAAATACTCAAGCCGCGATGGTCACGAAGTCAGGTTTGCGGGGTATAGGGATCTTCTCCTCCCCGAACGTTTCCGATCCTCAAAAGATCGAATTGTCGCTGCGCGCGTAAGAGGCGACCACTGAAGTCGTCCTCAGAGCGATCAATCCGTAACTGCTGAACAAAAACCTGTAGACAGCAGGCAGAGAACGATTGGCACAACAACTGCTGGAGCTCGTCAAGAAACGCTCCTAAAGGTGGAGGGGACTCCGGGCGGCGACCGCACTTCGGGCGGATTTCTCTTCGACACCCTGCTCGACCACTCCCACATTGACGACGGAACAGGGTGGGGCACCAACAACGGTACCAAGATCCTGGTGATCGATGCCTTTGGCGGCCCCAATAACGTCACCTTCTCACCGATCGGCGGCGCGCCGTTTGCGTTGACCGCGATCGACCTTTCCAAGGCGAACACGTTCTCAACTACCTCAGCCCAAAGCGTCGAAGTGACTGGCAACCTGTTGGGCGGTGGCACGGTCTCCACCACGCTTGCTTTGTCCGGCTTCGCCTTCACGACGTTCGCGTTTGACTCGAGCTGGAGCAATCTATCGAGCGTGGTTCTGAATGGGATTGGATCTGCATGTTGCGGCGACGTGCCTGGCAACTACTACGCAGTCGACAATATCGTCGTCACAGTGGCCGCGGTGCCGGAACCTGCGACGCTCAGCCTCCTGGGTCTGGGCTCCGTGTATGTGGTGGGTCGACGTAGCCGTCGCAAAAGCGAAGACAGGCAGACGGAGGGCTACTCCAAGTAGCGACGCCCCCCGGCATAGCCCGGGGGGCTTTCAAATCTGTGAGGTGAGCACGGCTGTCGTCGCTTCGCGACTCGTCCTGGGGGGCTCGGGTTCCCCCAAGGTGCCCTGCGCGGGGTGCCGTGACTCAGGGCCGCGTTCTGCCTGACTCGAGAAGTCAGATCAAGTTCCTGTCTGACTGAACAAGCCGGACTGCGGGGCCATCACGGATTCGACTGAGGACCCCTCAGAATCATCGCGGCCAGCGCGATGCAAGGCAGGCGATACTACCTGCATCAGCCGTCGCCCACGGCGGCGGCAAGACACGCGCGGAGGTCGATATGCGCGGGCGACATGTCGCCACAGCGGTCACGGTGCACACCGCGGGATACCGCCATCGAACAAGCGGCGAGAATCGCCGCCGACGGCGGCCGCCACAATGTCCTGAACGTCGGCACGATCAACTACCCGTTGCAGGCCATGGTTCTTCTGCAGCCGCGCTACCGCGAACGGCTCGAACTCTCGGTCGACGGCCGCCAGCGCCTCGCCGCTCAGGAGCTCCGTGTGATCAGGTTCCGCGAGCGGGACGTGCAGGACACCATCTTCGGCGGGTTGCGTTCGTTCGGGCGTGCCTGGGTCGACGAAGCCACCGGGATGGTGATGAAGACGGAGCTGGAGCTGCGAAGCCCAAGCCGGAAGTATCCCGACAAGATCACCACATCGTTCGTGTTCGACGAGCGCCTGCAACTGGCGGTGCCCGCCGAGATGCGGGATTCGTACTCTTCCCCCGGCATGAGCGGTGTGGCCACGTACGGCCGGTTTCGAACGTTTCAGGTGCGAACGGCCGAGGAAGTCCGGCCGTGAGCCCGACCCCTCGGACGTCGCATGTAGCCCGGATGCGTGGACTGACGGATGAGCTCGGTGAGTTCGTGCTAGGGACGGGCACACAGGGCTAACCCCGGACAGACCGCCGCGTGACGCGAGGCGTGACCGCCCAGAGGGGGACGGCGATGAGGCGGGCCGCGCTTCGCGCCCCGCCTCGACCGTCACTGTCGCGCCAGGTAGACGCGCATTTTGGCCTCGGCGTCCTCGATGTGCGTGCCCGTGATGTCCACGAGGGCCCGCTTGATCGCGCCGGTGAACGCGAACGGGGGCTGATAGTCGGGCATCGTCGGAGAGCCGGGGTCGGCGCCGATGGTCACCGCGGCGCCGAGGCCGAGTTGGTTGGGGATCGTCACCGGCAGGTCGCCGCGACCCACTTCCTTGCCGTCGACGAACAGTGTGATCGTGGCCGGCGTGCCTTTCCCCTTCAGGGGCTCCGCCTTGCCGGTCGGCTCGAACTCGAAGCTGATCAGATGATGTCCCTTCGGCAGCGGTACGGTCGACTCGACCTTGAAGTGCTGGTCGGCCACGTAGTTGTAGCCGTAGGTCAGCGTGCCGTTCTGCACGTAGAAGGCGAAGCCGCCGTCGTTGCCGCCCATGGCCATCAGCACGCCCTCCGCCCCCTGGTCCGGCAGGGTCGCCTCCACCGTCACGGAGTGGGCGCAATTCAGGAACCGCGGAGCGGCGCTGCCGGGCACGCCCTGGGTCCCCGGATAGTAGGTGTGTTGCTGTAGCGCAGGCCGTCCGCCGCCAAAGCATCCTGGTTCCTGACTTGTATTCTTTGAGGGCCATTTTCGTCGTCTCCATCGATGTCCAGTACAGGGCCTTGCGCCGAACGCGACACCCGCGCCACCACATCAAAGGGCCGCGCACCGGCGACTCATCGCGGGCTGGTGCGCGCCCGTCCCGCAGGACCCGCTCGCGGGCCTCACGAAATGTCGCGGCCGATGGTCGAACGCAGCCGCTCTTCTGCGACGATCTGCGGAAGAATCGACGTCCGTACCGTAGGCATGTATCGGGATTGCACATCACGTACCCGATCTCAACGTGTCCATGGTGGGGCACCGATCGCGACCTCGGCATCGAAGGCGCGCGAGTGCTGCGGCAGCGGGTTCGTCCCTCGTCCGCGCGGGGCCCTTCGTGTCATCGCGGCCGCACGGCGCACGGGCGGCCAGGCATGGCAAGGCGCCGGGGACCTCGTGGTACTATTCCGGCGTTCATCGAGGGAGATCACTCCATGCGTAGCTCATCTTTCGTCCCGTCCGTCGTCGCAGCCGCGATGCTGGCCTCGTGCTCGCCGGCGCCCGAGGCGCCCGCGCCCACGGCAGCGGAATCGACCGCGCCCTCGTCGTCTGGCGGCGAAGTCATCACCGCCTCGCGAGGCGGGTTCATCCCCGAAGGCATCGAGTACGACCCGGCGAGCGGCCGCTTCCTGACGGGCTCGTTGGCCGAAGGGACGATTTTCGAGATTCGGCGCGATGGCACCGTGGTGCCGTTCATCCGCGATGCCGACCTGGTGTCGTCGGTCGGCATCGAGGTGGACGGGCCGCGCAATCGCCTGCTGGTCGCCAATTCGGACCGCGCGGTGTTCGAGGGCAACGCCGTCGGCCAGGCCCGGCTCGGCGTCTACGATCTGAAGACAGGCCAGCGCCTGGCGATGGTGGATCTCGCCGCGGTCATCGGCACACCGGGCAATCCGCCGGCGTACTTCGCGAACGATGTCGCCGTGGACGGCGCCGGCAACGCGTATGTGACCGACACCAGGATGAACGTCGTCTACCGCGTGACGCCGGACTACCGCGCGTCGGTGCTGCATCGGTTCACGAACCTGCCCCAGGGGAGCGCCGTGAACGGCATCGTGCACCACGCCGGCGGCTACCTGCTGGTCGTCGCGGGCCAGGACATCTACAAGGTGCCGGTCGCCAACCCCGCTGGCACCACGCAGGTCAACGTGACGGATCCGGTGGGCGGCCAGGACGGGATCG
>Ga0307505_10001510_pt1 | contig 18597 bp, 21 predicted proteins | sample 23_S_MG_FD_202183 | JGI IMG/M metagenome (GOLD analysis project Ga0307505, IMG submission 202183) | Soil microbial communities from Populus trichocarpa stands in riparian zone in the Pacific Northwest, United States - 23_S | ecosystem: Environmental > Terrestrial > Soil > Riparian zone > Trees...
AGTAGGCGCAGGTCTTCAGCCTGCGCGGCTGGCCGCCCGGTCGCAGGCTGAAGACCTGCGCCTACAGAAGGGGTGGCCCGGTTTCCCGACGTCGCATGACAGGCGAGTTTCAGCCTAGGGTCCGACGGGTGCCCTCGGAAGCCAGCGCGGGACGCGGCGCATGTAATCCTGATACGAAGCGCCGAATCGACGCTCCAGGAGAGGCTCTTCGCGATAGCGGACGTACAGGTGCGCGATGGTCCACAGGGCACATGCGTAGGCGACCAATGCCAGCGACTCGAACACCAGAGCCTCGCCGAGCACGACCGCGATGTAGGCGAGATACATTGGATTGCGCGTACGCCGGTAAGCGCTCGTCGTGACGAAGTTCCGTGGCGGATCGAGCGGAACGTGGGTGCCGTCGCCCTCGCGAACGAAAGCGGCCACCAGCCGGCCGACGAAAGCGTTGGCCCCCACGATCACGGCCGCACCGGCCACGACACTGAGTGTTCCCCCGGTGGCGAAAGGGTCCTCGCGGGTAAAGTAGAGGATGGCACCCGGCGCGGCTACGAAGAACATCAGAGCAAAGTAGACGCCGGCGGCGGTGCTCTTCACACTCAGCCAGAAGGCGCGCCCGCGGTCACGAGCCTGCGTCATCGGTCACGTCGACGATGGTCGCCCGGTAATCGCACAGATGGTGGGTGATGATGGCCGCCCGTCCGTCGTCGCGGACGTCGACTTCGAACGCCGACGGGGGGCCCGTGGCGACCCCGAACGGCCAGCGGTAGAGATCGGCTAGGATGTTGGCCGGCGGAACGGACTCGATGGGACCGAGGAACGAGACGATCTGAATCTCCTCGCCGCGTTGGACGATGGTGAAGGCCTTCGCGCCATATCGCGTCAACCCGATCAGCGTGAGCCGCCCCCGGCGGTGCTGAGCGATCACCTCGAACCCCTCCGACACGTGGTCACCCTCGACGTGGACTCGGACGCGGCGAACGAAATCGCCCCCGAGCGCCGAGCTGGGCGGAATCACCTGTTCGCACAGTGGCATCGCCGGAGGCGGGTACAGCGCGAGGTACACCGTGGTGCATCCGCTCGAACCCAAGGCGGTCAACAGCGAGAGGATTGCGAGTCGCTTCACGACCGTCGCTCCTCGACAATCAGAAGAGAGATCGGCGCGAAAATGAACGCCAAGAGCACACCGGATCCGGTGGTCACGCCCATGGCGCGCAGCGCTGGGTGTTCGGAAATCGCCAGCGCGCCGAATACGAAGATCGTCGTCAGGCAGGACAACAGCAAGCTCAACATGGTCGAGCCAAAGGCTTCCGGTTCGCCGGAAGTGTCGACGAGGAACACACCGTAATCCACGCCCATCCCCATCACCATCATCAGGGAAATTACGTGTAGCAGATTCGCTTCGACCCCGAACGCGGCGAACGATCCGAGCAGCACGACCACCACCAGCAGCGACGGCAGTATGGCGGCCACAGCCGGCCGCCAAGCGCGGTAGCGGAGGATCAACACCAGGGCGACGAGAAAGCTGCCGATGAGGACCTGGCGCAGCGTGGTCGTGCGAAACTCGGTGTACACCTGGTTGACGAATTCGCGCTGGTCGAAAACGATCGCGTCTTCGATGTCGGCCAGAGCGCCTTCGAGGTCCGGCAAGGAGTGCACGTCGCGCAGGTAGGTGAGAATCGCGAACTGATCGCCGATCGGCAGCGCCAACGTCGATACGAGGGGGGCGAAGGCCGAGTTCCGCAGGTCACCCAGAGTCAGCGGCGGCGGCGGTGCGTCGAGGTCGTCGAACGCGTCGTCGAAGGCGCCGGGACGAAAGCCGGCCTCGCTGAAGGCCACATCGACCTTCGCGCGGACGTCGTACTGTTGTAGCGCGTCCCAGTTGCGTCGCTGCAGGTCCTCCGACCAAAGCAACTGGTGTAAAGAGCGAACCGCGCCCAGCGAGCCGTCGCGGACGAGCCGCTGCAGCCGTGCGAAGACGAGATCGTTGGTCCGCAACGCGCTCTCCGCGTCCGATCCCAGGGCGATCACGAAGCGGCCGGTCTCGAAGTTGGGCAGGCGAGAGCGGACACGCACGTCTTCTTCGATGAGGGTGGGATCGACGCCGCCCAGGCGCGAGAGATCGTCGCCCCATCGCAGGTTCGGCAGCAGCAGCAGCGAGACGACGCTCGTGCCGATCGTGAAGATGGCGAGTGCGCGGCGCCGGCCGCGCAGCGCCTCGACCGCGTCGCGCAAGCCGCGCGCGACCCGGCGTGAGAGCGGTGGGATCGTGCGCTTGCGCACGAGGAAATCCGGCAGAATGTAGAACGTTGCGCCGATCGCCGCGCCGATGCCGGCGATCGACACGAGACCGAGTTCGCGAAACGCGGGTGAACTCGTCATGAGCAACCCGGCGAAGCTCGCCATCGTGGTTGCGGCGCCGAGCAGCAGGGTCGGAGAAAGGCGCCTTACGGTTACGTGGGCCGAGTCGTCGCCGACCAGGGCGTGGTGATTGATGACGTGGATCGAGTAGTCGACGGCCACGCCCAGGAGGGCCGCGCTGAATGCGATCGACAGCCCGTCGAGGCTGCCGAGGACGAACAGGCCCGTCGAGGTGCCGGCGATCATCCCGAACAACGCCGGCAGGAGTGCCAGGAGAAAGGGGGTCACCGAGCGGAAGAACAGAAAGAAGAGAATGGCGACGCCGGTGAACGTACAGGCGCCGATCCAATAGATGTCGCGCCGGATGCTCTGCTCGGCGCGCACCGCGATGCGGTTGGCCCCGCTGGTCTCGATGGTGAGCCGTCGATCGTACGCGGCCTGCACCTTGTCCGTCATCGCGCGCAGGTCGTCGAGGAACGGACCCTGGATGTTGGAGGCGAAATGGCTGTGCACGGTGGCGAGAAGGATCAGGGCGAACTTGCCGTCGGGCGACACCAGGCGCCCATCGCGCATCGGCATCGCTTCTTGACTCCGGCGCGCCTCGTCGAGGAAATTCCGGAAGAGTCCGAGCGGATCGTCCGCCATCATCGGCTTCATGAAGGTGGCGGTCGGCTGCTGCAGCTCACGCAGAAACTTCTCGGCCCGATCCTTCAATCCCCCCGCCGACAGCGCGGCGGGAATCTCGACTTCTGGTTCCGCGGACGCGAAATAGAAGCGTCGCGGGAAGTAGATGTCCCGCGCCTCCTCGAAGATGTCGTCGGACATGCTCGCCCGCGTCCAGGCGACCTCCGGGTGGCGGACGAGCAATTCCTCCAACTCGGCGGCCGCGGCCGTGGCGGTGGCGGGGTCTTCGGCGCCGACGCTGATGACCATCGTTCGTGTCAGCTCGCTGTTGGCCAGCTTGCGCGACAGCGCCGCCAGCTTGGCGCCCCCGCCGTCCGGCATGAAGTTGGTGATGTCGTTGCCGATCTGGAGGTGGGTCGCGCAGTACGCCAGCATGGCGGCGGTACTGACGAGAAAGACGACCTGGCGCAGGCGGCGGCTCACGGCGGCGTTGGTTCCGCGCGGCGCAGGAGCCGGTTGAGTTCGCTGTCCGTGAACCGGCGGGTCGTGTCGAGCGAATCGAAGCGGGTCTCGGTGGAATCGCCGCCCGCTTCGCGCAGGACCATCGAGCGCATGCCTCCGCCGTCGCCGCGCAGGGTGATCGAGTCGATCATCTTCGCCAGAACCGCGGCCCGCGGGACGAGCGCGAGCGACCACTGATCGGCGTCGATGGTGAAGGTGGGGTCGTAGCGGCGCTCCAGCTCGGCGAGGTCGCCGTTGAACAGCACGATGAAGTTGTCGACGAACACCCGAGCGATCGTGTTGGCCGCTAGATCGATCCGATCGCCGCCCGCTTCGTCATCGAATACCAGTCGGTCGCCGTCGATGATCAAAGCCGACTTGCTCGGGTGCGTCGTGTACCGCGCCATGCGATCGGGCGGCATGAAGTAGAGAGTCCCGGTCGTCACCAGCGGCGCTTCGAGCAGGGAGATGTGTTTGGTCTCCGTGAACTCGGCAGCGACGCCAGGCGTGTTCGCCATCACACGCATCAGCTCCGCGAGGCTCGTCGGTCGCTCGAAGGCCGCCGGGGAGTTTAGGGGCGAGGGCGTCTCGCTGTCGCCGATGGCGATTGACGGTGCCAGCAGGGCGACCAGCGCGGTCGCGAGCAGCCGGATCATCTCACCGCGCCGATCGGCATTTCGTCCCGTCGCAGCAAGTCCAGAACGCCTTCGATGTCGCGGTCCTGTCGGCGATCGTCGATCACCATCGGGATCCGCGCGCGCACCGCGCCGTGCAACTCAGCCGCGCGAACGCCGCACTGGCCGGGGCCGCGCAGGTCGACCGCCTGTAGGCCTGCCAGCAGGACGATCGCCGATACCGTCTCGGTCAATTCGAGAACGCGCATCAAATCGCGCGCTGCGATCGTGCCCATGCTGACCTTGTCCTGGTTGTGCGACTCAGTGCTGCGGCTGAACGCGCTGGCGGGCATGGTCAGCTTGAGGGCCTCGGCGGTCAGGGCCGAGGCCGAGATCTGCATCGCCTTGAAGCCGTGGTGGACGACCTCGTCGGCGGCGACGAGGTTCGCCGGCAGCCCGGCGCTGGTCTCGGGCGCACAAACCAACGCCAGCTGGCGGTCGAGCAGGTCGGCGATCCCGGCCACCTGTGCTTTGAGAAGGTCGGCGACCATGCACACGTGGCCGCCGTAGAAGTTGCCGCCGTGCAGGACCGCGCCGCCGGTGGTGATGATCGGATTGTCATCGACGCCGTTCAGCTCGATCTCGAGAACCTGCCGGCCAAATTCCAAGCCGTCGAGCAGGGTGCCGACGACATGCGGAGCGCAGCGCAGCGAGTAGCGGTCCTGGAGCCGCGCCGCGATCGGAACGCCGCCGGACGCGCGCGCGAGGTCGGCGCGGATCCAAGCGCCGCAACGGGTCTGACCGGGGTGGGGCTTTACCCCCAGCAGCTCGGCGTCGAAGTGCTCGGGGTTGCCGTGCGTGACGTCGACCATGATCGCGGTGATGGCCGAGGCCAGCCGCGCCAACCGCGTCGCGCGCGCGTGCGCCAAGCACGAGAGTGCCGTCATGACGGCAGTGCCGTTCATCAGCGCGAGGCTCTCCTTCGGTTGCAGGGCCAGTGGCTCCAGTCTGCAGCGCGCATGGGCCTCCGCCGCTTCCATCACCTCACCGCGCAGTGTCACCTCGCGCTCGCCGGCGATGACCGCCGCCAGATACGACAGCGGTGTGAGATCGCCGGAAGCCCCGACCGATCCTTCGGAAGGAATGCGCGGCAGCATGCGCAGGTTCAGCAGTTCGACCATCCGCTCGAGCAGTTCCATCCGCACGCCGGAGTAGCCGCGGGCGAGCGACGCCATGCGCACGAGCATCACCGCGGCGGCGGAGTCTTCGCCGAGGATCGCCCCCGTGCCGCAACCGTGAAAGCGGAACAGATTTTCCGGCATCGCGGCGCGCAGTCCGGGCGGGATGTCGTTGGTGACCGAAGCGCCGACGCCCGTGGTCACGCCGTACATCGCCGAAGAACCGCCGATACCGCGCTCGACCACGGCACGCGCCGCCGTGATCGCGGCGCGAAAGGCCGGCGACGTCTCGAGAGCGACCGAGCGCTCGCCCGCCGCCACGGCCGCCACGTCCTCGATCGTCAGCGGCCCGCGGCCGATGACGAGGTCATCTCGGTTGCGCGCCCCTTCGGCGGTGCCTGTTGGCAGCGGCGCGGTGGTCATCGCAGTCTTCGAAAAATGCCCCCGTGCGCGCTTCGCGCTCCGGTGGGCTCGGACCCGCGGGCAAAGCCCGCGGGTCCTCCTTCTTCAATTGGTACGGTCTTCATGTGCTCGCTCGCGGGCCCCGGGACTCTATCGATGTTTCCAAGGTTAGCGCAGCCCCCGCGTGTCTGCCGGATCATTCGAGGAAAAAAACGTCGTGGTTCGATTGTTCTTCGTATCGGCCAATCAAATCGACCGTCGCGCCAGCGACGACCTTCCCTCGCCCCTCGCCCCGCACCCCTCGCCCCTCTTTACACGAGCCAAGCGAGTTTCAGCCTAGTTACCGACTTGTTGCGGGGTTGCCAACCGAGGTCGATCTTCAACCGTTGGCGTCGCGAGTTGCGGCCGGCGCGCTGATCGCGCCACCGGCGGCGATCTTCAGGGTTCGGTCGACCACGGCTGGGCGGTCGGCGGCGGCGACGCGCCGCCGGCTGGACCGCTCACCGCGCCAGCCGCGCCGGACGCCGTCACCCGCCTGTCGGGTGGCGGGAGGACGAGCAGGTGATGGCGATGACGTTGCCCTCGCTGTCGAACTGGGTCGGCATGCAGTCGGTGGGCTCGATTGGTCCCGCCGGTGCGATCCACGCCGCCGAGCCGATTGCACCGCAGGGGCCGGTGACGCCGCTCGGGCAGGTGGCGAAGTCGGTGACCGCCGCCGCGCTGCTGGCGCCGAGGATGGTGGCCGGGCGGTTGACCGCGAAGTACTGATACTCGGGCGCCTTCTGGAAGTGGTCGGGGTCCTTGAGGACCTCGAGGAACACCTCGCTCTCGGCGGCGGCGTCGACGCCGGCGTTCTGCAGAATGGCGTAGGCGAGGTTGGCATTGGTCAGGTTGGCGCCGCGCAGGTTGGCGGTCGACAGGTTGCTGCGCGTCGAGCCGTTGCGGTCGAAGCGGGCTCCGGTGAGGTTGGCGCCGATGAGCTGCACGTTGGTCATCGTCGCCCCCTGGAGAAAGGCGCCGGTGAGGTCGAGACCGGGCAGGTCGGAGAGGTTGAAGCTGGCGCCGGTGAGGAAGGCGCCGGCGCCGGTGGCGATCGGCGAGCCCGGATCGATGTTGTACCAGGACACGCCGTCGAGGACGACGTTGGCCATGTGCGCGCCGTTGAGCTTGGTGTTGAGCATGAACGACCCGGAGAGATTGGCGGCGCCGGTCTCGCCGCTGCCGTCGTCTTCGAACCAGGCGCCCGCCAGATCGGCGCCGCCGAGGTTGGCGGGGCTCATCACGGCGCCGCGGAAGAACGAGCCGGGGAGCTGCGCGTTCTTCATGAAAGCGTGGATGAGGGCGGCGCGGTCGAACCGCGCCGGAGTGGCGGCCGGGGCGGTGACGCTGCCGAGATCGGCGGCGGTGAGATCGGCGGCGCTGAAGTTGGCGCCTGCGAGGTTCGCCGCGGTGAGGACGATGCCCGGCATCGTCGCGTGGCTGAAGCGGGCGCCGGTGAGGTCGAGCGGCGCGCTGGTGCTCGAAACCGCGGCGCCGTGGCTGTCGGTGAAAACGACGCCGGTCATGTCGTTGTAGCGCCAGTGCTGCGGAAACATGGTCGTGATCTTCAGCGTTGCCGAGTTCATGTCCAACGACTGGGGTTTGAACGTGTCGTCGCTCTGCATGTTGGCCTGCGTCAGATCGCCGCCGCGGAACGCCGTACCGTAGAGGCGGGCGTTGTGGAAGTTGGCGTTGTGCAAGCGTGTCGTGGCGCCCGAGAAGTTCGCGTAGCCGAGGTCGGCATTGCGGTAGACGGTGTCGGTGAGATCGGCGCCGGTGAGCGTGCTCGCGTAGAGCGAACCGAACGTCAGGTCGATGCCGCTCAGGTCGGCGTTGATCAAATTGCAGTATTCGCACTTGTTGGTCGACACGATCCACTGGCGCGAGGGAAAGATCTTGAACGACAGGGTCGGATCCTGAAACCACACGCAGGACTGGCTTTCGCCGACGTAGGTGATCTCGAGTGTGTAGTTCGTCTGGCGGAAGGTCTGGATGACGGTGTCGGGACCGAGCCGCATCGAGTCGCCTGGATGGCCGAGGCCGCCGAACGGCGGCAGGGTGAAGCGCTCGCCGGTGAAGGGACTGCCGTACGAGATCGCCCCGGCGTCGGGAACGCTGGCGCGCATCACCCACGTCCCTTTCGAGGTGTCGAAGTTACAGTTGTGGGTGAGCGCGACCTCGCCGGGCTGTAGTTCGGGCACGGCAACGCCGGGCGGGTAGTAGGTGAGCGCGTTGGTCAGCGCCGTCGGCTGCTGCGGCGGTGTCGAGATCGACCAGTGCAGCAGGTTGTCCGAGCCGATGTACAGGGGGTAGCGGAACTGCGCCGTCTCCATGGTGAACTGGAAGTCGCCGAGATCGACGATGTCGAAGACGTCGTTCAGCGGCACCGTGCCGATGATCGGCACCAGGGCCGCGTTGTCCGTGTGATACATGTAGGCGCCGGTGTTGCCGGGCCGGCGTCCGGCCATCCTGTAGTTGCCGTTCACATCGCGGCAGGCGCTCCAACCGCCGGTGGCGAGGTCGAGCGGATCGCTGCTGAGCACCGTGTGTGGGTTGACCTGTACCGTGGCGGACGAATCCGAGGCGGAGTAGAGCCAGCGGCCGTCGTGGAGCTGGAATGCCGAGATCGAGCGCGTCTGCCCAGCGTCGGCCGGCAGCCCTTGGCAAGAAGGCGCGTCCATCGGCACGCTGGCGGCGGTCGCCCCCAGCTCGTCCTCCGGGAGTCGCTTGGTGCGCGGGACGTGCACGAACGCGGTCGCGCCGTGGGGCGGGACGTTCCGCGCGTCGTGGGTCACCTCGAGCGTGTAGAGCCCGGCGTCGATGGTCCGCGCCTCGCAAGCGCCGCGGGCGACGCCGAAGGCCGTCGAACCGTCCGTCGCCAGCAACTCGACAGACACGATGTGCGGCTCGTCCGCCGGAATGCATAGAGTGTAGGAGGAGGTCTCGTCGAAGCGATAGGGGATGACGTTGCGCCGCTGGGCTCCGCCTCGCTCCGCCTCGAGGTCGAGGATGACGACGTGTTGCGGGCCGGCCCGCAGGGCCGGGTCGCGAGTGAACTCCGCTTCCTCGTACCAGGCGCGGGGGTTGTCGATCGCCGGCACCGCGTCCTCACTGCCGGAGCTGTCATCGCCGCAGCCCGCAAAGGCGAGCCAACCCAGTAACACCGCACCGACCGCGCGGGCGCGGGACGGACGACTCATCTTCGCGATGCCCTTGGCCATTGTTGGTTGATACCGGGTCGGATCCGTGGAGTCCTGTCGAAGTTCTGTAAGTTCTATGGAATTGACGACCTGCGGCGACCGCAGCGAATTCGCGCCGTACCGGAATCCCAGGGAGGGACATGTGCCTAGACCGTTGAGCCGAGAGGAAAGGGAACAATTCCTGAGCGGGTTGCACGTCGGCGTCGTCAGCATCGGCGACGGCGATCGCGGGCCCGTGAGCCGGCCGGTGTGGTATGCGTACGAGCCCGGCGGCGAGATCGTCTTCTGCACGCGCAACGAGACCCGCAAGGCGGCTCTCCTCGCGAAGGGGATGCAGGTGGGGTTTCTCGTGCAGGACGAGGGCGACATCGCTCAGGGGGTCATACCCAAGTACGTGAGTGTCGTCGGACCGGTGGTGAAGCTGGCGCCCGCCGACCTCGACCGCGACCTGCGCCCGATCGTGCGCCGTTACCTCGGCGTGGACATCGGCGACGCATACCTGCAGTCGACGCGCGGCGAGCAGGCAACCGACGAAACGGTAGTCCACATCCGCCCCGCGCGCTGGCACACCCGCGACTTCGCGGGCTGAGAGTGTGGTGGTACGCTACCGCGTGTACGGATCGCTTGCAGAGGAGTGACAGATGACGAATCGAGCCAACCTGACGATCGCGATGACCTTTCTCTTGGCAACGGCCGGCGCCGCGTTCGCCGACGAGGCGGTGCCGAGGACGTACGACGGCGCTGGTGAGGCGTTCAAAGAGGGAGGCAAGGAAATTGGCGAAGGCTTCGAGAGTCTCGGCAAGGGGCTGAAGGGAACGTTCACCGGCGAGGCCGCGAAGGAAGATTACAAGGACACCAAGAGCATCGGCGAGGGATTCAAAGACATCGGCCGTGGAACAGCCGGCGGGGCGCGGGCCACCGGCGATGCGGTCGTGGACGGGGTCACCGGCGACGAAGCCCCGCCGGAGTGAGCCGACCCCTTCGACCGACGCGGATGGGTATCCGTATTCATTGGTCCCAGGCGGCACCCGGAGCCGACGGGCTGCGTGGGCGGTTCCGATGAACCGTCTTCGCCGGATTTCCATGCTCTGCCGGGTGGGAATCGTCTACGCTTGGTTCGGCGGCTCGATCGCCGTGACGACCTACCTGGTCGTTCCACTGGCGCGATGGGCGGGCATTGGCCCACGCGAAGAGGACCTCCTGACCCAACGCTGTCTGCACTACGCCGCTCGTTCGCTGCGCGCCGTGGTGGTTGGCCTCGGAATCGTCCAGTTGACGCAGTCGGGGTTGGAACGTCTGACCCAGAGCGGGCCGCTCCTGGTCGTCGCCAATCATCCATCCAGTCTGGACGCCTCGTTCCTGATCGCGTGGATGCCCCAGGTCGACAATGTCGCCGAGCGCCAGTGGGCGAACGCGCCGGTCATCGGCGCGGCGATCGCCAAGGCCGGCCACCTGCGCAACGACCATCCGCGGGCGGTCATCGAGGACGGCGTCCGCCGCCTCAGGGCGGGGCGCCGGTTGCTGATCTTTCCCGAGGGGACGCGGTCGCCGGCCGGCGGTCTACACCCGTTCCACCGCGGCGCCGCGCGGCTCGCCCTGGGCAGCGGCTGCGACATCGTGCCGGTGGTGATCCGCTGCGACCCTCCCTTCGGCTTGAAGGGGAAACCGTGGTACGACATACCGAGTGAACGGGCGAGAATGTCGATCACGGTGGGCGACGCGATCGCGGTGGGTCAATACCTCGACGGTGGCGAGTCTCCCGGCGTGGCGGCGCGCAAGGTCACGCGGGGGTTGCGAGAGTATTTTCTTCGAGAATTGAACTATGCAGACAGCTGATACCATCGAATCGGATCTGAAGACGCTGATCGTCGACGCGCTGGCACTCGAGGACATCGAGCCGGCGGAGATCGAAACCGACGCGCCGTTGTTCGTCGAGGGGCTCGGGTTGGATTCGATCGACGCGCTCGAACTGGCCGTAGTTCTCGAAGAGAGCTACGGCGTCAAGATCGACGACGATCCCGAACGCAACCAGGTGATCTTCGCGTCCGTGCGCAATCTCGCGGAGTTCGTGCGCCAGAATCGCGCCAAGTAGCGGGAGTCGCTGCATGCGGCGGGAGCTGACCAGCCTGCATGCGCTGCTCGAGGCGCGCCGCCCCGGCGAGGAAGTGGTGGCGTTCGATTCCGCCGGGGTGTGTGACTGGCAGTCGTTCGCCGCCGACGTGCGCGCCCTGCGCGATCGACTGCGGGCGGACCGAACCGATCGCTGGCTGGTGGTATCCGAGGACGCGTATGCGTTCGCCGTCTCGCTGTTCGCCGTCGCGCACGCCGGCGCGGTCGCGGTGCTACCGCCGAACGCACAGGCGGGCACGCTGGCGCGGCTGGCGCCGGCCGTCGGCGGCTTCGTGGTCGACGACGCCGCGGTGCTCGCCGGCGTGGCCGCGGGCCCGATCGTCGAACCGCTCGGCAGAGCCGCCACCGCCGCGTCGACCGATCGCAATCGAACGACGCAACACGCGCCACCGCTCGGCCGACTCGATCCGGACGCGCCGTTCGTGGAGTTCTTCACCTCGGGCACGACAGGCGAGAGCAAGTGTGTGCCGAAACGACTGCGACATCTGAACGACGAAGTCGCCGTCCTCGAGCAGGTCTTCGGCGAGGCGATGGACGATGCGCGGATCTTGGCGACGGTCTCGCACCAACACATCTACGGCGCCCTCTTTAGAGTGCTCTGGCCCCTGGCCGCTCGCCGGGCGTTTTCGCGGCGGCCGTTCCTGCATGGCAGCGAAGTCGTCGCCCGCATGGCCGACGGTCCGTCGGTGCTCGTTTCGTCGCCGGTCCAACTGCGGGCGATGACCGACGCCGGGTCTTTGGGCGGCGTGGCGCCGGCGGCGATCTTCTCGTCCGGCGCGCCGTTGGCCGAAGGCACCGGCGCGGCGGTGGCGAGCGCGACCGGGGTCGCGGCGACGGAGGTCTTCGGCTCGACCGAAACGGGGGGCGTGGCCTGGCGGCAATGCCCGAGGGGTGGCGACCAGCCTTGGCGGCCTTTTCCCGGAGTACACGTCGAGCGCGACGACGGGAGTGGCAACCTGGCGGTGCGATCGCCTTTCGTCAGCGTCGGCGAGTTGCACGCTTCCGGTGCGCACAGATTCGTCATGGGCGACCGGGTCGAGATCGACGCGACGGGAAGGTTTGCGTTGCTCGGCCGCGCGGACCGAATCGTCAAGATCGGCTCGAAGCGGCTGTCGCTGGCGGAGATGGAGGCCGAGTTGACGCGCCACCCGTCGGTGCAAGAAGCGGCGCTCGTGGTTAACCGCCGCGGTATTGAGTCGCGGGTGTGCGCCGCGGTGGTGCTCTCGGCCGCCGGCCGCGAGCAGTTGCGCGCGGTCGGCCGAGGAGACGTGGGGCGCACGCTGACGGCGTCGCTGGCGCCGTATTTCGACCGCGTCCACCTGCCGCGCGCCTGGCGATTCCTCGACGAGTTGCCGCGCAACGCGCAGGGAAAGCTCACGGAAGTCGAGTTGCGGACGCTGTTCTCCAGCGAAGCGGCGACGACTCCGGTCGTCACGCCGACGGTAATCTCGGAACGTCGCGCGGCCGGCAGCCTCGAGCGCCACTGCTCCGTGCCGGGCGATCTCGCGTTTCTCGCCGGCCACTTCGACGCGTTTCCCGTCGTCGCCGGAGTCGTCCAGTTGGCGTGGGTGGTCGCGGCGATCGAGGATCTGCTCGGTGCTCCGGCGCGAGTCGCCGCCGTCGAGGCCCTGAAGTTCAAGCGGCCGTTGCTGCCGGGCGATGAATTCGACCTGGTGGTCACCGCCGATGGCGATCGCCGCTGCGTTCGCTTTCTCTTGTCGCGCGCCCCCGACGAGATCTCGTCGGGGCGTGTTCTTCTCGCCTGAGGACGAGCGCTTGGACGCGACCAGCGAGCCGCTGCCTTGGATCCTGATCCCGATCTACGACCACGGCACCACGATCGAGGGGGTGATCGACGAACTCGCGCCGCACGGGTTGCCCTGCGTCATCGTCGACGACGGCAGCGGTCCGGCGACGCGGGCGGTCCTCGACCGCCTGGCGCGGCGCTGCGACTGGATCGTTTTGGAGCGGCTCGAAGCCAACACCGGCAAGGGCGCCGCACTGCGCCGCGGCTTTCGCGTCGCACGTGAGCGCGGCGCGACCCACGTCATCCATCTCGACGCCGACGGCCAGCACGAGATCGCCGACGTGCCGCGCTTCGTCGACGCCATCCGCCGCGACCCGGACGCATTGGTCCTCGGCAAGCCGATCTTCGACGACTCCGTGCCGCGTGCACGCCTGGCCTCGCGCCAACTGTCGCGCGGCATCGTCTGGCTGTGCACGCTGTCGTTCGCCATCGACGATCCCCTGTGCGGCTTCCGGGCCGTGCCGTTGGTACCAACTGTGGAGGTCCTGGAGACGGAAGACCTGGGAGACCGGATGGAGTTCGAGCCGGGGTTGGCGGTGGTGCTCTATTGGTCTGGAATACCCGTGCGAAACCTGCCGACACGGGTGCGCTATCTCCCGGGCGGACTCTCGCACTTCGACTCCGTCCGCGACACCGCGCGGATGGCGAAGCTGTACGCCCACTTGTTGGGCCGGATGATCCCGCGCGCCGGCAGGTTGCTGAGCCGATGAAGATTTCACCACAGAGGCACGGAGTGCACGGAGATGGCGGTGTCGATGCGCTGTTTCGGCTTTGCTCGCGGGGTCAGTCGAGTAATGAGTTTTAGCGGGTGTGAGATGGCTCGCATCGCGTGCGAGGTCTCTGTGAACTCCGTGCCTCTGTGGTGAAAATTTCGATGAGCGAGCGATCGCGCTGGGACGCTGTGGCCGAGTCGGGGTCGATGGCGGCGCTGCGCGTGGCGGGTTTCATCCACCGGCTGTTCGGTCGGCGTGTCGCCTGGCTGCTGCTGCGGCCGGTCGCCGCCTACTATTATCTCACCGAGCCATCTTCGACGCGGACGACGCTGGACTATCTCCAGACTTTGCGCCGGTGGAGTGGCGGACGGTCACCGGCCCACGAGCCGACGCGGCGCGACAGCTATCGCCACATTCTCTCGTTCGCGATCAACGTGTACGACCGTATGGTCGCGTGGGGCGGCGGGTTCCGCTCCTACACGTTTGATCATCGCGGCAGCGAGCATCTGTTTCACTACGCGCGGACCGGCCAGGGCGGGATCCTGCTCGGCGCTCACATCGGCAGCTTCGACATGCCGCGGATTCTTGCAGGACAGTACGGCGTGGTTCTCAACGTCCTCATGTACACCGACCACGGCGCGCGCATCCTCTCCTTCTTCGAGCGCCTCGACCCGACCAGCTCGCTGCACGTGTTGAGGATCGACCCACACTCCGCGCAGGCAGGGTTCGCCATCAAGGCGTGTATCGACCGCGGCGAATTCGTCGCCATCCTCGCCGATCGGGTGCCGCCAGGCAGCAAGGAGGAGGTCGAGCGGGTCGATTTCTTGGGGCGGCCGGCGCGATTCCCGCTCAGCCCCTTCCTGCTCGCGTGCACGCTCGGCTGCCCGTTGCTGACATCGATGTGCGTGCGCACCGGCGACGACCGCTACGAGGCGGTCGTCGAGGTGCTGAGCGAAGGGGAGAGAATCCCGCGCCCCGAACGCCGCGCCCGCGCCCGGCAGTTGCTGGCGCGCTACGTCGCGACGATGGAAGAGTACTGCGTGGCGTGGCCGTACCAGTGGTTCAACTTCTACGACTACTGGCACCTCGGCGACGAGGATCGGTAGGGAACGGTCTCGGCGAGAGACTCAACGGGCGGCTAGCCGGTTTCCAGGGCCTGGACGACATCGAGCGGCAATTCGACCGCACCGAAGTTCCGCGCGGGATAGAGATAATCGTCGCCCGATTCATCGATGATCCGGAGATACCCATCGGCAGCTGCGTCGTCATCCGCGACGACGGCGTGGAGCATACGTCGCTCCAGGTCCTCGCACCCTTCGTTGGATACACACACGACGAACCGTTTCTCGGAATTCATATCTCAGTCCAGGAACCGTTCGACGAAGTCTTGGCGATCCCCTGTCAGCGCAGGATGCGACACGGTGAGGACACCACGTCGTCGGCGCTCACCCGCGCTGCGCGCTTGCGCGCAGCGTTGGGTGGCCGGCTGGTTGTACGCAATGACGTGCACAGGTTTACTCATGCGGGTTGTGGAGAAAGTACACCACAACAACACTGAGAAAGACGAAGAACTTGATTGCCAAATGCCGGAGTGACTCTCGCCAGATGGCCGTTGAGCCTTCGGGATTGGACCAACCCCCCCGAGCGTCGTCGTCGAGAGTGACCAGGTGTCCACCAAATGCCCATGCGGAAAGCGCCAAGGCCGGATAGGTGGCATAGGTTCCGAATGAATGGGCTCCGAAAGGCAGGGCAACAATGGCGCAGGCGAACGACACGCCGAAAACGATCCACAAGAGGCGAAAGAACCGGTCAATCGCGCGCGCCATCGGGCTACCAGGTGGACCCCGGCTTTCGCCGGGGTGACGTGGGGGTGGGCGGCGGGGCAATGCGGGACAGCGAAGGGACGAAGTTCCTGGTCAGAACTTCAGCGTCGAGGCTAAACGGTTGTCTCGCCGTTCCGCCTACGCGATCCATGTGAGCTCGACGTCCTCATCGGTTGCTTCGTCGAGGTTTGCAACAAGTCGGGTGACCAACTGTGCGCGCTCCGCTACCGGCAAGGTCATGGCCGCTTCTTCGATCCGGTCCAGCTTTGACGCCATCTCCAACTCCGATCGTGGCGCCGACGGTAACACGCGCTCTCAGGCACATCTAATTCCATTCGGGTAAGCGGCCGGGCGTTAGCCCGATCCTTCTTCACGCGCTCGGCGCTCCCAAATCGCTAAGTGTTGGGCCGCGTTGTCATCCTGTCGTCTCAATGAACTGATGATAACACTCCTTGCAAGTCCACCGCCGACCATCGGTGTAGCCAATCGAGTGGTCCTCATCGCCTCCCTCCGACAAGGTCCACCAGCAAATCTCGCAGTGGTCATGACTCCATCCGCCGCGAACCAACTCGTAATGCGCCGGGTCGTATCGCTGGCCGATGTAGAGCGAAGTTGTGCCGGTGCGCTGAACAAGAGCGTCGCGCCGGGCCCACGGCTCGCGACGCCACTGAAAGCCGCGACAATACGCAACCTCATCCTCAACGTCGGCGCGCTTCCATTCGGTTCCGTGAATCGTGACCGTGGCGTCTTGGGGCATGTCGTTTGTAGCGGCCTAACGCTGCGGCGTTGAACCGCCCGCGCAGGGTGTCTTGCGGGAAGCAGGTGAGCTCCAGCGGGTCGGCTGCAACGGCTTGTTCGGCGGCCCCGTCACACACGCGGCCCGATCCCGCGACTGGTATGCCACAGGGCAAGAATCTCGACGGTGCCCTGGTCGGGACGCGCGCGGTAGTAAAGATGGTAGCGTATACGGCTCAGGTGGACGCGACGTACGGCAGTGAGTTTTGCGTTCAGCGAACGCGCACCGATCCCCGGTTGAATCGCGATCAACGCGAACGCACGCTCGATCTCGCTGCGGAGTAGCCCCGGTGCCGCAGGTCGATTGGTGTCCCACCACTCGCATGCCTTGGTTATCTCGCGCGCCGCGCGGCGACCAACCTTGATCCTGAGCGGGGTCACTTGCGGGAGGCAAGATCGCTGAGGAATTGCTCCCCATCGATTACGTCCCCGCGGTCTGCCTCGCCTATTGCGACCAGCAGTGCCGCTTCGGCGTCGGCGTTCAGTTCGAAAGTCTCGTCATCTTCCAGTGCGAGAACCGTGACCGTCGAACCTTCGTCGAGAGGTGCGCCCTCGACGACGATCTTTCCTGCTACGACCTTACCACTCGCAACCTTCATGAGTGGTTCGTACTCCGCGTCTTCTGTTCTGTCCACCAACGGATGCGTGCAAGTGCCGCCGAACGCTGGCGGTGAGCCGCGCCGTCTTGGGGCGTCGGCTCCACTGGCACGTTCGGCTCTCCACGACGATCGGATCTACCGAACAGCTTTGCGATCACCAAGACGAGAGGCCAAATGGTCACGGCGTACACTCCGACGACTAGAACGAATGCTATTGCTGTGCCGATCGCTAGATACGCCCAGAACGCGATCGGAACGAAGCTCCAGAAGAACAAGGACAGGGCAACAGCAACTGCTGCGGAGATTGCAACGAATCCCTTCGCAGCTGCTTCAACGGTTCTTGGATCTTCCATCTCGTATAGCCCAACGTCCTTGCCGGTCACCTGCCGCGCGTCGCAGGCGCGTGTCAGGTTCACCGGCGGGTTAGCTGCCTCATTCGAACGCGTTCCGTCCCGTCTCGAGCAACTCCTTCCACTTCCGTACGTTCGGAAGGGTGAGCGGATAGTTGATATCGGGCGAGGACCAGTGGTGGAGCGCAAAAGATAGACGATCATCGAGGTCTTCGGCCAAGCGGAAACAATCCGATGCGATGATGCAGAAACCTACCGTTTCCAACACTGCGGCATCAAGCTGCCCAACCAGCACGGCGTCGCAGATCGGCACCAAATGAGACGCCTTGAGTTCAAAGGGCTCGTCCATGTCGACGATTCGATATCGGGATACTTGCCCCGAAGTCTGGACCGCGCCCGCGAGTTCGCTCCGAATTTCCTCGGACGCTGCACTCCCCAACCATGAAGCGTCGCAGCGTATCTTCGTTCATCGGTGCAGCAAACGTTTTGCCGACGAGACGACGCGCACTACCGATCGCGCCTGGTGACTTCGTTCAACCCGGTCAGCTCGATCGGGCAAGAATGATTCAACCTCGGTGTTGCTCGGCCTCGAGGACGACCAAGACAAGTGCGCCTACCATGACCGTGAGCGCTGCGATGACAAACCACACCATCAAACGTTCTCCAGTTCCTCAATTCGACCGTATGCCAGTCGGTTGATCCTTACAATCACGAATGACAGCACGATGATGGCCATTGTGCCTGCGAGAACCAGCAAGCCACCGGCACGCGCATAGTTCTGTGCGAGCCAGCCAAGCAGAGTCGCATCGATGGCAACGAGGACGCCGAAAACCACCTTAAGCCACCCGATCTCCTCCTTGAGCCTGTCAATCTTCGCCATCGTTCAGCGATCCTGCCGTGCTCCCCAGATGAATTCCAACGTCTGTGCCGGTCAGCCGCGCCGCGAAACGGCGTCGGTCTGCATCGGCTTGTTGAGCTGATTGTGCCAACGGGCGACAACCATTACGAGCCCCAACGCGACGAGTACCTCGACGATATCCGCCGCACCTGGAGTCGAACTCCAGAGAGACTTGCGCAGAATGTCCCACGCCAGGGTTAGGACGGTCGCCAGACCTGCCAACGCCGTAAGCTTTGAAGGCTCACCGCGCCAAGACGCGAACAATGTTGCGCCCCAAAGGATCGCAACCGACGCGAACATGAGCGCTCTGATCAACGGGTCCACACCGGCTGCGTATCCGAGGTTCAAGTAGAGGTACGTAGCCGCAGTCGCTTCCAAGGCGAACAGTGTCGCCAGGCAGAGCGAGGCAACTAAGTTCGATCTTTCCGTCATTCGGCCGAACGAGTAAGGGTTTTTCCGTCATTCGGCCGACTACGCACGACGGCGGTCGAGCAGGATGGTATTGGCCGAATGGCGGAAAGGCCTGGTTGAACTGAACCGCGTATCACCGACGGCGCTCCTCTATG
>Ga0307505_10001511_pt1 | contig 18593 bp, 12 predicted proteins | sample 23_S_MG_FD_202183 | JGI IMG/M metagenome (GOLD analysis project Ga0307505, IMG submission 202183) | Soil microbial communities from Populus trichocarpa stands in riparian zone in the Pacific Northwest, United States - 23_S | ecosystem: Environmental > Terrestrial > Soil > Riparian zone > Trees...
TGAACTCGCTGCCGCCGTCGTCGTCATCGCCGCACGCCGCCAATGCGACGGCACAAATCAACACCAGGGGCCTGAACCATTTGCGCTGCATCGGAAACCCTCCTCGAGACACCTCGACACATCCGCGCCCATGGGGCAAATCGCGACGCCGCCTTTCGACTGGCTCCCTTGCTCAAGGCCGATGCTGACCTGAGACCTGAGACCTCATCCCTTCCGCTGTCCCGCATCACCCCTGGTCCCACGTCACCGGCTCCCACGTCACCCCCACGTCACCCCGGCGAAAGCCGGGGTCCACCTGGTAGCCGGGCTGGATTCCGGCTTTCGCCGGAATGACGATCCAAGGAAATGTCTTCGATCGTGATGCCCTGGCGACCCGCCGGCGGTCCCACTGAAGGCTGATCGCGGTACTGTCCGAATTAGGACAGCACCCGCGCATCCTTTGGCCTTGCACCGATTTCACCGCGGCGCGATGATGCCCGGCCATGTGGAACAACCGCGACCGCGCACCCGCCTCGATCTTCGTCGCCGCCCTGCTCGCCCTCCTCGCGACCATCGGCGATGGCCACGCCCAGTCTGGATTCACCGCGTTCGAGAGCGGTCCCGTCCGCCCGTTGGCGATGTCCTCCGACGGAACCCGCCTGTACGCCGCGAACACTCCCGACAACCGCCTGGAGATCCTCGCCGTCGTAGACGGCGTTCTGAGCTCGGTCGGTTCGGTCGCCGTCGGTCTCGAGCCCGTCGCGGTGGCGATGAACGGCGACGGCGAAGTCTGGGTGGTCAACCACCTCTCCGACAGCATCAGCATCGTCGACGTCGCCGCCTCGCCGCCGCGCGTCGCGCGCACCCTGTGGGTCGGCGACGAGCCGCGCGACATCGTCTTCGCCGGACCCGGCCGCAACCGCGCCTTCATCACGACCGCTCATCGCGGGCAGAGCGTGCCTTACGATCCGCAGTTCACCACGCCCGGCGTCGGCCGCGCCGATGTGTGGGTGTTCAACGCGCAGGCCCCTGGCGCCGCCGCGGGCGGCACGCCGATCGGCATCGTCACCCTCTTCGGCGACACGCCGCGCGGCCTCACCGTGAGCCCCGACGGCGACACCGTCTACGCGGCGATCTTCCACTCGGGCAACCGCACCACCGTTCTCAACGAGGAGATCGTCTGCAACGGAGGCGAGGACGCCGTCTGTTTCGTCGACGGGATGCGCATGCCGGGCGGCCTGCCCGGGCCGCTGAAGAACGCCGCGGGCGATGACCGGCCGGAGGTCGGCTTGATCGTCAAATTCGACGAGGACACCGGAGACTGGCTGGACGATCATGGCCGCGACTGGAGCGCGGCGGTGCGCTTCGACCTGCCCGACTACGACGTCTTCGCCATCGACGCGTCCGCGTCACCACCGGTCGAGGCCGATCGATTCGCAAGCGTCGGCACCATCCTCTTCAACATGGCGACCAATCCTGTGACCGGTCGCGTCTACGTAACCAACACCGAAGCCCGCAACGAGGTCCGCTTCGAAGGACCGGGCACGACTGGCGGCACGACCGTCCGCAGCCGCCTGCACCAGGCGCGCATCTCCGTCATCGATCCCGTCGCCGCCTCCGTCGAAGCGCATCATCTGAATCCCCACATCGACTACGCGACGGTACCCAGCCCGGCCGGTGTCGCCGACCGCAGCCTCGCCACACCGTTGGAGATGGCGATCACCGAAGACGGCTCGACCCTGTACGTCGCCGCGTTCGGCTCGGCGGCGATCGGCATCATCGACACCGCCGAGTTGGAGGCCGGCACGCGGACGCCCGATGTCGCCGATCGCATCGAGCTCAGCGGCGGTGGTCCCGGCGGCCTGGTGCTCGACGAGGACAGCGATCGCCTGTACGTGTTCACGCGCTTCGACAACACCGTCACGGCGATCGACTTGTCCAGTCGCACCGAGGTGCAGCGGCTGCCGCTGCACAATCCCGAACCGAGGGCCATCGTCGCCGGGCGCCCGATGCTCTACGACGCCCGATTCGGCTCGAGCAACGGCGAGGCGTCGTGTTCGAGCTGTCACGTCTTCGGCGACGTCGACGATCTCGCCTGGGACCTCGGCGATCCCGACGGCGAGGTCGTGCGCGTGCGATCGACCACGTTCCATCCGATGAAGGGGCCGATGACGGTGCAGACGTTGCGCGGCCTCACCGGGCACGGCCCCCTGCACTGGCGCGGCGAGCGCAACGGCGCCGTCGAGCCCGGTGGGAACCACCTCGATGTGCGTGCGGCGTTCTCCCAGTTCAATTCGACCTTCGTCAACCTGCTCGGCCGCGCCAGCGAGATCGACGACACCGAGATGGCGGTCTTCACCGACTTCGTGCTGCGTTTGATGCCGCCGCCGAATCCAGTTTTCGCGCTGGACAACTCACTCACCCCGCAGCAGGAGCGCGGACGCGACCTGTACTTCGGAACGCCGATCACCTGCTCGGCGTGTCACACCCTCGCCCCGGAGCAGGACCTGTTCGGCACCAACGCGACGCAATCGATCTCGCTCGAGACGCAGGAGTTCAAGACGCCGCAGCTTCGCAGCATGTACCAACGCGTCGGCATGTTCGGCGTCGCGCCTATTCCGATGTTCGGTGGAGCCGGCAACACGTCGCACCAGGGAGATCAGATCCGCGGCTTCGGCTATATTCACGACGGCAGCGTCGATACCCTGTTCCGTTTCGTCAGCGCCAACATCTTCAACCTCCCCGAACACGATCGGCGCGACCTCGAGGCCTTCATGCTCGCGTTCCCCTCGAACCTCGCCTCCGTCGTCGGCCAGCAGGTGACGCTCTCCGCAGGCTCGACGGCGGCCGCGACCGCTCGCCTCGACACGCTCGTCGCGCGCGCTGCCGCTGGGGTCTGCGATCTGACCGCGCACGGTGTGCGCAACGGCGAGGACCGCGGTTGGCTCTATCTCCCCGCCGCCGGAGGATCCTTCACCAGCGACCGGGCGGCGGAGGCGAACGTAAGTCGCGTCGCCCTGCTCGCGGGCGCGACGACCGGGCCGCTGACGTTCACCTGCGTTCCGCCCGGATCCGGCCGGCGCATCGGCATCGACCGCGACGGCGACGGCCTGCGCGACCGCGACGAACTCGACGCCGGCAGCGACCCAGCCGACGCGGACAGTCCGACGTTCACCTGCACCGGCGACTGCGACCGCGACGGCCGCGTGTCCATCGCCGAGTTGGTGCGCGGCGTCGCCATCGCCCTCGGCAACGCCGAGGCGTCGACCTGCCTTGCGTTGGACACCGATCTCGACGACCAGGTGTCCATCGCCGACCTCATCGCCGCCGTGAACAACGCCCTAGCGCCCTGCCAATGATCGGCCCCAAGACAACGACGACAGCAAGGAGCACATGACGACGAAGGTGACGGGCGAGGATCGGACGTTCGACCGCGACGGCGACGAGATCCGGGTGCACGTCGCGCAGCCCGACGACGACCGCCTCGTTCCCGGTCTGATCATCATTCCCGACGTATTCGGGCTGACCGATCACTATCGCGACGTGGCCCACCGCTTCGCCGCCGAGGGATTCGTCGCTCTCGTGCTGGACCTTTACAGCCGCGAGGGAACGCCGAAGCTCGCCGATCTCGAAGCCGTATTCCGATGGATCAGCAAACTCCCGGACCACCGCGTGCTCGGCGACGTACGCGGCGCGGTCGACTACCTGGCGGCGCGACCGGAGGTTCGCGCCGAATCGATCGGCATCACCGGCTACTGCCTGGGCGGCCAGTACACCCTGATGTCCGCATGTTCCGTTCCCGGCATCGCCGCCGCGGTCAGTTGGTACGGCATGCTGCGCTACAAGGAGATCAACGCCCTCAAGCCCGCCAGCCCATTGGACCTCGCGCCGCAGCTCCGCTGTCCGTATCTCGGACTGTTCGGCGCCGAGGACGCCATCATCCCCGTCGCCGACGTCGACGAGCTGCGCGCCATCCTCGAGCGTGAACGGAAGACCTACGAGATCGAGGTATATGAGGGCGCCGGCCACGCCTTCTTCAACGACACCCGCCCCGACATGTACCGCCCCGCCGTAGCAGCGGCCGCGTGGGACCGCGCGCTCCGATTCTTCCGCACGCATCTGAGGTAGCGCCTCCGGCGCTACGCTGTCAGCCGTCAGCCATCAGCCGTCCGCCAAGAACCGGCGCAAAGCGCCGCCCCTCAGCTGAAAGCTGACCGCTGAGAGCTGAAAGCGGCCCGCGAGCCGGCATCGCCGGCTCGCCGGCCATCTTGCTGGCGCCACCAACGCGTGGTAACGACCATCGAACCACACAGTCTGCGCCCTTAGCTCAGCTGGATAGAGCATCTGACTACGAATCAGAAGGTCGTGTGTTCGAATCACGCAGGGCGCGCGTAAATACAAGGACTTAGCGGCCCCCTTTCGGGGGCCGCGGTCTTTTGTGTGCCAGTTGTGTGCCAACTTGCGACCGTGGTACCGTCCCGCTCACGTTAAAGTCCCGCGCTCACCGGAGACCGGACGCTCCCCAGGTAGCTCCCCTCCCCCGGTGAAAACGGGCGTCGGAGTCGGTGATGGCCGGTCAGCTGATCAAGCGAGGCGACAACTACACGATCCGCGTCTTTACCGGGCGCGACCGTGCGGGTCGGCGCCGCTACATCAACAAGACGTTCAAAGGGAACAAGAAGGCGGCGCAGGAGGAGCTCACCAGCATGCTCCACGCGCAGGACCTTGGAACCCTCATCGAGCCCACCAAGGTCACCCTCGGCGAGTACCTCGACGAGTGGTTGCGAACCGCCGCGACACCGCGCGTCCGCGCGCGGACGCTGGACGGCTACAAGTACCTCGTCGAGAAATACATCAAGCCCGATTCCGGCGATATCCGCCTCCACAAGGTCCGCCCGCTCGACATCCAGAAGCTCTACACCGCGCTGCTCGCGAAGGGACTGTCGCCGACCACCGTGCGCCACGTCCACCGCGTCCTCCGCGCATCGCTGAATCAAGCCGTGAAGTGGCGACTCCTCCCCGTCAACCCGGTGCTCGCTGCCGACCTGCCGAAGCAGCGAAAGAAGGAGATGAAGGCCTTCTCCGCCGACGAGGCGAGCGTGTTCCTCGAACACGCCACGGACGACCGCTGGGGCGTTCTCTTCGCGGTCGCGCTGACGACCGGAATGCGACCCGGCGAATACCTCGGCCTCAAGTGGCAGGACGTCGACCTCGACAAGGGCACCGTCGTCGTCCGCCGAACGATGGTCGCCAAGCCGAAGGGCGGCTGGGAGTTCGCCGAGCCGAAGACGGCGCAGAGCGCGCGGACCATCCCGCTGCCGCCGACCGTGACCAGAGCGTTGGCCGAGAACAAAAAGGCGCAGGCCGCGGAGCGGCTTAAGACCGGACCGAAGTACACCAACCACGACCTCGTCTTCGCCACCAAGACCGGCGAGCCCGTCAGCCAACCCAACCTCGTCAACCGCCACTTCAAAACGATCCTCGCCAGCGCGGGGTTGTCGCCGAACTACCGCCTGTACGACCTGCGCCACAGCTGCGCGACGTTGCTACTGGCGCAGGGCGAACACCCCAAGATCGTCAGCGAACGACTCGGCCACGCCAGCGTGACCCTCACGTTGGACACCTACTCCCACGTCCTCCCGACCATGCAGCAGCAGGCGGCGGATAGGCTGGAGGGTGTGCTCTTCGGCCGGAAAGGCAACTCTAGCCGAAGTTCCGGTGGGGGTGGGAATCATGCCCGAGATTAGCCGATTCTTCGGGATCGTCATTCGAATGTTCTTCAATGACCATGAGCCCGCTCATTTTCACGCGTCGTACGGCGGTGACGAGGCGCTCATCGAGATTGCAACTCTTGAGATCTACCGGGGCCGTTTGCCGAGGCGGGCCCTGGCGTTGGTATTGGAATGGGCGGTGCTTCATCGCGAGGAGTTGCATGCCGACTGGGAACGCGCCCGATCGGGAGAAGTGTTGGAACCTGTGGAACCCCTGGAGTAAAAGGGAGACATGGAGCTACTTAGAATTGGGGCGGTAGAGCCGCGGGAGGATTTCCGCCTGCTTTTGACCCTCGACGACGGCAGCGTCATCGAGCGCGACGTGTCAAAACTCCTGAGCGGACCTATCTTCGACGTTGTTCGAGATGATCCCGAAGTGTTTCGGCAGGTCCGAGTCGAAGGGGGTACCGTTGCTTGGCCCAACGGCGCGGATCTCTGTCCCGATGTCCTCATCTGGGGTGGTCCACCCCCGGTGGCAGAGCAGCGACCACCGGCATTCGCGCGGGTCGCGTAAGCTTGAGCGGAACACCAGTTCTGATTGACATCACCGAAGTTCAAGTTGTTGGAAAATTCGTTCTCCGGCTCTGTTTTGAGGACGGAACAACCGGCGATGTCGATGTCGCCAAGATGGTCGACTTCCGCGGAGTATTCAGCCGTTGGCTGATGATTCGGATTTTGCCCGAGTGCGGATCAATCCGGAGTTGGGGACAGTTACATGGCCGTGTGGCGCAGATCTGACCGAGTCTCCGACCCGGTAGGGGTCCATGGGCATCTGGACGCCGACGCTCGCCGGCGCGACGGCGGATGAGTTCATCGCCCTGTTCCACCCGCTGCGCGATCGCCTGACATGAGTTCGAACCCCCCGGCGCGCTCGCGGAGTCCCTCACCCAGCCCTCTTCCGGAGCCCCGCAACACATTTCGCGACGGAGTCACGGCTCCACGGGTTGCCTCGCGAGGTGACGTACCCGTCGGCACAGAGCGTGTCGGCGATCTCAGCCAGATCGACGTGCGCGGCCGCGAGCTCGGCGATGATCTTGTGCGCGATCGGCGCCAGCTTCACCTCGATCGTGGATTCGTCGCCGTCGACCCATACGATGCGGGCGATGATGCGCTCGGTCATACGGCCGGGCTTGACCCTCTCCTCGATGATCACCTTGTCGATCATCATGCGCGCCAAGTCCTTGCGATCGCGGTTTCCGGTGGTGTCCGCATACCAGAGCGCTGAGATGTCGTCGGCCATAGCCCGGCGAAGGCGACTCTTTCCGATAGTATTCGGCGTTGCCGGTGACATAGTGGCTGCTCTCCGCCGACGAGCGTTGGCCGTTTTCGTTCCGGAGCATCTGCGACTTGCTCGACCTGCCGGCCGAACGGTTGCGGAGCATGGTGATCGACGAATCGATGACTCTGAAAGGTGTATCACCGCAGGATCTGGTTCGCCTCGTCAGCAACGGCTGACGACGAGAGACACAGCCGCGCATGTTCGCCGCGCGCGCGGTTGTGTCTTTCGGTCAACCCCGCCGGTTGCGCTGCAACAGGGTGGCGACGTGCTCGGGTACCGCCGTCGCCGGCGGCAGCTCCGGAGCAGCGATCGGACTCCGGTGGCCTCGTTCTCTACTCGTTGCGGAGCACTTTGCGAAGCAAGAAGGTCAGCAGGATCGGCCAGAGAACCCAGTTCAGCACCAGCATGAGATTGAACCAGCCGTCAGCAAGGATCGGCAGACGATGGCCAACCACCGGGGCGTCGGCGCGGATTGGAGGGCAAGCCGTGTACGCCGATCGCCAGTGTATCGGGAGTGGATCATCCCAGGTCGGGCACTTCGAGTTCCAGATGATCCGGCGGTCGTTGGTCGGCTTGAATTCGGAGCGAGCGGTCAGACCGATGACGGGAACGTGATAGCGGGCGGTCAGCCACAGCGCATCCATCCAGCCCCATTTGGAGGGATCGGGGCCAAGGACGGTGCCGTCGTCGCAGGTCGCGTAGCCCCGATCAACGGGATCGCCGGCGGCGAGGACCTCGCGAACCGAGTCGTCTATCTCGAAGTTCCGGGGCTCGCGGGCGACGAGAACCAAGCTGACCAGAAACAGTCCGACGATGACCTTGGAGAGGCCCACCGGCGAGGTGCCGTATCTTAGGAATTTTCGGGAGACCCAGTCCCACAGTACCTGTAGCCCCCGTACGATGAGCCCCCCGCCGTGCCCCATCCGCTTGTGCCCCCGCTTCCACTTGCCGCGCGTCGACCAGAACGCGCGATATGCTTCCGCGAAGAAAACTCTATTGGCCGCGTCGTCCTGGCCGGCGTTCCGGAGCTGCGCATATACAGCGCGATAGATCGATCGATGAAGGATAACGTCGTTGTCGAGGACATCGAGGTAGCGGTCGGCGTTTTCCTGACCGGCAACCTCATCTTTGCCATCGCTGCCCATGTCGAACGACCACGAAGTGATCTTTGCACCCTCGAGATCGAGGGGCACGGGAAAGCCGTTGTCCTTGTGAGCGTCACCGTCATTCTTGTCCTGCAGAATTTGAGGGATGCGGAGTCGGCCGATGCTGGCATCCGTCAGGACGATGCCGTCCGTTCGCGGGTCGAGGGACTTGTTCTTGCCAAAGCTGTGCTTTGACAGAACCAGCTCTCCGATCGTGCAATGCTCGAGGTCGAGCGATCCAGGTACCACAGCGTGTGCCGAGAGCTTGTCGATCTTCGCATTATTGAGAGCGCCGGTGCGCGCATCGGTAGGCAAGGGGATCGAGTCCTTCGTCGTCTTGTCGACCTCGTCGTAGATCTTGAACGTCCCGGCCACTGATACTCGAGCCGCATCAACGCAACCAAGGTCAGTTGTCCTCGGCGGTTTTGCTGGTGCGGGACGGTCTACTCCCAACAACCGCCGCCACAAGGATCCCAACCTATCAACCAAAGATCCCGAGGCCACGGTCGGTGGCGCAGCTGCATCACCGCCGAGACAAAGACCGGTCAGGTCCACGTCGGTTGCAGTGACGCCCGCGATCCGCAGCTTCCTCGCCTTCGCTTGCCAGCAACCGCGCTGCTCGCCGTTGGCGACCTTGATCGCGTTATTGCGAGCAATGGTGACGATGTCGCCGCGATTGGCGAAGCTTTCGGGAGAGCAAAACCGGAGCGCCCCCGTAACCGTCGTGCGGTCGAGAGAGATCTGGCCGTCGTCCGAGCGTTGATCCGTAGCCTCCGAATCCTCCATCCGCACACCAGTCAAATCAAGGTCGCCGGTTATTTGACAGTCGACGATCTTCAAGTTGCCCTTGATGCTCGTGCGGCACTCGAGATCCACGTCCGAGAACGCGATAACCCGCGTTTTGGTTTGGTCGTTCGCGTCAGACACGTCAGGTCGCCACAGCGCGAGCCCGTTCCCAAAAGTGCAGCTCTGGAAACTGATTCCAGCGGTCATCTGCTCGATCGTCGTAACGGGCTCGCTCACAGGCTTGCGTGTCACAGAAAGGCGATGGAGCTTGACGTAGGACGAGAAGGTGGAATCGACCGCGTCGATCGAATAGCACGCGACCGAAGTACCCAGCTTAGATGCAACGAGGAACGACCCGCACGCCGTGCCGTTGAACCGGATCATTTGAACGGCCTCGATATCCTCGAGATCGAGTTGCCCCCTGATGGTTGCAAGGGAAAGGTCAAGATTGCGACCGATCGAACATCGATCGCGGAGCCGGAAGATACTCCCGCAGGTCGCGCCGACGGCCACCAAGTCGCCCTTGATTCGTGCGCCGGTCAGATCGAAATTGCGCGCTGTTGCGCCAGAGAGCCACAGATCATCGTCGACAATGGCGGCTCCGCAAGACAGGTCGCCCCCGACCGTGACGCTCTGGGCCGAAACGGTGCGATGGTACTGCGATCGCGCTGGTGCTGATGGCGCGGCGCGGCTGGCTGCCTCTCCAAAACTCGGAAGAACGCTCCGAGTCTCCGGATGGTCAAGGGACAGACTGCCCCCGATCCTGGCGTGATTGAGGTCGACGGCCGGTTGATTGGCATCTGCCGACATGCCGATCTGAACCGCCGCAAATCGCAAATCTCCCCCCACATCAACTCCGGCGGCGGAACAGTAGCCCTGCACGGTCGACGTCGCGATCTTCACATCCCCATCGACGGTCGCGTGATCGAGCCGGAGGGATAGTTCGGTCCGCCCCCCGGCCGCTCGACGGGGCAGACCGAACTTGCACGTCTCAAAGATCAGCGAGCCACCGATCTTCGCGCCCGTAAGGTCGAGTCCGCGGTCGAACTCACAGCCCCTGAACGTCAGGCCCGCTTCGAACTTTGCGTACACTGCCGACACCGGGCCGGAAAATCTGACGCCGTTGAACTGAAGGGGTCGCGCAAACTGCGCTCCGGAGAAATCGACCGGGCCCATGATCGTGACCGGCACGCGGGGACCCGTGCCCCACACTCCAACGAGCTTCTCGAACGCGTCGGGTCGACACAGCTTAGTCATGCGGTCCGCCCCGCTACGCGCTGAAGCGATTGCTGTCGCCAATGGGGCCTCTGGGCCACGCAAGCTGGATCGGCGTAAACACCTGCTCGCTTAGTAGCTGCTCGGCCAGCATGTCGATCGGGCCATCGGACTCGACTTTGAAAGCGACACGGAACAGCTGAGAGGAATAGAAGACGGTGCCAAGGACTACCCAACAGGTCTTGTCGCTCGTATTGTCCTCGGGGACGCGAGTCAGGGGCCATCCGATTTCGGCCCTAAACGGACGCTCGACGTAGCGACGATCGGGGGTGACCTGCTCGCGCTTCAGGAACTCGGCCACCTTCTCCCTGAGCTTCTCTCCCTCGCGCGGATCATGGGTCCTCACGGTCAGGTTGTCGGGGAATGCTTCGGCCTGCGGTTCGTCCTCCTCAATGACCAAGAACGGACCTCCGTCACCATGGACGTGCTCGGTGAAGAACGCGACATACTCCTCGACGCTGTCGTCGTCCAACTTGAGCGAGATCGCCTCGTTGAGGTCGTGAATCGGCTCAGATCTGCCGTCGAGTAAAGTCCCTTGCGTATACCCCTTCATGAAGACGAGACGCTTCGCTCCGGTCCGCCAGTTCGCCCCGATATGGATTAAACGGCTGTCGGGATAGAAGGGCAGCGCCTTCCACGCGGCTCGACGATCGCGTATCGCATCGATGATCGCCGTGACTTCCTCTGGTGCGGGGCCGAGCCGGTCTTCCTGTCCTCCGGCGGCGACGCCATCGGCTCCATCCGTTGCGGTGGCGGCGGTTTCTCCGAGCACCCGCTTCGCGTCCTCGATGAGCTTTTCCAGGACCTTGATCAGTGGCTCGGCGTCCTCCGATTGGAACATGGTCCAAGTCGAGCGTTGTCGGCGTTGCTTTAACTTACGGTCCGCGTCCGCGATCTGCTCGGGTGTGGCTTTGTACGCAGCCGATACGCGGCCCTTCTTCAAGAACGGGTCTTTTGTCGGATCAAAGAGTTCCTCAGAGGCCTTCTCGAAATCGAGCGGCTTTTGGCTTGCTTCGTCTGTCACAGCCCTATCCCCCCCTGTATGTCGATCTACGGGATGAAATCGCTCTCAAGTACGGTACAGACCTCGTCTCCGGAGAGCTCCTGCCGGTCAACAAGCGCCTGCGTCAGGGCCGCCAAACGCTTCTCATGCTGCCTTAGCTTTCCGAGCACGCGGTCGTGCGCCAGCGACAAGGTTTCCTCCGCCAACGCCAGGTCCGCGGGGGACATCGATTCCGACCACAGCAGCTTGCGCTTCCCCCCGAGTCCGAGCTTGGTGATCATCTGCACCACCAACGCGGTGGCCGACTTCAGATCACTGGAGGCACCGCTCGAGACCTGCTCCTCGCCGTATCGCAGCGCCTCGGCCGCACGGCCCGCCAGGAAGATGTCGATCTTGTCTTCGCAGTCGCCGCGCGTCAGGTGCACTCTTTCGTCGGGCAGCGTGGCGACAAACCCGAGCGTTCCATCGTCGCGTGGAACGACGGTGACGAAGCCGATGTCTGCACCCTTGGACGGGGTGAGGAAATGCGCCAGCGCATGGCCGGCTTCGTGCACCGCCGTCCGCTCGATGTCATCAGGTGTCAGGCGCAGAGAAGCGCTCGGGTCGCGCGGCTTGTTCGTGATCTCGGCCATAAGGTCGTTCTGCGACAGCGGTCGCCCGGCCTTGCGCCCCCGGCGCACTGCGCCGCGGACGATGCGTTCGACGTCGGCCCCGGTCAGCCCGACCGACAATCTACCGAGGGACCGCAGGTCGAGATCGGGGGCAACGTCGGCGTCCGATCCGAGAGTGCCGAGGTAATGGTGGTAGATCATCTCGAGGGACTCGCTATTCGGCCGCGGAATCCGAATGACGCGATCGAGGCGCCCGGCTCGCCGCAACGCGGGGTCTACACGGGCTTCATGGTTGGTGGCGCCGATGACGAACACGGGCGCGGTCGGATCCAATCCCTGCATCTGTTCGAGAACGGCGTTGACGACTTCGGTCTGATAGATGCTGTTGTTCGTGCCCGCAAAGTCCTCCCGGTTGCCGATGCTGTCGATCTCGTCGATGAAGAGAATCGACGGCGCGTACCTGCGGGCCTCGCTGAACGTTTTGCGAATGGCGTCGATGTGCGGCCCGAGGGACCCGCCCGCGGATTGCCAGCCGGTCGGACTGGCGGTGATGAAGCGGACACCGCAATCCTTGGCGATCGCCTTGGCAAGCGTCGTCTTGCCTGTGCCGGGCGGTCCGACCAGTAGCGCTCCGCGGTCGACCTGCGACCACGACAGGGTTCCAGCGATCGCCGCATGGATGTCGGCAATCAGATCCTCGGCAAACTGTCGCGCCTCGCCTAGGCCGTGGAGTTGGCTCAAGCTCAACCCCTGTCCGGGGTCGACCGCGGTCAAGCGCTCGGTCACCTGCGACCGAATGAAGTCGAGTGCCTGGTCACGCGATAGATGCATCCGCCGCGGATGCTCGAAGTCGGTGTGCAACAAATGCCTGAGCCACGCCGTACCCCCCTTGTCCCAGTCCGGCGGCAGGTCGTGGCCTATCACCCGCCGAAATAGCTCCCCGAACATCGCCGCATCCATCGCCGGGAGGCGCAGGACAATATCCTTGAGGCGTCGCAGGCACTCCGGTAGATGCGCGAAGCGTTCACAGGTGATGACCACGGCCATGTCGCGGGTCGCGATGTCGAACGCCAGCCGCTCGACCTGTGCGACGTTACGGTAGACCTGCAACGGAATCAGGACCAAGGCGGATCCGCTACTCGGAAGAGCGAATGAGATCGGGATGTCGTCGCCGACGACGTCGGCTCTGCAGACGCCAGGCGTCTGCCCTGTTGGCGCATGCGCCAAGACGACCTGGGCGATGGTCTCCTCGACGAACGGGATGTCGGTCTCGACGACCACGACGGGCGAGCCGCCGACCATCAACGCGGCGAACTGCTGCAGCGCGCCGGTGAGTGGCGCCGTGGCGTTGAAATGTTCTATCAGGCGATTGTGCGCTTGGCCGATCAGGGCCCGCTCCAACAGCAACTCGACCATTTCGATCAGTGCGGGTCTCCCGCTCGCGCTCGCCTTCGCGCCGCCTGCGGGCGCCGGCATCGACGCGATGCCGGCGCGTATGGCCGAGAGATTCACGCGGATGAATGAACCGCTGCTGAGCTCCGGGACCCTCGGAATGACCTCGGGCGGAAGGTCCGTGTCCACAGGGGTGTCCTCGATCATAGTAAGAGCGCCACCCGGCTGAACCGTGAGCACTGTGCGAAACACAAAGCCGGTGTAAATCATGGTTGCGTCGACGAGCCAGCTTCCGTCCCCATCGAGCCCGCGAACGGCTAGCGGTGTAGCCAGTTGGCTGACCGCCTCCGCGCCCGGCGGCACAGGGCTGCCGGCTTTCTCGAAGAGGATGAACGGCCCCTCGCCCCCACGTACAGCGAAGCAGAACAAGCGGACGTAGTCGCCGACCGTCGAGGCGTCGAGACGAAGCGACTCGTCCTCGTTGGCGACGAAGATTGCGCCGGGCGTGCCGTCGAGAAGGCCGGGTGGGTACCCCTCGCGCCACAGAGCGTAGAGATCCTCGGCTGGAAACGAACCGGCGGGTTCGCAATAGGTGGTGCGCAACCACAGGAGCCGCCAGTGCCGATAGGAAGGGAGGGAGGCAGCCTTGCCGGCCACCTCGAAGCGGCCGAGCAGGTCGGGGTCCTCCGCCCCCACTAACTGAGCCAGAAGTCCCCGCGCGGAAGCTTCAGGAACGTCGATCCAAGCGAGCGTATCGATCATCGAATCCCCTCTGGATCTGCGCATCCGCGCGCGGCAGCGGATGCGTCGTCATCGGAAGACAATCTGGCGTTGTGCCAGATCTGCTCGATCATCGGTCGACCCTTTTCCCGCTCTCGGGTTGCTGGCAAGTGCACGGTACAACCGAGCCACTCACGTGGTAACCGGCACGAGCATTCGACGGAGTTCGTCGAGCGAAATTAGTTCAAGGTGCGAATCGTAAAGCGAACGCAAATGCTCACCGGTGAGGCCGAACTCAGATACCGCTTGTAGCCCGACCTCTTCGTGAGCAAGTCGTTTGATATGGTCGAAGAAGGCGGTGATTTGGGTCTGCTGCATTACGGGCAGCCGCTCTACCGGGATGGGTGTGGTGCCCTCCGTACGATGCCATCGGTTCCACGAGTCGTAGTAGTCGGCCACAGTAAAAAGTGTTGTCGGGAAGTCAAAAAACAGAGGGCCCTGCTGCCCATTCATCTGGTCGATTACAAGGATGCGGCGCTTCAATGGTTTTTTATCTACGAGCATCAACCCGGTGACCTCGATCGTCCGAGTGCGCTTCTCGGGCTCCAACAGCGGCCAGATGTTGTTCTCGAACTCGCGTAGTTGCTCCACATTTGCCGGCTTAAACACGTGCAGCTTGGTCTTTTGTTCTTGCGCCGCGAGCAGAGCACCGACCAGGAAATTCTTGAAGTAGCCGAAGGCGAGAGCGCGCCCGACGTCGTAATGCTCGCTGTCGTCGAGCAGGCCGGCGAGTTGCCGGCTCTTGATTGAGACGCCGACCAGAAATGCAACGGCCAGCGCCATGAAGGTTAGGAACGGATCGCTGGTCAGCGCCGTCTCCAAACGGACCGCCGAACTTCCCTCGGTCAGCCCGGCGAAGTGTTGGGTCAGCGGTGCTCCGAGAAAAGCTCCTGCGGTTCCGACGAATGCCAGCACTACCAGAATGGAGGTGAAGACCTTGGTGGCCCAATGATAGTCGGCCAAGAACTCCCAGAAGGAACGCCTCGCTTGGGCCAGCCAAGACAGCTCGGAGAACGCGCGATCATCGAGCGGCATGTCACGCCCTCACGTTGCCGGTACAGGCGCCGATCCGGGCTCGAGACCTGCGGCACCTCCCCAAGCTCCCCGTCAGATTGCTTCGCCCACGTGCTTCGATCTCCCCGTCGATGATGAGGCCAGTGGACATGCGCTCCTTCGTCTGCTCATTTCGAGCATTGGCGTTGCAGCTGGGTGTTTAGGCAGCGCTGTCCTACTGCGTGCACCAGGTACAGTCAAGTAATATGACGGGTATTGCGGAGGACAGAGCGGACGCAGGGACAACTCGAACGAGCGTCGGGGCGCTGAGCGTTTGAGAGGCGAATAGTAGACGTACGTCCCTTGTGTCCCCCGCCAAGGACGCCGCACCGACCGCGGATCACCCGACGCTGGCGACGTGGACGATTCGTTCCCTTACGTCCCGTTCCTCGCCGGATTAGGTGGTGATGGCCGACAGTTTTGCCACCATCATTGATCCGCCTACGCCGTGGATGAGCAATGTACCGCGGAGCCGCCGGCTCAGTGCGGATTCCGCGGCACCCTCAGTAAGTGTCCCGACCGTTCTCGGCGGTACTATCGGAGCAGTGCCACGAACTCATCGATCTCCATCCCAGCGTCACGAATGAGTCCACGTAAAAGGCCGCGATCCAGTTCCTTGTGATCGGGAACGGACAGATTCACAGGCGCCCCGGTCTTCGTCAAGATCATATGGCTGCCCCGCTGCCGGTCGAAGGTCCAGCCAGCACGCTCGAAAGCGCGCCGTGCTTCACGGCCGCTTACGACAGGCAGTTGGGGCATCGTGTTCTCTTATGGACGAGCACGTCCTCAGAGCGTGATGAGCTCAACGTCCCCAAGTGGATCGCCACGGTCCGCTTTATCTTGCTCCACTTCCAACCAAGCCTCCGCGGCTTCCCGGACGTTCGTCAACGCTTCTTGCCGTGTCATTCCCTGAGACCAACAACCTCGAAGCGCAGGCACGTGGGCGACGAAACCACGATCTTCACCGGGCGTGATTATGATTTTGAACTGCATGTCACACCCCTAGCTCGAAAATCGCCGCGAAGCCAAGCTCAATGTGTTGGGCGTCGATCAGTTTGCCGCGAACAACAACTGCTCGTTCCAGGGTTCGCCTCCTCGGCCGTGTCGTACCGTGCCGATTACAATACCTTCGTGACGGGTCGATATCGACCGGTGTTCGAATCAGTCCCGGCTCCCGGTATTCGCGATCGAGGCGGGGATGAAGTCGCGGACGTTGTGCGCGAGGATAGCCCGCTCCTGTTTAACGGCGAACGGAAGTATCTCGGCATAGCCGCGGCGGGGGCGGTCAAGCCGCGCCGCCATCGTCTTCGCGGACCGCCCGGCCCGCCTCGGACGCGTTGGCTCCTGATTGCCGACACAACTCAGCGCGTGCGAAGGTCCCGATCATGTCGCACCGCATCGATGTCCACCACCACATTCTGCCGGCCGAGTACGTCGCCTCCCTGGCCGGGATCGGTATCAGCGGTGGCGGCGGGATCGCCTTCCCGCCGTGGAGCGCCGCCGCGGCGCTGGAGTTGATGGACCGCCAGGGCATCGCCGCGGCGGTGACCTCGATCTCTTCGCCCGGGGTGCACTTCGGCGACGCGCCGTTCGCGCGCGACCTGGCGCGGCGCTGCAACGAGATCGCCGCGCGCCTCGTCAGCGAGCACCCGCGGCGCTTCGCGTCTTTTGCGGTTCTGCCGCTGCCCGACGTCGACGGCGCGCTGCGCGAGCTCGAGCACGCGCTCGACACGCTCCGCCTCGACGGCGTCGTGCTGCTCGCCAGCCAGAGCGACGGCCGCTATCTCGGCGACCCGCTCTTCGACGAGCTCTTCGCCGAGCTCGACCGGCGGCGCAGCGTCGTCTTCATCCACCCGACCATTCCCAAGAGCAGCGAGTCGCTGCTCATCGACGTTCCCGGATTCGCCGCCGAGTTCACCTTCGACACCAGCCGCGCCGTCCTCAACCTCATCTGGACCGGCACCGTCGAGCGGTTTCCCAACGTCCGCTTCATACTCTCCCACGCCGGCGGAACGACCCCCTTTCTCGCCTGGCGCTGGTCGCTGCTCGAACTGCATCCGACCATCGGCCCCGAGCTCGCCAAGCGCGCGCCGCGGGGCTTCTTGCACTACCTGTCGCGCTTCCACTACGACACCGCCCTGTCGGCCAATCCCCACGCCCTGCGTTCGCTGTGCGAGCTCGTCGGTCCCGAACAGATCCTCTTCGGCAGCGACTTCCCCTTCGCACCCGAGCCGCTCACCCAAGCGTCGATCGACGGTCTGGCCACCTTTGACGGCTTCGACGACCGCGCCCGCCGGCTGATCGAGCGCGACAACGCGCTCGCCCTGTTCCCCTCGCTGCGCGATCGCCTGACATGACTTCGAACCCCCCAGCGTGGTCGCGGATTCCCTCACCCAACCCTCTTCCGGAGCCCCGCCACACATTTCGCGACGGAGTCACGGGTCCACGGGTTGCCCCGCGAGGTGACGTACCCGTCAGCACAGAGCCTCGTGGCGATCTCAGCCAGATCGACGTGCGCGGCGTCGAGCTCGGCGATGATCTGGTGCGCAACCGGCGCGAGCTTCACCTCGATGCGGGTCTCCTCGCCGTCGGCCCACACGACGCGGGCGATGATGCGCTCGGTCATACGGCCCGGCTTGACCTTCTCCTCGATAATCACCTTGTCGATCATCATGCGCGCCAGGTCCTTGCGGTCGCGGTTCTCTGTCGTATCCGCGTACCAGATCGCGGCGATATCGTCGGCCAGATCGAGCAGATCCCGCCACGCCTCCTCCGTGAAGTCGTCGATCATCGACGGTTGGTTGTTCGCGAGGTGTTGGATTTCCTTGAGGCGCTGCATCGCGACCTCGAATTCCTCCTCGTAGGCCTCTTGGACATGCGGCCGATGTGGCGCCGGGTCGAGTAAGCGAGTCTTCGCGTCCTCGACCCGCGCCTGCGCCTGTCGGAGGGCTGCCGTCCGGCGTCGATCCTCAGATGTGGCGTTGTACCGCGCCGCTGCCCAGGCGCGCTGAACGATTTCGATTTCCGGGGCCGACAAACGCAACAGCAATGCGGCGGTGACCTCCCGATCGAGATGTAGCCCGCCAATGTATCCGCACTGCTCTCCGCCAGTGAAGTAATCCCCAATGCATTGGTAACCGAACGCCGCCGACCCGTCGCGGCGGGTTCGAACGTGCCGAGCCGCCATCGCGAAGCCGTGCTGTCCACAACGGATGATGCCTTGGAGCAAGGCCGGCCCTTCACCGGCGCTTCGCCGCTCGCGACTCGGCGCGTTGCCCGCGAGGGTGCGGATGTTCTCCTCCCATTCCTCGGGCGACACGTACCCCGGGTGATGATTCGGAATGACGATGGTCTCGTCCGCCTGGGCCTTCCGCACCCGGACGAAGCCGCCCGCTGTCAGACCGGCGCGGTGGTCGACCTTGCGCTGCGGAAATTCGTACGAACCCTTGTAGGCCGGATTGTGCAATGTCCGCGCGACGATACAGACCGTCGGCTTGCGCGCCGACACCAAGGCGCCCC
>Ga0307505_10001512_pt1 | contig 18588 bp, 18 predicted proteins | sample 23_S_MG_FD_202183 | JGI IMG/M metagenome (GOLD analysis project Ga0307505, IMG submission 202183) | Soil microbial communities from Populus trichocarpa stands in riparian zone in the Pacific Northwest, United States - 23_S | ecosystem: Environmental > Terrestrial > Soil > Riparian zone > Trees...
TTGCCAACTCTGAAACGTGCGGACGAGGCTGGCCTCAACCAAGGTCTCGCGCGGTACGTGGAACTGTCGCTTGGGGACTGGCGGTCGCGTCCTGTGGGAGGTGGACGATCTGTCTTTAGACCGTTGTTTAACTGTTTTGCGGTGCCTCTGTCTCGTCGTTTCCCTCCGACGAGTCTGGGAGCGAGGCATCCATCGTGATGGTGGGTCCTGGTATGCGGTAACGCTCCGTTGCCCAGGCGCCTAGATCGGTCATTTGACATCGCTCAGAGCAGAAGGGGCGCCAAGGGTTGCTTTCCCAGGCGCTGGGTTTGTGGCAGAAGGGGCAGGTCATGCCCGGCATTGTACCATGGTGAATGTGAGAATCAGCCAGTGGTCAACTCGGGCGGATCTGGGGCGTGGTAGCGACTTGCAGCAATCGGTGTAGGCGGCGCTGATCCATTTCCGAGAGGCCGAGGAATTCGACTCCGAACTCCCCACCTTGACTCCAACGGACCGCGGCGGACTCGATCGTAATGGGCGAACCCAGATCGGTCGCTCTGATGAGGATTCTCACCGCTGAACCAGGCTGAACCGACGACACACTGGTGACGGCGCATCCTCTGGCCGACAGATCGAACATTGTGCCTTCGCGGATGTCTGTCTTGTTGGTGCTGGAAAAAAAGACCTGCATGTCGACGGGGATTCGTGGATATTCTCGACACTCAATCATGCGATCCTCCTTCCGGTTCGAGGTTCCTCGTCATGCCGGCACCTTATACTCCGGTTAGTCTAGCAAGCCCAGAGCTACGGTAAAGTAAAACGTGGAAACTGTATGACCGATGGCGAGAGAGAGTGTTATGGCGCCGGAGATTTTTCGAAGGCCTTTACGGCAATTGCCTTCTGTTTCATCTTCTTGACCAGTCCGACATACGAGACGTCACGAATAATACTGGTGAATTGTGAACGGTAGTTGCTCACGATGCTGGCTCCATCGATGACCGCATCATAGACCCGCCATTCATGCGCACGGTGAATCAACCGAAAGTCGACCGGCGTGTCGATCTTCCGTCCCTTCATTTGCGCTTTGACTTCGGCGAACGCATCCTCTCGAAGTTCCCCCAGGTAGACCACCTGTTCGTCGGAGTGTTCGGTGATGCGGCCCACAAATGTGTCCCGAAGGAGTTGCACGAAGAGGTCAATGAACTCGCGCTGGTCCCGATGGGAAAGCGTGGACCAGGGGGCTCCCAGGGCACGTCTCGCCATTTCCTTGTAATCCACGCGGTGTTTGATGACTTCTTCGATTGCATGCCTCCGTGCTTCGGCCTGCTCCGGCTGCTTCAAAGTTTCGTCATCGAGGACTTGGATCAGGTCGTTGATCGTACCCTCCACCGCCTCGGTCGCGCTCGATGTCGTCCCGTTTGGTGTGGTGGTGAGCAAAGGAGATGCCATGGTCAGCCCAGCCATCATTCCAGAGAAGAACAATAGATGTGCGAGCAATGTGATCTTCATGCTGATGATGGTTGTCGCTGTAAAATGGCTTCTGTCATTGGTTTCTGCCGGGTACATCAAGCGTAGCAGGGATGCCGAGTCTGTAAAGAGATTCCAACAGGGCGGAAAGAGAGGGAAGTTCTGGGAGAGATTTGATGAACGGAGGCAGATTACTGGTTTGTTACCGAGCCGGCTGAGTTTTTTCGAGCCTGGCCCAGGCGTCTTTGAGTGACACGGTTCGGTTGAATATCAGCGTGTCGGAGGCCGAATCGGAGTCAGTACAGAAGTATCCCAGGCGCTCGAATTGATACCGTGTGCCGGGCGCTGTCTGCCGCAAGCTGGGCTCAACCAGACAGCCTGTGACTCGCTCCAACGAGTTGGGGTTGAGATAGGTCGTCCAATCGTGGTCCGGCGGCACCTTCGCTAGGTCCGTCACCAAGAGGGGGGCATAGAGTCGAACTTCAGCTTTCACCGCGTGACCTGCGGAGACCCAGTGGATGGTGGCCTTGACCTTGCGCTGTTCCTCAGAAGCGCCGCTCTTTGTCGTGGCGTCATAGGTGCAATGGAGTTCGGTGATCTCGCCGGTCTGCGGATCTTTCGTCACTCCGACACATTTGATAATGTAGGCGTACCGGAGCCGCACTTCGCGTCCTGGGGCGAGCCGGAAAAATTGTTTGGGCGGATCTTCACGGAAGTCGTCTTGCTCAATATACAGGACGCGTGAGAAGGGGACTTTCCTTGTTCCCGCAGACGAATCCTCCGGATTGTTGATGGCTTCCAATTCTTCGGACTGGTCCTCGGGATAGTTGTCGAGGACGATTTTCAGCGGCCGCAACACGGCCATCACTCGAGGCGCTCGCTTGTTCAAATCTTCGCGGATAAAGTGTTCGAGCAGCTGCATCTCGACGACGGCCTCGCGTTTGGCTACGCCGATATGGTCGCAGAAGGCTCGAATCGCCTCTGGGGTATACCCACGGCGACGAAGTCCTTTGATCGTCGGCAGTCGTGGGTCATCCCATCCGCTCACCAGCTTCTTTTCGACCAACTCGAGCAGTCTCCGTTTGCTCATGACGGTATAGGCCAGGTTCAAGCGAGCAAACTCGATCTGCTGCGGACGGTGCGGCGCGTCAGCCTGTTCGACGACCCAATCGTAGAGAGGCCGGTGATCTTCAAATTCCAAGGTGCAGAGTGAGTGCGTGATTCCCTCGATCGCATCTGAGAGGGGGTGCGCATAGTCATAGGCGGGATACAGGCACCAGCCGCTCCCTGTTCGATAATGCGTCGCATGCCTGATCCGATAGAGCACTGGGTCGCGTAGGTTGATATTGGCTGACGCCATGTCGATCTTGGCTCGGAGGACATGAGTTCCGTCGGCGAATTCCCCGGCTCGCATGTCTCGAAAGAGATCAAGATTGTTCTCGATGGAACGCTCACGAGAAGGGCTATTCTTTCCCGGCTGAGTCAGTGTGCCGCGATAGGCACGCATCTCTTCGGCCGTTAGGTTGTCGACGTAGGCTTTGCCCTTGCGTATCAGCCGGACAGCAACGTCGTATAACTGTTCGAAGTAATCCGAGGCAAAAAACATCTGCTCATGCCAGTCGAACCCCAGCCATCGGACGTCGTCCTGAATAGCCTGGACATATTCAGGATCTTCGGCGGTCGGATTGGTGTCGTCGAATCGCAGGTGGCAGACGCCGCCCGGGGTGTCGTTCGCTATACCGAAATTCAAGCAGATAGATTTTGCGTGACCGATATGGAGATAGCCGTTTGGCTCGGGTGGAAAACGCGTCACGACTCGGCCATCATGCTTGCCCGCTGCGCGATCGGCAGCCACGATGTCGCGGATAAAGTTTGAAGCGCCAGTCGGTTCAGACACGATGGAACGATGACTCCTTTCCGGACGAGAAATGTATAAGCCGGGTCGTCGCGGGCTGTTCTATCACAAGAGTGGTATACGGGAGAAGAGCGTATACGGAGAAGGGGAGGCTGGCGCGACCCGAAGCTACGCGGTTTGGTGAGTCGGCATCTGCATCACGCTGAAGTCTTTCTGCGCGATCAGATGCCCTTCCATACGGAGGCGAAACTCGTAGCGTCCCGGAGCAGGGAAGACCAGCGAGGGGATATTGATCCCAAAATCGGAAATTTGAAGACGGTCGCCGATGGCAATATTCGGAAGGGTGGCTCGGCAAACAAGCTGTTCGCTGTTGAGGTAGATCAAATCGATGTCAAAATGATACGTCCCTTCGGCATCGGTGAGACAGAAATACAGCCCCATTTGTGAATGTTGAAAGGGAAAGCTCACGGCCTGCAGGTGGGTGAAGAGACCGATGAGGCATTTCTTCTTGGTGACGCTGTCCTCAATGACCTGGTCACAGACCAAGAAGGCCTGCACGCTGGGCTTCACGATGTCCGACATACTGCCATTGTACGGGAGTCTTGTGCCTTGTCAAAAAGGATGTGATTTTCAACAAAGAGCCAGGGTGGCAGCGGATTGCCGCCCTCTCGATTGTCGGGAACGGGCACACGTGAATTGAGGCTGGGGTTTATCGGGATCCGATTGCCGCCGCGCTGCCTCGGCTTTCCGCTACATCGCCGAACAGGGTGAGACCCGTGCCAATGCGGCAGTAGTGGGGGCTGACAGTGACCAAATCGCCTTTATGAGTGTAGAAGTGGCCTATGGTTATGCGAATTTTTCTTCTCTGCATGAGGCAGGCTTCGAATACCGTGTGTCCGGTTCCTCGGTCTGCTACGGTGACTGAAGGAGAGTCGTCTGGGGCTGCCTCGCAGCTGGACTTCGCGTTGATGGTGAAGCGGCCTGCGCTATGGGCCGAGAGCGCATTTCGTCGGATATGGCCGACACGGGTTCCCTGCTCATCGTACAGATCCATTGTCAGGAGCAACGCCGGCGGCTCGAGCTGCATTTCCAATACCAACTGCTCCTTGCCTTGAAGTTTGACGACGCCGTTCGTGTTTCGAAACACATTTGATCCGACGTGTAACTCAAGGCCCTGCTCGGGTTTCTCGATGTCGATCAGTTCCGGAGAATCTGTGATGCCGATAGTTTTGATTTGGAGCGGGTTGTTCATGTTCCACCATGAGTTTGCCGAAGAGAAGAGGGGCCGATGACCGGAGAATCCCTTCTCCCAGAGGCTCGCTGCACGTGTTTTCCGCAAGGTAGGCTATACCACCGTCTCTGTCAAGTCGTGAGTGAACCGACGGCGCAGCGGCCTGAATACTGGTTAGAATCGTGAGGAATTGAAAAGTGAAAAGATCCTATGCTACTGTTCCGGGTCGATCCCTCACCATCGATATCTGGTCCCATCGTCTAGCCTGGCCTAGGACGGAGCCCTCTCAAGGCTTAAACACGGGTTCAAATCCCGTTGGGACCACCACATTGTTTTTGTTACGTATTTTGCCTCCTGGTTTAAGGAACATACCGATGTTCCTTAAACCGCTGTCTGCTCCGTGAGCGGTATGCTCAGCAATCGGTTCGCGCGGGCTTCGTAAAACTCCACCGTGTGTTTCAGCTGCGGTGGCCGAATCCGCGCATAGCATTGCGTCGTTTCGATGCGCACATGACCGAGCAACGCGCGGACTTCTTCGAGATCATGGTGCTGCTCGTAGACTTCCATCGCGACCCCGTGCCGCAGATCATGCGGCTTCAGCATTGGCGCGCCGATGATCCGGCCGTACACTTTACAGAGACGCCAGATGTTTTTCCCCGTCATCGGCTGGCGCGTTTTGCCGACGCCGCGCCGTCCCCAACTCGACCAGAAGATCGGCGTATCCGCCTCAAGGGTTGCGCTCTGAGGACTCAGGACCTGCTCGACGTACGACCAGAGGAATTGCATGACGGCGGCCGGCAATGGAATGTCGCGCGTCCGTCCCCCTTTCACCAAGACCCCCCGCAAGCCCCACGTCGCATCGAGATGCCGAACCCGTAAGGTCGCGACGGATTCCCGCCGCATGCCCGAGTACCGCAAGATAAGAAAGAGCGCCAGATCGCGCGGGCGCTGACGCTGTTGTGCCGCCGCAACGAGCGCATCCATCAAGGCGCCACTGGGCACCTGCCGCGGCGGCTCTGACCGATGCGGGGGCCGATCCATCTTCGCCACAGGGTTGGTCATGAGGATCGCCCGCTTGACCAGCCAGGCACACAAACTCGAAAGCGTGGCCTGTCTCGTTCGCATCGTACTCAAGGCGAGGTCCGTCGCCGCCATGTCGTCCATCCACTGTTGCAGGGTCTCCCCCGTCAAATCCGTCACGCGAGCATGCCGGCCTTCTCGCTGCCGCACGAACCGAATAAACCGCTCGAGCACCCACCGCGTGGCCGCCACGCCTCCTTTTGTCCGGCCTCGCTGTTTAAATTGATACAAACAGAACTGCTCCACTAGTTCCCCTAACGGTTGCGTCATGGCACGGCCTTTCTGGCCCCGACCACGACCATGGATTCGCCGGGAGGGAGTATGCGGCGGCACGACCCAGGCGTCAAGCCGTGACTGGCCTGGGTTTGGCGCCCTCAAGGGCATGAGCCCCCGAGGGTCAGGGCTTGACCGCGATCGGTCTTCAAGGCCAGGAAGCCCGTCCTGACTCGTCGCGTGGACGAGAGGCCCTTGGACCTCCGGCGTCTGGGATGGGAGGTCGACACCACCGTCCTGTATGGAGGGGAGGTCCGGGCTCGGTCTGTTCGAGGGACTGGTGGTCACTAATCCCTCACCGAGGTGGTGCGTTCGTCCGTTGCGCGAGCCATTGCTTCACTTCACTCGCGGACACGCTGCTCGTGACCAGCTCACAGGCCACTTCAAGGATGCCTGTCACCTCCGGAGCCTGGGCTGTGAGCCCGACCTGATGCAGACGTGCGAGCAGGCTGATGGAGGATTCGTAATCGTCGAACTCGAGCTGGTGCTCTTGCAAAAATGCCTGGAGTGCGAGCGTGTGTTTGACGGACTTCACCGAGATCTCCCGGACGTTGAGCTCTTTCGCGAGCCCCAGGATTGAGTGCAGATCCTGCAGATCGAATCCCGGAGACTTTGTGGCGCTGTAATAAAAATCGGTGATGATGTCCACCGCGTGCGCAAAGGAAATGTGTTCTTCGTCGGCCATCACGATGAACCGGGAGCGTGAGACTTCGGAAAGGGTATAGGGATCACTGTCTGAATTCGGCGTCGTCATGATGGGCCTCCAAATGAGCATGATGTCGTTCCTATCTTCCGGATCTGGCGTAGCGGTTGGTCGAAGGTGCGGGAACTCAACGGGGTCGGGACGAGGACAATGGAGAGAAAATTGCGCCACGGCCGTCAGCCAATCGGGGCGGACCCAACCGACGGTCTCGGCCATCAAGCCGAAATTGTAGAACACCTGCTGAATCGCGCGGGCGGCATCCTCAATGAACCCGCTCATGCCTGCGGCGAGGAGCCGCAGCATTTCGCTATTGATGCGATCGTGCATCTCGGGGCGGACCACCTCACGCATTAACCGCACCACGGCCTCACGATGGTCCTGCAGGTCGGTACGCATCACGGGCAACGTCAGCGGGCCATACTGGAGGGCGGCCTCCACGGCACGATGCCCGGTCAGGGCCAAATCCGGCATCGGCACCGCATCGAAATTACAGAGGATCGTGCGCCGCAGTTGAGCGGGATCCAAGGTGGTTTGTTGCTCGAGCGTCGGCTTCGCGCGCGGATTCATCGTGAGCAGCGTGACACAGTCAATCGCGATCACGCCGTTTTCGTAGGGCAGCGTGCGGCGACCGGTGAGAAAGGGGTGCACCGCAGCCCGGACCGTGTCGCTGGCTTGTAAGTAATCGTCGAACACGACGAGAGGGCTCGATAGCACGTTGCGTTCCGAGAGCAGATGGCCGCCGCCGGTGCGTCGGACAAAGACCGATCGGCCGGCTTCCGATGCGAGATCGAGCAAATTCATGTTCGGATCAACGCCGAGCGTCGCGCAGGCCATGCGCGCCAAGGTACTCTTCCAGCGGAGTGTGCTGCCCATCGCGACAAAGGCGCAGAGATGGTCCTCATGCCAGCGGGCTTGACGGCTCACCACCGCCACGACGAGCAGCTCGAGCAGGGCCCGATGATAAACGGTGGGAATGTGAGCGAACGGGGGGTAGTAAACGGCAAAGACATTCCAGTCGATCTTGGCCACTTCGTCCGCCAACCATCGCGCTCCCACCGCAGTGGTAGCATAGCGGCGCCCCACTCGCTGGAGCGCACCGGAATCGACTAACTTCCCAATGCGTCGGTACAGCGTGCTTTTGGCGACCTCGCTCGTGAGTCCGGACACTTCGGTCGGGCCGTGTGCGCAATAGCAGAGGATCAGACGATCGATGCGCCGTCGTCGAAAGGGACCCGATCCTCCCTTGCGCCGCGGCTTGGCCTGCCTCAGAGGAGAATTCGGGGTGGGCACCGGGATGAAGGGGGCGCGGAGGGGATCTGGGCATGCGAGGGGAAGGCGCTCTGAAGAGACAGGCCACGGGATCGTGTTCGAAGCCGGGTGTTGGACCTCGTCGGATGCCTCCTGGCCGGTTTCGATCGGGACTCCCTTCGTTTGATCTTTGCTCGTCATGATGGTGCTCCCTCCCTTGCGCCATGCGCCCACACAGGCGTGAATCGCCTCTCTCTTCATCCATAACAGGGAAAGGGGGAGCCAGGTCAACGCTTCTTAGACAATTGTGGGCATGACTCGCAGGAGTGCCACAGACTCCCCCCTCTTCGAGGGAAAATGGACGTATGCGCTCACAGGATTACGCCATGCCGAGCGGGGAAACAGGCAATCGCGGCCCGCGGCCTCACTGACATCGCTGACGGATTGTTTATCCTGTCAGTCATGGATGAGCATGGACTCTTCCATCAGGCGATTCCGACGCCGAAGCGGCGTAGAAAAACATCGGGAGTGCTGCCATGGCAGCGGCCAATCGACACTGACGACGCATGAGGAGGGATCCGGGCAGGAACACCTTCGGCTGCTGAGGATCGAGAACGGAGGCTCGCCGAGGAGTGGCCTCGACTAGGACCCGCGGTGCTCACAATGGAGGAAGAGAACATCCGGTGTGCCACGTATCAGACGATGCGAAGGGGACGGATCGTGCCGCTCGGACCGTCTGCCAATCGTCGGCCTGAGAGAGAACTGACCCATGCCCTGTTGCTGATTGACTGCCATTTGGATCACGGAAAGGGCTGGCCGACAGCGACACGCATCTCATGCCTGACGGCCCTCATCGTCGGTCTCCAAGACCTCCAGGAAGATGCGAGCATCGTGGCGGCACGCGATCGGGATCGCCTCCGACAGACGGCGAAGGATGCATCGCTTCACATCTGGAAGGGGGAGTATCTGGACGCGTTGAACGCCGTGGGGATTTCTGCGGATACGCAGGACAGACTGAAGCGAAAACAGCAGTTTGAGGCGCTGCAGGCGGTTCTCTACTCGCCCGAGTTGTCTGCGTCATCGATGGAAGAGGTGGCGGCTCGCCCTGGTCCTTCCTTTCATGTGTCGTAAATCATTATGCATCGTGACTTCTTCTGAATAATCCCACGTCCACCATGCGAATGGGACGGTGCTGGGACACACTGTGGGAAAGTGGGAAATGGACCATCCTGTCCCGTGTCAAAGGGAGTACGTGTGTGTCGCCTTGCCAATGAGAGGGGCGGGTGACGAACCGTCTCGCGGATCTGTGTAGCGACGGGCTATTGTAAGGCGGTACGCATCTACAAGGTGGGCTTACGACCTCAAACAACAGGGCAAAACGTTTCGGGAGATTGCGGCAGCGGTCTGGCCACGTCTTAGCAGCGAAGAACGGACTCGACAGCTAAAACCTATGCTGAGAACGGGAAACGTATGATTGAGGAGTCGCCTCTGCTTCGGCTCATTCGAGAACATGTAGCGATCAGGTCTGGGCGCGGGCAACGAACCTCGCCGTTTAAGGGGCAAAAATATGGGAGGGGAAGAGAATGGTGAGCGTCGGGGCCAAGCAGATTAGGATTGACCCTTGGGTTCCTCTGCCTGGGATTAGTGTTCAGGTCTACCTCTTTGGAGCCGTCGATTGCGCAGAGGTCCAGCGCGGGATTTTGACCCTGCCGGAAAGAGGCCTGTTTTTACCAGCACGCAGTGACAGAATCAAAGTTCCTCTTCGGCGTGGGGGTTTTGGGACCGGGTTAGAAACCCGGTTTCCAGAGGGGTTTTCTTCAGTTTTACATCGTAAACAAGGTAATGCCTAAACCCATCTTCTCGCGTGCCACTGACCGGAAATTCCATTCCGGGTCGGCCCACTTTGCAATTAGTGTGATAAAGCTCTTATTTTAGCAGGTAAGCACTCACTCCCGGCCCCTTTCCCTCATCTCACAAGGGGTTCCCTACATCCATCTGACCCAGCCACCTTTTCACAATTGAATGGGGCAATACAATTAATAGTGACCGATACCCTGCTCTTCTAAAATAGATCCCGATAGCCCACATCTTGGCGGAAACGGACGGACCCATTACTTAATCCAAGGGTCGCTCATCATGTCCCGCGGATGTTCAGGATGTCCTACCTAGCCTGTCCCACTTCATGAGTCTCGACGTAGAATGATTCTCCGTAATCTCGAACTGTTGGAACTGTGAATTTTGTGGTCTGCCGGCACGTCTTACCGCAACCCCACTCATGCTGAAGAAAAACTATATGGTCTTAAACAGCATCCTAGTGTAATGTGGGGCAGGTTTCAGGGATGTTGCTGAACAATATCGATTGCCCGTCGACCAACGGTCCCCCTCGAAAGAAAAACATGAGCGCCCCTGCCACTAGCACAAGCAGAGCCGTGTCCCTACGTCGTGCCTCCCGTCCACGATCCTCCCTCATCACTAAAGCCATTTCCCTGCTGGCAAATACTGCGGGCATCGAGGCCCGAGGAGCAATCTTCACACGCCGGGAGGTGGTCGACTTCATTCTCGATCTTGTGGGCTACACGCCGTCACGACCTTTGCATCTAATGAAACTTCTCGAGCCATCTTTCGGAAATGGTGATTTTCTTCTGCCTGCCATAGAGCGTCTAGTTACCGCATGGCTCAAGGCATCCCAAGGAAACGGTGATCCTCTTGCCACCCTGTCTAATAGTCTACTAGGAGTGGAACTTCACAGCGACACTTTCTTAGATACCAAGAGGGACGTTATTCGTCTTCTAAAGGACAAAGGCTTCACGCCACGCATAGCAGGCAAACTTGCTGACCAATGGTTGATGCAGGGGGATTTTCTGCTCTCTCCAGATAATCGTCCGTATGATTTTGTCGTCGGGAACCCACCGTATGTGCGTCAAGAATTGATCCCCGATGCGCTGATTGCCGAATATCGAGCCAGATATCACACCATTTATGACCGCGCGGACCTGTATATTCCTTTTATCGAACGATCATTGCTCAGCCTCTCGGCAGGTGGGCATCTCGGATTTATCTGCGCGGACCGTTGGATGAAAAACCGGTACGGTGGGCCGCTGCGTCAGCTGATTGCCGATCAATTCCATCTGAAAATCGTTGTGGATATGGTGGACACACCGGCATTTAATTCTGATGTAATCGCCTATCCGGCCATTACGATCTTCAGCCGGGGAAAGCCAGGCCATACGCGGATTTTTTACCGGCCAGTGATTGACCGCGAAACGCTCTCCAAAGTGGCGAAATTCCTCTCCACCAAGACCCTGCCGAAAAAGGGTGGTGGGGTGCGTGAACTTGTTGGTGTGACGAATGGAACGGAGCCCTGGTTTCTGGGATCGCAGGATCAGATAGCGCTTGTCCGACGGCTCGAGACAATGTTTCCGACGCTCGAAGAAGCGGGCTGCAAAGTGGGAATTGGCGTTGCCACCGGAGCCGATAAAGCTTTCATCGGCCCGATTGATGATTTGGACGTTGAGCCTGACCGCAAGCTTCCACTCGTCATGACCCGAGATATCTTAAGCGGGAGTGTGAAATGGCGTGGATTTGGTGTTATCAATCCGTTTGTCGATGGTGGCGGGCTGGTTGATCTGAAGGATTATCCACGTCTGAGGCGGTATTTTACAAAGCATAAAACAGAGATTGCGAAAAGGCATTGTGCCCGGAAAGCGCCGGTGAACTGGTATCGGACGATCGATCGGATTACGCCGTCTCTCAGAAAGAAAGCAAAGCTTTTAATCCCTGACATAAAGGGAGACGCGCATATCGTGTATGAAGAGGGGTCTTTGTACCCTCATCACAATCTGTATTACATCACTTCCGAGGACTGGAACCTGAAGGCGCTGCAGGCGGTGTTGTTGTCCGAAATTACGAAGCTTTTTGTTTCGACCTATTCAACGAAAATGCGCGGCGGTTATTTGCGTTTCCAGGCGCAATATCTCAGGCGTATTCGTGTGCCGCACTGGAAGTCCGTCTCGAAAGAGATGCGGCAGGCCCTGATGAAGGCTGCAGAGACGCGTGATCTGGCGGCTTGTAATCGCGCCGCTTTTGCGCTGTACGGGCTGACGAAGGACGAGCGGGCGACTATCGGAGGGAATGGCGACTAAGAATGGCTCTTGATCTTGTCGATTATGAACGAAAAGCCCGAGAAGCTGTGATGGCATTCTGGGGTAACCGGGAGAAGGCCAAACAAAAACAAATTGAAGCCGGGACAGTGGACCAGGGCGAACGCGCTGGCGTCACAGGCGGCAAAAATATGGACGGGTTTATTGCTCTGGTGATGGATCTTGTAAAGGCAAATGGGCTCGCGCATGCTTCGATTTATCAAAAACGAGCATTGTTGACGCTCCCAGGGTATTTTCGGCCTACTAAACTCTGGGACTTGCTGGTGATTCATGAGGGTCGCCTGATCGCGGCAATTGAACTCAAAAGCCAGGTTGGGCCATCGTTTGGGAATAATTTCAACAATCGTACGGAAGAGGCAATCGGAACGGCTCACGATCTTCAGATCGCCTACCGGGAGAATGCATTCGGGAAGCACCCGCGTCCTTTTGTAGGGTGGATGATGCTCGTGGAAGATGCTCCAGAATCCCGTACGCCTGTACGGGATAGTTCGCCTCACTTTCCTGTGTTTCCAGAATTTCAAGGAGCTGCGTACCTAAATCGATATGACATTTTGTGTCAGAGATTGATCAAGGAGCAGCTTTACACGACGGCTTCAATAATCACGTCGCCTCGCTCAGCCGTCGCCACGGGCGAATTTGCGGAGCTTTCTGACATGACGGGGCTAAAAGCATTTGTCACTTCACTCGCGGGGCACATCGCTGCCGAGGCGTCGAGGTCATCATCAAATTCATGAGTAACGGTTTCACGGAGATAGAGCCGCCCGCCTCGCCGTCCAGTACGGCAACTGCCGATCAGGTAATACATGGTCCGCAGATTCCGCCACAACAGCGCATACTGCTTTATTCAGCTGCTGATTGGGAAGGGTTCACGGAGGAATGGGCGCACTTTTGTCTGAAGAAGGAATATGTACAAGTGCAGCGTTTCACCGGTGCAGGAGATCGCGGGATTGATATTGCGGGTTTCGCCGATACAAAAAAACTTCTAGGTGTCTGGGATAACTATCAATGCAAAAGATATCTGAAGCGTGCTGTATCTCCAGGCGATGCATGGCCAGAAATCGGGAAAATTCTCTGGTACAGCTTTACCAAAGAATATGTCGCTCCTCGCCGATATTTTTTTGTTGCTCCGCATGGTGTCGGGACGACGCTGGCGGGCTACCTCGGTAACGTCGCCAAGCTGAAACAGGCGTTGATTGAAAATTGGGACAAGCATGTTCGGCATGCGATCACTGAAACGAAAGAAGTCCAGTTGACGGGAGACTTGCTCGCGTATGTAGAGCATTTTGATTTTTCGATATTCGATTCGAAGACGGCGCTCCAACTCATTGACGACCATCGGCAGTGCCCCTGTCATGCGGTGCGTTTTGGGGGTGGTCTTGGTGCCCGACCTGCTGCTGAAAAGCCGCCTGCTGATATTGCTCCTGGGGAAAGCCGGTATGTCGCACAATTGTTGGGTGCCTATGGTGACCACAAGAAACAAGTGGTGCAGGACGTTTCGGTGCTGAAGGCGTGGCCGTCATTGGATAGTCACTTCGGGCGTCAGCGTGAGGCGTTTTATCATGCGGAATCACTCCGCGTATTCGCGCGTGATAGCGTGCCGGCTGGCACTTTTGAGTCACTCCAGCAGGATGTCCATTCAGGGGTCATCGATATATGCGATGCAGAACATGCGGACGGGTATGAACGCGTTAAGCAGGTTACTAAGGCGGCGCGGGAGCTGAGTCTGACATCAAACCCTTTGTTGACATGCGCTAAACCAAAAGACAGAGATGGTATCTGCCATCAATTGGCGAATGAGGATCGGTTGGTATGGAAGAAGGAATAGCGATGAAGCCAGCTACTTTTAATGGGCCGCTTGAGGCCGGGCTGCGCGCCGTGGCCGTGCTGGGAGCTGCGCATCCTCGGTCTTTCGATCTTCAGCGCCTTGTCGCGTTCGATTATCTGTTGGTGCACACGGGCGACATCGGGGGGCCTGATAGTCTTCATCCTCCTGCGCCTTTGCAGTCTGCTGAATTGCTTGTTCGCCGAAAACTTGTCCAGCAGGCTCTCTTGCTGATGATGACCCGGGAGTTGGTCGAGCGGGAGTTTGGCGGGGAGGGGATTCGGTATCGTGCCGGCGAGAATGCAGCGCCCTTTCTGTCATCGTTGGAATCCGACTACCTGAAGGAGATTAAGCAGCGAGCCGCCTGGCTTATAGAGGCTCTGGGCGACCGTAACGAGGAAGAGTTCCGTGCCGTCATGCGTCGCTTCTTCGATGACTGGGTTGAAGAATTTCAGGCGGCAGAACTCAGTTTAGGAGCAGAATGATGGGTCAACCTGGTCTGCGGCTTCGACATCTCGTGTTTCATGGACCGAACCGTCCTCCGGCGGCTCTTGAATTCGGGGCCGGCTTGAATGTGATTTACGGGGCGTCTGAGTGCGGGAAATCGTTCGTAGTCGAGGCTATCGATTTTATGTTGGGAGGGAAGCAAGCGCTGCGGGATATTCCTGAACGCATCGGTTATGACCGGATATTCCTGGGTGTGGAGACGCTTGAAGGAGAACAATTTACGCTTTTGCGCAGTGTCGATGGAGGGAATTTTCGGGCCTTCCAAGGGCTGCATACTCAGCTCCCCGAAGAAGGGGTGGAAGCAACAGAGCTCGCAGATCAGCATAACGAAAAGAATACAAATAATCTGTCGATGTTCCTCTTGCATCGATGCGCTCTGGATGGAAAGCGTGTCCGTAAAAACAAACAAGGAGAGACCAATAGCCTCAGCTTTCGAAATCTGGCGCGTCTTTTGATCGTTACAGAAACGGAAATCATGGCCCAGCGTTCGCCACTGTCAGATGGAAACCCGATGTCGGAAACGCCAAATCTGGCCACATTCAAACTGTTATTGACTGGAGTGGATGATTCAGCCCTTGTTTCGAACAAACCGAAAGCACCAGAAGACCAGTCACGAGAAGCACAGCTTAACCTTCTCGATCAATTGCTTGAAGAGCATCGGCAGCGCCTAGCAGAGCTAACAAGAGACCCGGCCGGCCTGGAAGAGCAGCTTCAGCGGCTCGAAGGAACTCTTTCTGATCATTCTAACCAGTTGGCAACGACAGACGGAGAATACCGTGGATTGGCCGAGCGGCGGCGCGACCTGCGGAAAAAAATGGAAGAAGGAACAGATCGGCGGTTAGAAATCACGGCACTCCTTGCACGCTTTACACTGCTAGATCGCCACTATGTCTCCGATGTGGCGCGGTTGCGTGGCATCGAAGAAGGCGGGACCTTGTTCGAAGTTTTGGGACAGGCACCATGCCCGCTTTGTGGCGCGGCTCCTGCCAATCATCGGCGCGACGCTGATTGCGACGGAAATGTGGAAGCGGTTGTGAGTGCTGCTCGCAGCGAAATCGCCAAAATCGAACTGCTCCGATCGGAGCTGTCAACTACGTTATCAAGTCTGCAGCGGGAAGCCGCAGGGTTCGACAGGCGTTTGCCAAAAATTGAGAACGAAGTTACATCATTGTCCCAGGATATCGAGCGATTGATCGCTCCGAAGTTGACGACATTGCGAGCAGACTATGCCGGCCTGGCAGACAAACGTGGTGAAGTCAGGGAGGCGCTTTCGATTTACAAATCGATTAAGGATGCGGAAGCGCGACGGATCAAAATCGAGAACAATGGGGATGACCAGAAAGAGGCGATAGTATCGGAAGGCGATCTTTCAGCGGCGGTCGCTGATGCCTTTGCCCTACAAGTGGAAGGTGTTCTAAAAGAATGGCACTTCCCAGAAGCGGATAGAGTATTTTTTGATCAGAAGAGCCGGGACCTTGTTATTGCTGGGAAACCACGCACCGCGCGCGGCAAAGGCCTTCGCGCTATTACACATGCGGCTTTCACTATTGGGCTGTTGCAATACTGTAAAGCGAAGTCTACACCTCATCCGAGTTTCGTCGTCCTCGATACACCCTTACGTGCCTATCGAGAACCGGAAGGGGAGGAGGATGATCTGACTGGAACGGATTTGAATGTAAAGTTCTATGGCTATCTGGCCGGACTCGCTGCTGATCGTCAGGTCATCGTCATTGAAAATACTGATCCTCCAGCGGCGATCATAGAGAAACCACATGTCACGATGTTCAGCAAGAACCCCCATAGTGGGCGTTATGGGTTTTTCCCGGAAAAGCAAGAGAGGGTGGCTGATCTGCTGGCGGTGGAGGAGACGCCGCAATGGTGATCCGCTGCTGCACGTTGCAGAGACGATCGAGGCCGCGGCCTTCGCACCATGCGGCAAAGTCGCCGGCGGCCCGAGCGTAGGCTTTTCTTGTATTGGGGTTCCTGATATTGGCGGCAAAGAATTCAATGACGCGCTTCGCGGTCTTCGGGTCGGCCGTAAAGATGACGGGGAGTGGAACACCCGCAATTATCGCCACTTGATCTCGCGGCTCGATGACAACGGGCAGGAAACGGGCAGTCATTTCTTTTGGCGGTTATAGGGCCGCTGGTTAGTCGGCTTCAAGGAAACGCCTTCCTGACTTGCCTTTTGCTGTACGGCCTCTGGTGTGCGGCCGAGCTTTAACCCCATTACGTGCGTTGGGGTGTTTCCCCTCGCGAGCTCTTTAAGTTCTCTGACCTCGGTAGGGGTCCAGCTCTTGCCATGATTTTTTGGTTCCTTGGCCATTTTCCCTCCTATGTTAAAGGCCTCGCCGTAAGGTAACGTTACGCATCATAACGTCCTTTATCATGCATAACATGAATCAAGTGAGGGAGTCATCCGGTGGGCGGGATGGTGCAGGGAACAGCAAGCCCTCGAGATAATCTGCAACGAGTTAGCCACTGTGCAGTCCGGGTCCTGTTACTGCTAGTATCTCCCCCTTGTGGAGTGTGATTTATGGAATACTTGGTTGTGCGCTTTCCTCGATCTCGCCGAGTAATAGTAGACGATGAGTTCAATGGTCGTACCGATGACCTGATTGAACTTGAGGCCGGTCGACATGTTGTGTCATTGGGGCCACCCTACAATTACACGCCGGAGGAACAAACAATCATCTTGAAGGACACGGCCGAACTCGAGCCGCGCGAGGTGAGCTTTGATCTGTCGCCTGATGCCTAAACGGGTTCTTGTCTGTCTCCTGTTTCTTGCCCTGCCTGGCTGTGCCCACTACTTCGTGAATGTTGAGAAACCGGCCATCCAGTCCGGCAAGGAGTATCACTTCAATCCTGAGGTGAGCGGCGGCAATTCCAATTCACTGTTCATCTGCCTGGCGTTTTCCGGTGGTGGCACACGCGCCGCCGCGCTTTCCTATGGCGTGTTGGAGAAGTTGAAAAATACGCGTATCACCTGGAAGGGGGAGGAGAAGAGCCTTCTTGATGAGGTGGACTGCATCTCGTCAATTTCCGGCGGGTCATTTACCGCTGCCTATTATGGGCTATTCAGAGAACGGATCTTCCAGGATTACCGTGGGCGATTTCTGGAAGCTGATGTTCAGGGCTCGCTTTTCTGGAGTCTCTTCAATCCTTGGAATTGGGTCCGACTGGCTTCTCCGTACTTCAGTCGGATCGACCTTGCCGCAGAGTACTACGACGAGAACATCTTTGACGGGAAGTCGTTTACCACGTTGACTGAAACTGGCCGTCGGCCTTTTATCATATTGAATGCAACGAACCTTGCAAACGGAGAGCGGTTCGAATTCACACAAGATCAATTCGATTTTTTAGTGTCCGACCTCAATAGTTATCCGGTTGCGCGAGCCGTGGCTGCATCCTCGGCCTTTCCCTTCTTGCTGAGCCCGATCACGCTCAAGAATTATCCACACACGCAATTTCAGCTGCCAAAGGATTACGAGCTTGGGCTGAGGGATTACCCTGACAATCGCCGACGCTACTATTGGGCGCGCAATCGAGCGATGTATATGAACGATGCTGCGTTGCCCTACGTGCATCTCATGGATGGTGGCTTAGCCGACAATATTGGGTTGCGTCCGATCGAGGCGGCCCATCAACGTTCCAGTGGGTTTATCCGGAAGTTATTCAATCAAGGTGAAATTGAACAGTTTGTGGTGATCGTGGTGAATGGGCACACATCAGACAAGGATACGATGAGCAAGGACGAGAACCCGCCGGGCATACTTACGGTGGCTTCAAAAACTGCGACAGTTGCCATGGAGCATTACAGCGTGGAGACAGTTGAGGCGGTGAAGGATCTCCGTGATGCACGGAGGAAGGCGCAGAAAAATATTACGGCCTGCCAGAAGAAGCTGGATCAATGTCCGGGGTCCACGCAACTTCCCAAGTTCCTAGCCGAGATTGAGCCGTATGTAATTGAGGTCGACTTCGAAGCCCTCTCAGATCTTGACAAGAGGAACTATTTCTTATCCCTGCCGACGAGTTTTGTGTTGGAAAAAGACCAGGTCCAAGCTCTTATCGACGTTGGGCCTCAACTTCTGAATGAGTCGCCGGATTTTCTAGCCTTTATCGAGAGCCTCAGATCGAAGTGACCTTGCCACTCCCACGAAAACGAGAAAGACAGCCATCATATACATAGCCGCATTGTAGTGCCGACTCGCACCTGATTACGCCCCGCTTAAGACAAGGACATGCATGCCTGCTCAACCACCT
>Ga0307505_10001513_pt1 | contig 18579 bp, 12 predicted proteins | sample 23_S_MG_FD_202183 | JGI IMG/M metagenome (GOLD analysis project Ga0307505, IMG submission 202183) | Soil microbial communities from Populus trichocarpa stands in riparian zone in the Pacific Northwest, United States - 23_S | ecosystem: Environmental > Terrestrial > Soil > Riparian zone > Trees...
GAACCAGTTCAACTCATGATGAACCCAGCTCGCGATGAGCACACACCGAGAGCCTTCTCCCCTCCGCAGAGGGGAGAAGGTGCCGAAGGCGGATGAGGGGTCTCCCTCGTGGCAGGTACGCAGAATCTGTTTCTTTCTCTCAGGTGCGCCGCGCGCGACGTGGCCGGCTCGGATGGCGAGTGCCAGCCCGACCCGGCACAAACCGTGAAGCAGCGCGGCCAGGATGGAACGCGGAGCCCCGCTTTTCCCGGACGCGCCTCGGCGCCACCGGATCCATGGCGGTCTGCGGACCGAGAAGCAGGAGCACATCTTCACGTGGATGACGGTCATCGTCGTCCTGCTCTACTCGACGATGTGGATCTCCGCGGTCATCGAGACGCACCGGCTGCGCAAGGCCGCGTTCGCCGCGGGCGTGCCGCCTCCCGCGAGCGCGATGGCTCCGACCTCGATCATCGCCGGGCGCATTTTCGGGCCCGCCGCGCCAGCCACGCCTTATCTCAATGAGGCGCTGCTCGAGTTTCTCGATCCGCTCCGCGGCGAGAGCGGAGAAGTGCGCTATGCGCCCGTTCTGCCAGGAGAAGAGATCGCGCCGGGGGCGCCGGGAGGCTCGCGTTTTGTGGCCGGTACGGAGGCGCGTCCCGATTTCACGGCGCCGGAGCGGAGTGGCATCTACAAGTTCATGGTCGAGCTGAACAAGGTCTCCAGCGCGATTGAGGATCTGAGCATCGTCACTCTGGTGCCGATTTCGAAGAAGAGCGGTGGGCGCATCGGTGCGTATCGCCTGGGAAGCTGGCCGTGGGAGTCGGGCGGCACACCACGCTCGGAGCGATATGCGGCCCCGCGCGGCTTCATCGAGGTCACACCGCAGAACCAGAACTTCCATGTCTCGGAGCACTTCCGGCTGCGCGACTTTCTGACGAAGGACCAGAGAGACGTCTGGCCGAAGTATCTGCTGCTCGACCCGCTCCTGATCGACAAGCTGGAGCTGACCATCCAGGAGCTGGAGCGGCAGGGCGTGGACGTGATCACGGTTCACGTGATGAGTGGCTTTCGGACGCCGCAGTACAACCACACCGGCGGGAACGTGGCCGGACGGGCGAACCTCAGCAGGCACATGTATGGCGACGCCGCGGACGTCTACGTGGACAACGACCGCGACGGTGCTCCGGACGACATCACCGGGGACGGCCGGGTCACGACCGCCGACGCGGAGAAGTTCGCTCGCGCGGCCGAAGCGGTGGAGAAACAGCACCGGTCTCTCGTGGGAGGCATCGGAATCTACGAGGCCTGTTGTGGGCACGGACCTTTCACGCACATCGATGTGCGTGGGATTCGGGCACGTTGGCGCGGGACGGGCAATGGGTAGGGCAGGGCGCGAGGCGCCCTGAAAGCAAAGGAGGCCATTGGTGGTCACAGAGACTTCATGTCCCGAATGTCAGAGCCGGCGAACGAATCCGGCGGTGGTGTGTCCCACTTGCGGGGCTCCGCCGGTCAAGGAGGGAGAGCAGCGCGCCGTCGAAGAGGAAGTACGCGCGCAGGACCTCGAGCCGTACATCACTCTGCGCTACATCGCGCGCCTGTTCAAAGTGCTGGCCGTGCTCATGGCCATCATGCTCATCGGCGAGATCATCCTCAGCCTGATGGCGGAGGAGCCCGTGTCCTTCCCCGATCTGATCGCGCGGGTGACGCAGCTTCTGGTGCTGGCCGGACTGATGTGGGGCGGCGGTGATCTGACGCTGTTGCTCATCGACGCAGGTCACGATGTCCGCGTCGGGCGCATCCTCCTCGGACGCATCAATCATGAGATGCACCGAAGCGCGAGCGAACGGGAGAGGTCGTCAGAAGCGCCACGCCGCGAGCGAGAGCGAGATCGAGTCAAGAGCGCGTAGCGGTTTTACGGGGCGCCGGCGCATTCGTGTGGAGCCCCGGGTGCTGGTTGGCGAGAAAGTCTGCGCACCTGCCACGAGGGCGACTCCTCATCCGCCTTCGGCACCTTCTCCCCTCTGCGGAGGGGAGAATGCTCTCGGTGTGTGTGCATCGCGAGCTGGGTTCATCATTAGTTGAACTGGTTCATCGCGAGAGTGTTCAATCGAGAGTCTTCTCCCCCCGGCTTCTTGGGGGGAGAAGGTGGCCAACGGCCGGATGAGGGGGGCTTTGTAACCTCCGCTCACCTTGCGAACAACGACGAGCGTGGCGGTATGAGAACCGCGGTCTTCACCTATTTGCGCGGGCGTGGTTTACCGCAGGGAATCCTTCGCACCCACCCGCCACCCTTTCAGGATGACAGTCTGGAATGCCGCGGGTTTCTGCACAGCGTGCAGCAAGTCAGGCGGTGGCGGTGGCGGCAACGATCGACTTCGTGAGCGTGTCTTTGAGCTCGCGGTAGACATTCTCGGGCAGGAGGTTGAGCTCGCGGTAGCCGGCCGCTCGGCGGAGCACCGTCTCCGCGGTCTTCTCGTCGAAGATACGGGCGTCCACGGTGCGGTTGTTCAACTCGCAGAAGGCGATGAGCGAAGCCAGGGCCACTCGCCGATTTCCACCGCGGAAGGGGCGTGCCTGCAGCAGTGCGAAGACGAATGCGGCGACTTTGTCCGCAAAGGTGGGATACGCGTCGCGGCCGAAGGTGGTGATCTGCGGACGCTGGATCGCGTTCACGAGTCCGAACTGCGACTCCACCACGCCGGGATGGGCCTGATTTCCGCCGAACTCGAAGCTCACCGCCTGGTGCAGTTCCACGACATCCTGCACGGTCAGGTAGCGGACCCCCCCGTTAGTCGGTGAGCTTACGAAGGGCGTTGGGATACTTTTTGACGGCGTGCTTGTAGGCGGAGGAGATGACGGGGTTGGTGAAGCTGCCGGGGGCTTCGACGGGGCGGGCGGCTTGCTTGCCGGCTTTGCCTTTGCCGTCGCTGCCGGCTTCTTTGGAGGAGGCGACTTTTTTGAGGGGGCTGCTTTCTTCGGCGCCGGGCTGCTTTTTACTTTTGCTGGGCGCGCCGCCGGACGGGGTGGTTTCTTTGCCGGAGCTTTTGCCACTTTGGACGACTTTGCCGCCGGCTTTGGCGCCGCCTTGGGGGCTGGTTTTCGCTGCTGAGGCTTGGCTGCTTTTGGCTGTTTTGGCTTTTGCTTTGTCGCCATGCGTCATCTCAGTCCTCAGGCGAGCAGTTTAGCCTTCTTAAGTACTTGAGTCAATGGAGGTTACGCCGGAGGCAGTCTTTGACCCACCAAAGACGGAGCATTCGCATTTGTCCTAAACGACTGATAGGCAGATGGTTAGCGGAAACGCAACCTGCCCTGAAACATGTGCATCAAGCTTCGTCCGCGGACGTCGCGTCCGCGTCGGAAGCGGCCGCTTGACCCGGGGCCGGGCCTTCCTCGAACATCGGCCTCACGTCGACGGCCAGGAAGTCTTTCGCCTTCGACGTCAGCACGAAGCTTTCACCCGAGGCATCGGCGGTGAGCCAACCCTTCGCTCGCAGGGAGATGGCAGGCGCGTCACCGGCTGGGCCGACCGGATGCTTCAACGCTTTGATCGTCTCGACCGCCATCGTGTCGACGCCCACACGCCGGAACTCCTGAAGCACGCGGATCTCCTCGGACGTCAGACCAAGAGGCAGGATGATCATGGCCGCGGATTATAACGGTGGTGCGGACCGGCTCCTCTCCCGATCTCATCACTCCGTCAGCGAGCCGCGACCGTGGCTCGGAACTGCATTCCCATCGAGGTCGGCACGAAGCCCTCCTCGATCAGGAACGGGACCAGTGCGGATCGCGCGGCCGGCTCGTCGTTGATCTCGCTGAGCAGGAGCGCTCTTCTTTCTCCGCTGCTCACGAGGCGCGCGAGCGTCCTGGCCACCTCGCGAGCCACGAGCGAGCGGCCCGGTTCGTCGTCGGGAAGGAAGAGGGAGAGTTGCTGCTCTCCGCGCGAGAGGTAGCAGGCCATCCGGCCGTTGACGAGGATCACGCGGGAGCCCACGGTGCGCGACAGAGCTCGAGCGGACTCGGGCCAGGGCACGATTCCGCCGTACGGATTCGCGGGGTCGGTCGCCGCGAGCAGGTGCGTCTCCGGCGATTCGGGTTCGTCGCGGAGTGAGCGAAGCTGGTCGAGGGCTCCTCCGCTCGCGAACTGAGTGGCGCCGAGACCGGCGACGAAGTATCCGCGGCGGATTCGGCCCGCGTCCTCCATCGCCTTGAGCACGGGATAGACCGCGCTGAACCCGCCGAAAAGGTTCTCGACGGATGGCGCCTCGCGCGTGACGACGCCGTACCGCGCCAGCAATTGTTGAGCGAGCGCGGCGACCCGCTTCGTGTCGTTGGCCTGATTGGCGGGGAGCACCGACCACCGCCCTTGCGAGGTGGGCGGGCCGGCGATCCGCCGCGAGCGGAACCCTCCGGGCCGCGGTTGCGGTCGATTCCTGGCCGCGGTTCGCGTGTACGCGCGCAACGCGTGGAACGTGTCGTTGGTGATGAATCCCTTCCAGACGAGGTCCCACAGTGCGTCGACGAGATCGCCCGGGAATCCTCCCAAACCATCCTGGATCGTGCCGAAGAACGACGCGCCGCCGCTGCGGAGAAAGTCGAAGAGGGCCGTGTGTGGAACTTCGTCCGGAACGAGGGGACGGAGGAGCGGCAGATGATCGGTGAGGTACAACGCGATCCTGCCGTCCTTGTCGCCGAGCGACTCCACGCCGGTCCAGACGATCTCGCCGGCCGCGCTGAGGGTGTCGAGGTCGGAGGGTTTGTAGTCCACGAGGCGTGCGGCGAGGATCTCGCTCTCGAAGATCGACGCGGCCATGGGGAAGCCCTGCAGAGATTCGATCACCTCGAGCAGTGCGTCGAGGCCGCGACGTTTGCGCGAGACCCACTGCCAGTTCGCGAACAGCCGCGCCAGCACGGACGGATCGACCGGCTCCGCTTCTTTGCGCAGCTTCGCGAGCGAGCGGCGGCGGATCGTCCGCAGGACGTCCGCATCGCACCACTCGCGCTGCGTCCCGGCCGGCCGGAACTCGCCTTCGATGAGACGGCCGCGCTCGACCAGACGCTCGAGGGTGGACGACACGACGGCGACACCGAGTCCGTAGCGGCGCGCGACGTCCTGGGGCGTGAACGGTCCGTGCGTGCGCGCGAAGCGGAGCACGAGGTCCCCTGCGGCATCGGCCACCGGTTGCAGGTAGCGCACGGCGACGCCGGCTGGAATCGCGATGCCGAGTGCGTCGCGATAACGGGAGGTGTCCTCGATGGCGATGAAACGCTCTTCCCCGACGATGATCACCGGCAGGATGCGTCCTTGTTGCAGCAACTCGCGAATCCAATCGCCAACCGGCTCCGCGGAGCGCTTCGCAATCTCCGTCTCGGCGAGCTCGCCCAGGCGAATCAGCAGGTCGTGAAGTGCGTCGGCGCTGCGGAGGTGGTGACGCTCATCGAGATGTTGGAGCTCGAGCTCGGTCTGATCCAGCGACTCCGGATCGAGCAGCTCGCGCAGCTCGGGCTCGCCGAGGAGCTCGCGGAGCTGGGACTGGTCGATGGCCAGCGCTTGCGCGCGGCGTTCGGCGAGGGGCGCATCGCCGTCGTAGAGGAAGTTGGCCACGTAGCGGAAAAGCACCGAGGCCGCGAAGGGTGACGGCTTCGCCGTGTCGACGGTGTGGACGCGGATCTGCCGGTGCCGGATACGGCGCGCGATGTCGACGAGCGCGGGGACGTCGAACACGTCGCGCAGCGATTCACGATAGGCCTCGAGGATGATGGGGAACGAACCGAAGCGGGACGCGACCTGGAGCAGATCGTACGCGCGCTTGCGTTGCTGCCACAGCGGCATGCGTCCGCGGATGCGATTGCGCGGCAGCAGCAGCGCGCGGGCCGCGGACTCGCGGAACTTCGCTGCGAACATCGAGCTCGCGCCGAGCTGTCGCAGGAGGAGTTGCTCCACCTCGTCGGGATCCGGAATCAGCAGCTCGGACGCCGGCGGCCTGCCGGTTTCGGGGAAGCGGATGATGAAGCCGTCGTCGCTCCACATCGACTCCACGTCGATGGCCAGCTCCTGGCGAACCTTGGCCGTGACGGCCATGGCCCAGGGTGCGTGGATCTTTCCGCCGAACGGCGTGAGCACGCACACACGCCAGTCGCCGAGCTCGTCGACGACGCGCTCGATGACGATGGTGCGATCGTCGGGCACGGCCCCGGTGGCGGCCTCCTGGTCGGCGAGGTACTGCAGGAAGTTCTCGGCCGCGCGCTCGTCGAGGTCGTGCTTCCGCGTCAGCCGCAGGATCGCCTCCGCGCGCGGAGTGGCGCGGATCTCGCGCACCAGGCGGCCGATGGCCGCTCCGAAGGGCACAGAGCGTTGGGCGGCGTCGGCTTTCCAGAAAGGCATCTTCCCCGGCTGTCCGGGCGCGGGCGTCACGATGACCTTGTCGTGAGTGATCTCTTCGATCCGCCAGGTCGACGCGCCCAAAACGAACGTCTCCCCGGGTGCGGCCTCGAAGACCATCTCCTCGTCCAGCTCGCCCACGCGCGCGGATTGATTCTTCTCTGTGCCCGCGAGGAACACGCCGTAGAGACCGCGGTCCGGAATCGTGCCGCCGCTGGTGATGGCCACGTGCTTTGCGCCTTGCCGCGTGGTGAGCGTGCCGGCCACGCGATCCCAGGTGAGGCGCGGGCGCAATTCCGCGAATTCGTCGGAGGGGTAGAGGCCGGAGAGCATGTCCAGCACTCCGTCGAACGTGGTGCGTGATAGCTCCGCATAGGGCGCGGCCGAGCGCACGGCGGCGAAGAGGTCGTCCGCCGCGTAGGAATCCATGGCCACCATGGCCACGATCTGCTGCGACAGCACATCGAGGGGATTGCGCGGGTAGCGCGTCGGCTCGATGGCGCCCTCGTGCATGGCCGCGGCCACGGCCGCGCAGGCGATGAGATCGCCGCGGAACTTCGGAAAGAGGATGCCGCTCGACTCGGCGCCGACCTGGTGACTGGCGCGCCCGATCCGTTGCATCCCCGACGCGATCGATGGCGGCGCCTCGATCTGCACCACCAGATCGATGGCGCCCATGTCGATCCCGAGCTCGAGAGAAGACGTCGCCACGAGCGCCGGCAGGCGTCCCGACTTCAGCGCGTCTTCGATCTCCACGCGCTGCGCCCGCGCGATCGAGCCGTGATGTGCCTGCACCAGCGTCTCTCCGGCGAGCTCGTTGAGCGCGGCCGCCAGACGTTCCGCGAGGCGCCGTGAGTTCACGAAGATCAGCGTCGAGGTGTGCTGCCGGATCAGCTCGAGCAGGTGCGGATGCACGGCCGGCCAGATGGAAGGAGACCTTGGACTGAGATCGAGCCTGTCCCCCGCGTCGCCATTCGCCCGAGCTTGCGCCTCGGCCAGCCGGGCCATGTCCTCGACCGGCACCTCCACCTTCAGCGTGATCTTCTTCGTCTCGCCGGTGTCGACGATGGTCACGGGCCGGAAGCTGGGCTTCCCACGCTCGGCGAACTCATCGTGGACCTGTTGCTCGCGGCCATCGCGAGGCTGTCGGTCGTCGGTTGTCAGCGAGGTGTCGTTGGACGAAAGCGCGTGCGTGGCCCCGCCGAGGAACCGGGCCACTTCTTCGAGCGGCTGCTGTGTCGCCGAGAGCCCGATTCGCTGCGGTGGCCGGTCGCAGCGCACGGCCAGGCGCTCGAGGGAGAGGGCCATGTGCGCTCCGCGCTTGTTCGGGACGAGCGCGTGAATCTCGTCGATGATGATCGTCTCGACGCCCCGCAGCACGTCGCGGGCGTTCGAAGTCGCCAGGAGATAAAGCGATTCCGGTGTGGTGATGAGGATGTCCGCGGGATCGCGCGCGAAGCGTGCGCGCTCGCTCTGCGGCGTGTCGCCGGTGCGGGTGGCGATCTGCGGGATCACGAAAGTGTCGCCTCGTCGGCGAGCCACCTCGGCGATTCCTGCGAGCGGTGCGCGCAGGTTTCGCTCCACGTCCACGGCCAGCGCTTTGAGGGGCGAAACGTAGAGGACGCGACAGCGGCGGTCCTTCGGCGGACGGGGCGCAAACATGAGCCGGTCGAGCGCCCAGAGGAACGCCGTGAGGGTTTTTCCACTCCCTGTAGGAGCGAAGATCAGCGTCCATTCGCCCCGCGCAATGGCCGGCCATCCCAGTTGCTGCGCTCGCGTCGGGGAGGGGAACGAAGCGTCAAACCACTCCCTCACCGAGGGATGGAAGGGATCGAGGGTATTGCCGGACTTTGGCTTGCGTCCCATTGTGAGCGCCGTCACTTCTCTGGACAACCCGTGTGGCGACTGCAAGAATAGTAGACAGTCCCATCGACAAGAGAGTGAAGGACGGGAGATGCGGCTCAAGGTGCTCGGCGCATACGGTGCGTCGGATGCGGAACATAATCTGACCGGGTACCTGATCGACGACTGGTTCGCGGTGGATGCCGGCACGCTCACCTCGAAGCTCTCGTTCGCGCAGCAGACCCGTGTGCAGGCGGTTTTCATCACCCACCCGCATGCCGATCACATCCGCGATCTGCCTCACCTCATCCAGAATCGCTTCTCCCAACCGACGCAGCCGCTGACGATCTTCGCCGCCAAGGACGTCCTGGAGTTGCTGATTCGCGACGTGTTCAACGGCATCGTGTGGCCCAACTTCGCCGAGATCATCTCTCCGGTGAACAACAAGCCGGTCGTGCAGTACCGCGCGCTGACGAACGGAAAGCGGATCGTCTTCAATGACGTGGGCATCACCGCGGTGCCCGTCGACCATCAGATCCCCGCCTCGGGCGTCCTCCTGGAAATGAACGGCCAATCGATCGTCTTCACCGGCGACACCGGCCCCACGCAGGAGATCTGGAAGCGCACGAACAAGATGCAGAACGTCGTGGCCGTCGTCACCGAGGCCTCATTCCCCAACGACCAGCAGGCCCTGGCCGACGAGACCGCGCACCTCTCTCCGAACACCTTCGGCGAGGAGCTCAAGAAGATCACCGTCGACGCCCCCGTCTACGCCAGCCACCGCAAGATCCCCTTCGAGCGCGACATCGAATCGCAGATCCGCAACCTCCGCGATCGCCGCGCCCGCGTGCTCCTCGAGAAGAACTACACGCTCTGAACGGCGCGTCGTCGAGTTGAACGCCCTGTCATCCTGAGCCGCCCCACGCCGCGCGCGGCGCGCCTGAGAGAAAGAACAAAGACTGAGTGCCTGCCACGAGGGAGACCCCTCATCCGCCTTCGGCACCTTCTCCCCTCTGCGGAGGGGAGAAGGCTCTCGGTGTTTGCTCATCGTGAGCTGGGGTTGATCGTTAGTTGAGTGGTTCCTCGCGAGAACGAAAATCGAGAGCCTTCTCCCCCCGGCTTCTTGGGGGGAGAAGGTGGCCATCGGCCGGATGAGGGGGGCTTTGCAGCCTCCGATGAGTTTGCAGCTTGACCCTGCAAACATTGCGAGTTTCTTGGAAGCCGCGTAGACGGCGAAGGATCTCGTGCGAAGAACGACGAGCGTGCGGGCACGAGAACCGCGGTCTTCTTCACACCGCGCGGGATTCGTTTACCGCAGGGGATCCTTCGCGCCCACCCGCCACCCGCTCAGGATGACAGGCTGGGAAAGCCGCGGATTTCCGCACAAACTCTCAGGATGATACGGCGAGCCCACGAGACCGGAACCGCGAAACAGAGGCGAAGCTCACCGCACTCCCAGCTCCCGATAGATCTCCGCGGGATCGAAGACCTTGCCGTCCTTGACCACCTTCACGATGCGACGGATGTCGCTGATGTTCGTGGTGGGGTCGCCGTCCACGAGGATGAAGTCGGCGAGCTTGCCCACTTCGATCGTGCCCAGGTCCGTGTCGCGCTTCAGCACTTGTGCGGGCACCAGCGTGGCGATGCGCAAGACTTCGACGGGTGAAATGCCGGCGCGGACGTAGTTCTCCAGCTCGCGATGCAGCGTGAAGCCGGCCAGTCCGTCCGTCCCCGCGACGATTGTCACGCCGGCGCGGTGCAGCTCGCCTACCAGCTCCAGCATCTTCGCGAAGGAGGCCCGATATCGCTCGTCCATCCCTTCGGGGACAGGCAACCCGCCCGTCACGAAGTAGCGTCGCACCGGAGGCGGGAAGCGGTCCGCGACCATGGCGTAGCTGGGGGAGAGCGATCCCGCACGGGCCGTGAACATTCCCTCGAACACGGTCACGGTGGGATCGACGACCGTGCCGTGCGAGCGCAGTTTCTCGATGAACGCGCGCACCTCGGGCGATTGAAGGTCGAGCTCCGCGGCGCGCTTGGCCACCTCCGTGAATCGCGCCGGCGTCCGCGTGTCCGTCACGTCCGGCATGAAGTTCAAGAGCAGCATGTTCGCGTGCTGGATCTCGTCATAGCCCGCGTCCACCGCGTTCTCCGCGCGCATGCCGGCGGGGATGTGGCCGCTCACACGCAGACCCTTCTCGTGCGCATAGCGCGTGAGGAACGGGACCAGCTCGGGTTTGATCGAGCTGTAGATCTTCAATCCCTCGTACTTGCGCCCGGCCAGGAAGTCGATGGCCTTGCGGCCTTCGTCCTCGGTGGCCACGAGTAGATTCGTCGGTCCCTGAAAGGGCCCGGGCCCATCGACCAGTCCGGCCAAGACCATGCGCGGACCGATCGCTTCGCCGGAGTCGAACTTTGCTTTCAGCGCGAGCACCGCGTCGCTGTCATTGCCGAGGTCGCGGGCGGAGGTGATGCCGGCGGCGATGTTGAGCAGGCCGTCCAGGTCGCCGATGTGAGTGTGCATGTCCCACAAACCTGGCAGCAGCACACCACCTTTCGCATCGATGAAGTCGGCGGCGCTGAATGCCGAGTCCTGGCCGATGGAGTGAATGCGGTTGCCTTCAGTGACGACGGTCGTCGGTTGGGAGAGGCTCCCCGTGCGCGGATCGAAGACACGGGCGTTGACGACGATGACGCGCGGCAGCGCGCCGGTCAGCTTCTTCGCCAACTCGGCGGCGCGCGCCTCGGCGCGCGCATCCTGCGCCTCGATCAGCTTCTTCACCTCGGGCTCGAATCCCTCCCGGATGATCGACTGCCACGCCGACACGCTGCCGAAGAAGGCCCGGTCGTCGTCCAGCCAGATCTCGAGTGGCGTGAAGCCCAGCCCGGAGATCTCATACGCCGTGACCTTCGTTCCGGCGGCGTCGGCCTCGCCAACCTTGCGGATCGACGCCTCGCCGGCCGGAAAAAGCGGCAGCTTCCCACCCGCGTTCAGCAGTGCCCGCGCGAGGATGGCCGCCTCCTCGGGAGCACCGTACATGCTCGAATAGAACCCGCCCTCGCGCGCCTCCCCTTGCTCGGAGGTGTTCTTCCAAGTGGCTGTGCCATTGGTGATCGAGAAGCGCTCCTCGACCGCGGTCTTGAGATAGTCGTTGCCGGTCGTGGTCAACGAAGTCGGGACGCCGCGCGGATCGAGCCGGATGACGCTATGCGTTTTCGGCCCGCGCCCGCGGTCGTTGTACTCGAAGTCGACAAGGATCTCTCCATCGCGCGACGTGACTACCTGCGTGCCCGCCTTGTTGGTGCTCATGAGCACGGTGTGTCGCTGCGTCTGCTCGCGCGCGGGCTGATGAGCACAGGCTGCAGCGATGAGTGTCGCGAGAACAAAGCTCGATTTACGCATGCGTCAATTCTCCCACCGGATGAGGGTGTCGCGACCGAGACGAACGCGTCCGGCGAGATCCTCCACCTCCACCTGAAGCGTGGTGTCCATCGGGACGCCGGGCGGTCGCTGGTCCAGAAGCAGCTCGAAACCGGGCCGATCGTTGCGGTAGCGCTGCCACGGATAGGCAGAAAGAACGTCCGGCCGGGCCACGAGCCGAGCCTCGTAGACGCGTTTGCCGGCATGCATCCGAACGGAGGCGCGCCGGATGCCGTGTGGTGACAAGGTCCAGCCTGAAATGCGCAACGGGCCTTTGATCGTCATCAGAGGCAGGGGATAGTCCATGTTCACGATGATGCCGTCGCTGTGCGTCGACTGTCCGTTGAAAAAGCGCTCCAGGGTGTGTCGCGGGAGAAATCCTCCGCCGTCCGGGACCTCCGGCGCGGCCAGCTTCGCCCAGTTCGGAAAGTTGCGCGTCACCGCGAACAGATAGTCGCCCTCACGTTCATTCTCGAAGGGGCCGAGGAACTCCAGGCGGTGGGTGGCCAACTGACGCCGCAGAAAGTCGACCGTGGCCGCGCGCCGCGCTCCGAGCAGAGGTCCGTGGACGATGACGACCCGCACGCCCCACTGCTCCGCAAGGCTGAGCATGGTGTCGAAGTCGTCGCGCGAATCAGGATCGCGCATCTTCCAATACTCGGTCGGGAAGAAACCGGAGGTGCCGTTGACCGTGGGGACGCGGTGAACGGCGGAGCCCAGCAGGTACAGATACTCGACGCCCTCCCCGCTGAACGGCAACTCCAGCACCGGGCCGGCTTTCGTCCTCGCGAGCCAGGAGTAGACCGGCGGCGTTCTCACAGGAGCCTGTTCCCAGCGGATCCGCGGCCGGACGTCGGCGATCATCAACGCGATCAGCAGCCCGCCAAGAAGCAGTCTCTTTGCCCCCTGTCGCGCGTTGACCAGCGCCGCCACTCCCAGCGCACCCCAGATGGCGAGTCCGACGTAGGTGATGATCGCGAATCGCGCCGGCACGCGCATGGCCTGGAAGGGCTCGAAGCGCCGGTAGAAAAAGGAGTAGAGGAAGCCATTCAGACCGAACGAGCCCACGATTCCGACGACGATCCATACCGCGCTCGCCCAGGCCCCTGGACTGAACCGTGAACGCGCTACGGCGTCGCGGAGCGGAACTCCTCCGAGTGCCGTGGGCAAACGGATGGCGAATCGGGTCAGGATCAACCCGAGGAGCATGAACATCGGGATGTCGACGGAGTCGGCCGCGAACAACTGAGCGCCGAACGCCTTCACCCGCACTCGCGTCGCCAGCAACGTGGCCCACACGATCACGATGGTGATGAGGATGCAGACGTCCAGAATCAACAGGGCCGGCTTCTCCAGCCGTGGGGGCGGGCGCGTCTTCTCAGCGTCGGGATGCGATCCATCGAGCGAAGGGGCGTGGCCTCTCCAGAGCAGCCAACCTGCTCCGGTCAGGAGGAGGATCAACAGTCCCGGGAAAAGCTGTCGCTCGGGCTCGTAGGCGCCTTGCGCGGGAACCGGCCCGTACATCCGATTGGCCTGGGCGGGGACGAGCCAGTTCACCCAGCGCGCGGCGCCGTTCCGCACCTCTTCGGCGCTCCTGACCATGTTGTAGTGCTTCGACACGACGCGATACGGCTGGAGGAACGGCAGGAGGAGCAGAACCGCCGCCAACGCGCTCGCGGCCAACCCGGTGTAGAAGCGCCAGCCGCGTGGGCGGATCACCGCGAGCAGCGGCACGGTGAAGACCACCGCCACAGACGCGAACATGAGGAAGTAAATGTTCGTCAGACCATTGGCGACCAGGACCAGGGTCAACGCCGACCCTCGAGGCCATGTCGCCTTCTCCCAGAACGCCAGGAGGGCCGCAAGGAGCAGCGGGACCCAGGGGCTGAAGATGATGTGGAGGTGGGCGATGTGGTCGATCTTGAAAGAGCAGAACGCGTAGAAGATGCCTCCGACGATTGCGCCCGCGGTATTGCGCGACACCATCCTGGCCAGAATGAACGCGCCGTATCCGGACAGCGCGAATCCGAGAAGATAGGCCACGTTGTTCAGCGTGATGGGCGATGCGCCCGCGAGATGAAGCGGCAGAACCAGGATCGCCACCGCCACGAGGTTCTCGCTGTAGGCGAGCGGGAGAATGCCGGGATAGAAGATCGGAGCGTCGTACAACCGCAGCGGGTCATGAGTGAGCGCGTGGGAAACCCAATCGAGAATCCAGGCGGTCAATAGCGGGTCGCCGAGGTCATTCACCGCGGAGTCGAGGTTCGCCGCCATGGGCCAGGTCAGGGCCACGGCAAGGATGCAGAAGAAGCCGAAGACGCTCAGCTCACGAACAAGCCCGGTTCTGCGCATCGGAGAATGCTATGGCCGCCCAGTCGTCGCGATGGCAAAAAAGATCTGTGCGAGATCAAGCAGAGGAGCGGCGTCTACGGAGGCTCAAGAAGGTCCAGAAATCCAGAATCGCCGCCTACGACGGCGAAAGCGGAGCGCCGGCGTCCCGCCGGCTGGCCGGGGGGCGTCCTCGCCCCGGGTGGGGGATTGTGCCTTGCGCGAAGGACGTTCGTCTCGCGATGCTGGGTTTCGGCTTCGAATGTCCACCGCCCGCGGCGGGACGCCGCATGGCCAGCCGGCGGGACGCCGGCGCTCCTCGGCGCGATATAGCGCTCAAGATCTCCAACTTCTTTCGCCCGCTAACGCGGGCGCACGCCGCGCCACGCGCACGTTCCTCCACGCCGCACTGCCCGGCCAACCCATTAGAATGTGCGGCCGTGCCGCGCCCGCCCATCTCCGCCATCATTCATACGCTGAATGAGATCGAGCACATCGAGGAGTGCCTTCGCTCGGTGGAGTGGGCCGATGAGGTCTACCTGGTCGATTCGTTCTCGAACGACGGGACGGTGGAGCGTGTTCGCGAGCAGTTTCCCAGGGTGCGCGTGGAGCAGCGGCAATACCTCGGGGCGGCATCCACGAAGAACTACGCGATCGATCGCGCCGCGCACGACTGGATCTTCGTCATCGATGCCGACGAGCGCGTGACGCCCGAGCTTCGCGACGAGATCCTGCGCACACTGGAAGGCCCGCTCGATCACTGGGCCTACTCGGTCGGCCGGCGGAACTTCATGCTCGGTCGCGAGGTGAAGTACAGCGGCCTGCAGCGCGACCGGGTCACGCGTCTCTTCCACCGCGGGCACGCCCGCTATCCCAACAAACGGGTACACGCGGACCTGCTCGTGGACGGGCCCACTCAGGCACTGCGGCACCGGATGCTGCACTACTACATCCGCACGTTCGAGCACATGATCGCGAAGATGACGCGCTACGCCGACTGGGGCGCCGCGCAGATGTTCATCGAGGGCCGTACCACCAACGTCTGGGGCATCTTCAGCCACACCTTCGGCAAATTCGTCCGCGACTACTTCGGCAATCTCGGAGTCCTCGACGGGGCACGCGGCCTCATCTCCGTGGGGATGCACGTCTACTACACATTCTGGAAATACGCGCGGCTCTGGGAGATGCAGCAGCTCAAGCGCCTCGGCAAACCCGTGCCTTTGCCTCAGCTCGACCAGGACGAAGAGCGCTGGGAACTGCCCTGGGTGAAGAAGGGCTGAATTCGGTTGGCGGTTGGCGGTTCGTGCTCCTGGCGGCGGACACTCGTTCGCTCATGGTTGTCGGTTGTCAGTTGTCGGTTCAGGGTGCCTTTTCGCCAGAACGCACCGCCAACCGAGAATTGATCACCGACAGCCGGCGGCCTATCCCTGCTCGACGTGGACCGTGAGGCCTTCGACGGAGCTGATGCGCACGGCTGAGCCTTCGGGGATCTCTGCCTTGGCGGTCGCGTTCCAGAGCTCGCCTTGCACGAACACCTTGCCGTGAGGATTGAGTAGCGTTCGGGCCACGCCCAGTTTGCCGACCATGGCGTTCGAGCCGGTCGCGTCGGGGAGTTTGTGGGCCCGGAGCGCGAGCGTCATCAGGAACACGGCGATCACTCCGATCGGCACGCTCACGGCCGCGGCCGTGAGGAGTTTCACGCGCATCTCCGGAATCGGACCGTCGACCAGCATCACCGCGCCGAGGATCATGCAGATCACACCGCCGGCACCGAGGACGCCGTAGGACGTGAACTTGGCCTCGAGGGCGAAGAGAATGAACGCGGCCACGATGAGCGAGAGCGCCGCGTAGCGCGTGGGAAGCAGATTCAGGGCGAATCCGGCCAGCAGGATCGCGATCAACCCGACCACGCCGGGCAGGATGGCCCCGGGGTGATTGAATTCGGCCCACACCGCGATCATCCCCAGCGACAACAGGATGTAGGCGACGTTCGGATCCATGATCCAGGACAGGAGCCGCTGCTTGAGTGTCATCTCGAAGTTCACGATGGGCTTGTTGGCCACGTGCAGCACCGCGGTCTTTCCGTCGAAGCGCTTGATCGTCCGTCCGTCTGCCCAGCGAAGCAGTGAGGGCACATTCCCGGCGACGACATCGATGACCCGTTGCGCGAGCGCCTCATCCTCGGTGAACGACTTCGCCTCGCGCACGCCGCTCTCGGCCGCGGCCACGTTGCGCCCGCGTCGGAGGGCCAGCGAGCGCATGAAGGCCGCGGAATCGTTCTGCATCTTCATCTTCATGATGTCGTCGAGCTTCTCGCCGAAGATCACGGGATGGGCGGCGCCGGTATTGGTCCCCGGCGCCATGGCTGCGACGTCCGCGGCCTGCAGGATGAAGAAGCCTGCGGAGGCGGCCCGTGAGCCACTGGGCCCGACCCACACCAGCACGGGAACCTCGGAGCGGATGATCTTCTCGACGATCTCGCGCATCGCCGTCTCCAGGCCGCCGGGAGTGCGCAACTCGAGGACGACCGCGTCGGACTTTCGTTGCGCCGCATGATCGAGGGCCCGCCCCACGAACTCGGCGCTCACCGGATGAATGAGGTCATCGAGCACCACATGGACCACGTCTGCCGTCAGAGAGGTTGCGGTGAAGAGAACGAAGGCCGCGGCGAGAATCGTCTTGGTCATGGAGTCACTCCGCTGAAGGGAACGCCGCCGTTTCGGCGCAGGATTCCGGGCCTGGGGCGAAGAGTTGTCCGTTGTCGGTTGTCAGTTGTCCGTGGTTAACGTCCCAAGGGCACCACGAACCGACAACCGACAACCGACAACGGACGTGTGACGTCAATGGTCAGGAGCGTAGTCGGGCTGGGGCTCGTAGTTGAAGAACTTGGTGATGTCGTTGCGGAAGACGAGCTTGAAGTCGCCGATGGGGCCGTTGCGTTGCTTGCCGATGATGATCTCGGCGATGCCCTTCTCCTCGCTGTCCTTGTTGTAGACCTCATCCCGGTAGATGAAGCACACCACGTCGGCGTCCTGCTCGATGGAGCCGGATTCACGAAGGTCGGAAAGCTGCGGGCGGTGGTCGCCGGTGCGTTGCTCCGGACGGCGGGAGAGCTGGGACAGGGACAGCACGGGAACGTTGAGCTCTTTGGCGATGGCCTTGAGGCCGCGCGAGATCTGCGAGATCTCCTGCTGGCGGGACTCGACCTTGCCTTTGATGGACATGAGCTGGAGGTAGTCGACCATGATCATGTCGAGCCCGGCCTCCATCTTGAGACGGCGGGCCTTGGCGCGCATCTCCAGCGGGTCCATCCCGGGCGAGTCGTCGATGAAGATCTTGCCCTTGGCCAGGCGTGAGGCCGCCTCGGCCAGCTCGCGCCAGTTGCGCTCGGAGAGCATGCCGGAGCGGATCAAATGGTTCGATACTCCGGATTCCGAGGAGAGGATGCGCAGTCCGATCTGCTCCTTCGACATTTCGAGGGAGAACACGCCGACCGAGTAGATGCGGTCGTTGCCGTTACGAGGCAGCCCGTCCTTGCCCGGCAGGGCAATGGACTCCGCGATGTTCATCATCAGGCTGGTCTTTCCCATTGAGGGTCTCGCCGCCAGAATGATCAGGTCCTGGGGCTGGAAGCCGGAGGTCATCTCGTTGAAGCGGTCGTAGCCGGTGGGCAATCCCGTGATCAGCCTTCCCGCGTTCGAATGGATCTGCTCGATGGCCCCCATGTTCGTGCGGGTGATGGCGCCCAGGCTGACGAACCCTTTCTCCGTCGATCCCTCGGCGATCTCGTAGAGCGACTTCTCGGCGATGGTCAGCACGTCGCCCGGCTCGCTCGGGGAATCCAGCGCGGCCCTCATGACGCTGTTGCCCATGACGATCAGCCGGCGCAGCATCGACTTCTCTTTCACGATCTGCGCGTAGCGCTCGACGTTCGCCACGTCAGGCACCATGTCCAGCAGGGAGGAGATGTAGGCCACGCCGCCGACCTGATCGAGCTGGGCGTGCTTGGCCAGCTCTTCCTTGAGCGTCAATGGCTCGATCTCGCGACTCTGCTCGGCCATCCGCCGCATGGTCGCGAAGATGGTGCGATGTGCGTCCTTGAAGAAGTCTTCGGTGTCGATGGTGCCGATGACGCGGTAGAAGGCGTGGTTGTTGATGAGCACGGATCCGAGCACCGCTCGCTCAGCATCCGGACTCTGCGGCATGGGCCGATCGAGGTTTACGTCGAGTTGTGCGACCGTCATTGGAAGATGGGTGATTCTGCGGCCACTCGGCGCGGCGGATTACTGCGTCCGTAACTTCTCCACAGCCTCTCCCGCCCGCGCTTCACGCCTGTCTCCGCCAAACTCAGTTTTCCACAGATGTGGAGAACCGAAGAAAGGTCTTTTCTACGGTTGAGAGAGAGCAGCCCGTTTACTCTACGATCGGTAGAGCGGTTGCGAGCTGCCAGTTGTCAGTTGGGTTGCGAGTTGCGGGTTACGTTGCGAGTTGCGAGTTGCGAGTTCTGGAGCGGTCGAGAGGGCGTCGTCGCCTAGCCCGCATTTCTCACAGCCCTTCGTCGCGAGACAGCCGAGAGTGGCCTGGATGCGAGTCGAACGGCGATTTCGCGACGAAGGCATAGTTGACA
>Ga0307505_10001514_pt1 | contig 18557 bp, 17 predicted proteins | sample 23_S_MG_FD_202183 | JGI IMG/M metagenome (GOLD analysis project Ga0307505, IMG submission 202183) | Soil microbial communities from Populus trichocarpa stands in riparian zone in the Pacific Northwest, United States - 23_S | ecosystem: Environmental > Terrestrial > Soil > Riparian zone > Trees...
CACGACGTGCATCGTCTTCGCCGTCGCGCTTTGAGGCGTTGAGCGTTGTGCGTAGTGTGCGCTCGGCTTCAACTGCGTCAGTGGCGACGGTCTGGTTGCGGAACTCGCGGCGCAGCTCTGCGTGCAGCTCCGTTCGGGCCGTGTACCGTTCACGGAGTCGACTGTAGGGGTTCGCGTCGGGTGTAGCGGCTGATGGGACTCTTCCATGCTCTGTTGCAGTGCGTCGGGCGTTTCGGGCATCTTCCTCGAGGAGTGCTCGGCCTGCCCGGTGCAACCAGTTGGACTCACGCTCCAGGCGGTCTCTGAGCGCGTTTTCCCGATCACGGGAGGTGGCGACTAGCCGGTGGATGTCGCTGACGTGTCCGTATGGCCGGCGAGTCATATCGTTCCATGCCGGCGGCGACGGTGGACCGTCAGCTGGCGTGCGCGCCGCGCGCCCGAGCTCCGAACGCGCCGCCCGGATGGAGTCTTCGATGCTGACTTCAGGTGCTCCGCGCATCATGCTGTCGGCGACCTGGTCGCGCGCGGCGGCCGCGGTGTGCGCGATGGCGATGGCTTCGTTGTGTGCCCGACCGCGGGTCATGCCGACGTAGAGTCCGGAGGCGTCGACGCCCGGTCCGACGATGGAGGCGTGGGTGGTCTCGCCTTGGATGCCGTGCACGGTGGACGCGTAGGCGAGGTGCACGTGGGTCGCGGCGTATTCGAGGCTGACTTGGCGGAGGTCGGCGCTGTCGGTGATGCTGGCCAGTTCGAGCGTGTCGGGGAGGATGCGTCGGATCGTCCAGAGCGCCCGGTTCTCGACATCCGCCTGCCGGTCGTTCAGTCGGGTCTGGACGATGTCTCCTTCCAAGAGCCGTTGCTCGTCTTGCCCGATGGCGATCCTGGTCTGGGCGAGTTGGCCGAGTTCCACGCGTCGCTGCTGGATCGCTTCGTTGATTGCGTCGGCTTCCTCGTTCGTGCTGGTCACGAGCGCGACGCGCTTGCGGTCGTTCGCACAGCGGAAGTAGGCCTCGACCATCACGTTGCGGGCGTGCCCGGCATCCGTCACTCGATGGATCAGGTCGCGTTCGTCGAGTTCCGTGGCGACGGCGAGGGCGTGTTCCTTGGATGCCGGTTCCCGCATGCGCAATGTGAGTGCGGCGTAGTCGGGGTCGCGGAAGCGGTGCACGGCGGTGAGTTCGACGACGGCGGTAGCGCGGCGGGTCATGCACGCCATCGCCCCGGCGTGCCCGACCGGCATCGCCTGCAGGTGGTCGCCGACCATCGCGATACCCGCTCCCGTCTCGTCCGCGAGGATGGCCATCGCGTTCGCAGTGTGCAGGTCAACCATGCCGGCCTCGTCCACAACCACGCGATCCCCCATGCTCAGCGGGAACCGATGCGGCCCGTCGAAGACGCGACCGGTGCGCGGGTCGATCTCCCCTCGGGCGAGCCGCGTCCAGACCTCGGCGCCGGCGTCGTCCTTGCCCCATCGCCATCCGTGGTCGGCGAGCAGTGCGTGCAGGCTCGACGCGGTCGCTCCGATCTCGCGTCCCGCGACCGATGCGGCCTTCTTCGTCGGCGCCACGACCACGAGACGTCGCCCCTGCCTGGTCAGCGCGCAGCGGGCGACGCGGAGCATCGTGGTCTTCCCCGCCCCCGCGGGGCCAGTCACCGACACGAGCCGGTCCGTGCCGGCGATCGCGGCTGCAGCATCCGTCTGGCCCTCATCCAGAGTCAGGTCGCCCGCGAGCACTTCGGCACCGATCCGTGCGATCTCGGTTCGGTCGACTGGCTCGCCCGCACGGGTAAGCGCGTCGAAGCGTGCAGCGAGTTCGACCTTGAGCGCGGCGGTCGACGCGGCCATGAAGGACTTGACGTGCGCTGGACGGTTCTCGTCCTCTAGAAGGTCGACCGCCAGTGCGGCGGCGCGTGTGACGACGTCGTCGATGACCTCCTGCAGGTCAGGGCGGTCTGCGACGATGCCGGATGCCGCGACCGCCCGGGTCGCGCCGGCCCTCACGTCGTACGAGCTGAACCTGCCACCGCATGCTGTCGAGCGGGCATCGGCATCCACGATCGCCTTCGCCGCCAGCAACTCCCTGTCCAACTCATCCACGGCTACCGCAGGCGCGTTCATGGCGTGACGGGGTCGCAGAAGTGTGGGGTCGAGGGCGAGCAGCTCGTCGCGGATCAGCTGCTCCCACTCCGCTTCGTCGACCACGCCGGGCTTGTTCGGCCGGTTCTTGGCCCACGCCAGACGGTCGATCTGCTGCACCACGTCATGGTCCGGCTCCTGACCGGGATGCGCTGCCCGCCACTCCATGAGAAGCCTCGCGCGGTTCGCTTCGATCTGATTCGAACGCCGCGACAGCGGCCGGACCGCGTGCGCAAGTTCGCCGATCTCGCCGTCCGCGTTGAGGGTGTAGCCGTGCCGAGAGAGGGCGCGAATCCACTCGGGATCGGTGCGCGCGGCCAACTCCCCCTCGGCGTTGATCAGGGTGTGCAGTCTCATCGCGACCCGTGAGTCGACGTTCGACCACTTGCCGTCCTCTCCTTGGACCTTCACGTTCAGCCACAGGTGCCGGTGAATGTGCGGGTCCAGCGCACGCGAGCGCCGATGCTGTAGCTCGACGACCTCGACCTTGTGAAGCGACTCCCGAATGCGCCCACCAGCGCCTCGGCGCGCGTTCAGCTCGCGCTGCCACGTCGTGATGATCCGGTCCCGCAGCCTGTCTTGGAGCGCCTCGAACTCGGCGGCCAGCTCCGGGTTGATCAGCGCGGCAATGCTGTAGGACTTCGGCGCATTGATCGTCCCGTCCAGGATCAGGTCCGCTGTCGGCGACGACAGGTCACGGCCACGGAGCTCGTCGGTGAGCGGGTCGCGGCCATCGACCCAACGTCGCAGCTCCCCCGCGTTGAGGCCGTCAACGGTGATCTCTCCCGCCGCGACGGTGAACCGGGTCACGCGTGCGGCGTCGCCTCCGCTGTAGGCGGCGACCGCCTCCACACCCGTCACGCTGCGCAGGTGCGAATCGCACGTTCCCTCGAACGCGTACGCCATCACCTGCCGAACCCCGTGTGATTCGACACCCCGCTTCCAACGCTCGAGGCCACCACGCATGGCACCAGGGTACTCGCTATTTGCTTAACTCGACACGAGTTCCACAGAAAGTGCCTGCGTGCATTGCACTCGCTGGAATTGTTCGCGCTGGGGTCGCTTCGCTGGCGCGTCCTTGGCGAGTGGCTACGTCATCGGCCTGCACGCGAGTGCGGCGTCATGACGTTGGGCGGCGGATGCCTTGCCGTTCCAAGGCGAGGAGGCAAAGCTTGTCCAGCGGTGAGCCGAGGTGGCGGCGTCCGACGCGTCCGGTACGTTCGGATCGTGGAGACCCGCCGACCTGCCCTGCCCGCCAAGCAATCCCGCTTGTGCGAGCCGATACTGCGCCTCGGCTTCCAAGTCGCTGATGTCCAACTCTGAGGTCGACGCCAGCACCCGCGAACTACTAGAGACGGTCTACGACGACCTCGGCTTTCGTAGTGGCTGCCTGCTCAAACCCTCCGCCGACCCAATCGGGGAACAGGACGGGCTGTGGCAGGCGCTCGGCGAGTGGCTGACGCTGGGAGCAAGGGTCGGCGCGGACCGAATCTTCTTCGTCGGCGACGACCCCGTCGTAGTGTTCACTCAGATGCCGGCCGGGGCCGATGCTCAGGAGATCGTCGCCGCCTATCGTCGCGCTTGGTCCTTGGGACGCGCACGCTGCTTGTTCCTTGCCACTGCCGACGAGCTCCGCGTGTACGCACTGACCTCCCCACCGCCTCGCGGGCAGACGGACGAGCACGCGCTTGAGCCGCTCGAGATCGTCGACCGATCTGCGGACGTGGTCGAACAACTCGCTTCCTTTCATCGTGACCGCGTCGAGACAGGGTCTCTCTTTGAGGAACCAGCCTTCCAACGCGGCGGCGGCGCAGACAACACACTGCTACGCGATGTGCAAGCGGCAACGGATGCCCTGGTCACTAGCGGCCTCCCAAGATCAGTGGCGCACGGATTAGTCGAGCGCGTGATCCTCATTCGCTACCTCGAGGACCGCGAAGTCGTCACGCCTGCATACCTTGACGCCATCGCCGCAACACGCAAGTCGTGGGAGCAAACGCTCGGCGCGAAGACGTCGATCCCGAACTTCGGCGCCCAGAGTGCATTCGTATCGTGTCTCACCGATCGCTCATTGACGTTCGCGGTCTTCGCCGCGCTGGCTAGAGACTTCAACGGCGACCTGTTCAAAGTCGGGGACATCGAATCTGACCTCGTCACCAGTGAGCATCTCGGAATGATTCAAGACATGCTCACCGGTGAAGGCGTCGGCGCTGCAGGCCCGCTGTTCCTGTGGGCGTACGACTTCAGCGTCGTGCCAACCGCTCTGATCAGCGGAATGTACGAGCGGTTCTACCGAGCAGACAGTGACGACGACAGTAGTACTCACTACACCCCTCAACCACTTGTGGAGTTCGTCACTTCAGAGGTGCTGACGAACGACCGCCTGGCTAGCAATCCGACGGTCTGCGATCCCGCTTGCGGCTCCGGCATCTTCCTCGTGGAGGCGTATCGCCGCATCGTCAGGTGGGAGATGACCAGGCGAGGACGACGACTGACAACGCCGGAGCTGCGCGATCTGCTCCTCACTCGGGTCGCAGGCATCGACATCAACTCCGAAGCGATCCGACTCGCGGCGTTCAGCCTGTATCTCGCCTTCTTGAGCTATCAGTCACCGCCAGATATCCGGGCGGCTGGCCCCTTGCCCCGACTCATCGACCCACCTCACAAGGATGCACGTCCGGTCCTGAGGGTGACGGATGCGTTCGACGATTCAGTGACATCGCAGGGAGATGCTTCCACCGACGAATCCGCGCCAAGTGGGTACGACGTCCTCATTGGGAATCCCCCGTGGGGAGAGCCGCGCGGAGGCTCCGTCACTCTGGCCGACCGGTGGTCTCGCGACCACCGCCACACCGTTGGCGATCGGAACCTCTCGCAACTCTTTCTCTGGCGCGCCCTGACCATGCTGCGCCCGGGCGGGGTCGCCGCACTGCTCGTCAATGCGACCGCGTTTCACAACACCCGCGAGACATCCCAGCGCTTCAGACGGGAGTTCCTGGATAGCGTCCAGTTGCTCTCGATCGTCAACTTTTCGTCCGCGCGCCGAACCTTCTTTGAAGGAGCGATCGCACCATTCATGCTCGTGTCGTTCGAAGGCCGGAGGGATGACCCGCAGCCCGTCGTTTTCCGATCCGTGCGGCCCAGCATCGCCCTCAACGCTTCCAAGTCCATGTCGTTCGCCTCCCTCGATCGCCGGCGGGTCGACCAAGAGGCGCTGAGGCAACGCGACTACCTGTGGAAGGTATATGAGTGGGGAAGCCATCGAGACGCGGCCCTGATGTCTCGTCTTGAACTCGAGAAGACGATAGCGGACTACCTTCCCCCCGAACCGAAGTCTGGCTGGGGCTACCAACTGGGAAGACAGAAGCCCACGGCGCATCTCGCGGCCCTCCGGTCTCTTCGCTCGTTCGAGCCGTGGGGACCGTTGTCCGAGACGTCCTTCGAATCTCCGCCGTCGGGCGTAAAGCGGCAGCCGGACGAACGGCTCTACTCGGGTCAGCGGATTCTAGTGAAGCGCGGCATACGAGTCGGATTCGGACCCCGATCCCGCCTCGTAACTGACGACATGTCCTTCCGGCACCCCGTCTACTGCCTGCCACTACCGAACGTGCCGGTCTGGCGGGCCAAGACGATCTGGGCAACGTTGTTGTCCTCACTTGGGCGTTACAGCATGTTCATGCGCAGCGGGTCCTGGGGGCTCTGGCACGACTCGGTCCTTGCGAAGGACATCCTCGAGACACCGCTTCGCCTGCCCGATTCCCAGACCGACATCACGAAACGGATCGTCCAAGCAGTCGAGTCCTTGCGCGATTGGGATTCAGCAACCGACTTGCTCAACCCCTTGCCGACGGCACCCGAGCCCGCCACTCTGAAGGAAATTGATGATGCCGTATTCGATCTCTTCGAGCTATCGGCCGACGAGCGTGCGATCGTCACTGACTTCCACCGCTACCTACTGGGATTCGCCGGAGGACGGGCCGAGCAGTTCGGTTCACGCCGACTTGCCATCCCTGCTGTCACCGCGGGCGTATCCGCCGATGTTGAGCGGATCCAGGTCGAGCCACTGGGTAGCTACGTCGCGCGCTTCCTCAAGTCGTGGAACGCGCGGCTAACGCCCGACGGCGCACTGTCGTGGAGGATTGTCTTGGCCCCAGGACGCCAGCTCATCGCGGTCGTCTTCGAAACCTATAGCGGCGCTCCGCCTGAGGACCTGCAACGGGATCCATTCAAGTGGGACGAAGTGATGTGCCGCCTCCCTGAGCGCTTGAGTATCGATCCATCGAACCGGATCGGCGCCGACACCACCGTCCGCATTACGACAGACACCAGCATGGTGATCATCAAGCGCGACCACGAACGCCTCTGGTCAGCGTCGGCTGCAGCCGAAGATGCGGAAGTGACGTTCCTTCAAGCAATGGGATTGAAGGAGTGAGCGTTGCACGGCCGCGCCTATCCCAGCTCCCACTCTGGGAAGGGCACGTCAATCTTGTCCTGGACGTGCTGCGCGATGCTCTGAGCCTGCTCGCCGATCAACATTCGACCGGCACCGAACCCGAACTCAACCGAGCCCTCTACGAGTGCATCCTGCGAGCGAACCGCAACCGATCCAACGCTGGCATGGCAGCTCTCGATGTGCCGGTTATGTGGGAGGCCCGCAACCAGCCCAGTCCGACCACTGCGTCGGGGACTGCGGAACGCAAGATCCCGGACTTGCAGTGCGGCTACATAGATCACGACTGCGCCGACCCGCTCCTATCTGCAAGAGCCTTCGTGGTCGAATGCAAACGCCTCGGTCAGCCCACCCCTAGCGGCTGGAACTTCAATGAGCGGTACGTCACGGATGGGGTGGCCCGGTTCGTCGACCCGGAGTGGCAGTACGGGAAGCACGTCGCATCCGGCGCGATGGTCGGCTACCTGGACGGCACCGCGATGGATGATGTCTTGTCCGAGGTCAACACGGCCACCGAGACGAGTGCGGTTCCCGCTCTGGTCGATCGCGGAGCCACGATGGGACCGGTGCACGAGCTGGTCCACACTCTCACCCGAACGTTTCCAGAGACGCCGTTCCGTCTGACTCATCTCTGGGTGGGTACGCCAGGGCACGCTCCGGCCCGTCCGGCGTAGGTGCCGCATAGCGAACCCGCAGACGGCGATACCCCGCTCGGTCGGAGCGGCGCTGATGGGATCTACTGCGTTGCTGCTATCGAGTGGTCGCAGCTAGACGCGACTCGATCGAGTGCCGTCGCGATGTGCTCGCTGGTGAACAGCCGACCTTTGCGTTCGGTCCATGCTTGAACGAACGCAGTAATCTGCTCGCGGTTGGTGGTGCCGAGTTCGTCGACTGCCCACTCGACGCTCGCGAGTAGTTCGATCGGGTACGCACCTTCGAACCCGAAGATGTGGTCGAGCACGCCGTCGACCGCACGATCGAACTCGGCCGGATCGTCCCCCCGCGGGCTGAACTTGCTCAGTGCCTCGATGCCCGCGTCGGTCACCTCGAGGGGCTGGAGATCCAAGACGCGGTCGTTGCCGTCACCGTACCCGACGATGTAGCTGCCTTCGAGCTCCTGGAGCATGACACGCACCGTGTCGCTGTACGGACCGTACTTGCCTTGCGCGAACTGGAGCCGCATCGCAGGCGAAATACATCAGCTTCTGGACCTCCAGATGTGACGCGCCGCGTGCCTCCTCCCATGGCTCAGCGGCCTGGCGCCGGCGTGCGTAACCGAGCATGAGGGCAAGAATGAGTGCGCGCGAGTTCGTAAGGTTGGGGGGTGCGCTGGGCGCCAAGATGAAGTGCTTCCTGACCGGTTCGAAGATCTCCACTCTTACGTCATCGAGGTCCGCGAGAACTGCCTCGACGAGCGGTCGGACCTCCATCCAGTTCAGGCCACCGTTCCCGGCGCCAAGCGGCGGAATCGCGATAGATGTGATGCTCTCCTCGCGGATCACTCGGACCAGATCTTTCAGGCCCTCGCGGATGTACTCCAGGCGAGAATCGGCACGCCAATGCTTCTTGGTGGGGAAGTTGACGATGAGGCGCGGACCGCTGAGCTGGTGTGTTTGCGTGACGAACATCTCGCCCACCTGCACATCGCCCGCATCGCATGCGCGCTTGTACATCGTGAAGTTGTCGGGGTATCGACGCTTGAACTGGAGAGCCAAGCCCTTACCCATCACCCCGACAGTGTTGACAGTATTGACGACAGCATCGACATCGGCCTTCAAGATGTCCCCTGTAGCGAAAGTGATCATTGGTCGTCCTAGTAGGTGAACGCTGTTGTTTCGCGATACTCAATGTGGTCGTGCCCCGCACTGCCGAGAAGCACGCACGCACGCTCAATCGTTGCTGCATTGCTAGCAGCAACCAGGGACACTGCTCCCAGTGGAAGGCAATCGTGCACGAGGATCTCCGCTGCCCGGCGCGACTTACGCGCCGGGTCGTCGGCTGTGTCGTTCCAGTACTTCGTCTTCAGCAACTCGAAGTCGACGAACGTCCCCAGCGTACCGATGTCAGCTGAGAACTGCGTCAGGAAGGTCGCTGCGTTGCCATTGCTGGCCACCCATTCCAGTCCGAGATCAACGATGTCGCCGATCCGAACACCGAGGAACACGAGCGAGTCCAGGACCTCCTGCGAGAAATTCCGGCTGACGTAGAACAGCATCGGCGACTTGGCCGCGAAGTAGAACGGCACGTGCTGGCTAACACGCCGGCCAGCTGGGTAACCGGGAGCAGTGATCTCGCGTTGACGTCGAAGGGCTTTGACCTCCGCGCTGGCAACGCTGCCCGAGCGCGGTGAAACTGCGTCGTCGCAGACGAGTTGCCCGCACTGAACGATCTCCGGCAGGTAATCCAGCCGGGTGAAGTGCCACACCATCCAGTCGAGTGGCGCATCGATGTGGGGCCCGCGATTGTGGCCGACAAACCCACCGTCAGCGAAGAACCCGAGATCCGGTGTCACGACGACGTCCGTTCACCGGCGGGTCCCAGTCGTGAGGTCACAGGCTCATTCCCTTAGGCGGTTGCATTCGCGCCCTTGTGGAGGTGCTTGTCGCGATTGTAGGGGTTGGCTCGCGCCGATCGCTCATGGCGATGGCGTACGCGCCGGTCGACCTCCTCCGCAAACGAGCAATCCGTCGTTCTCGAGCAATCGGGCAGCGGGACCATGGATGATCGATACTCGGACCGGCCTATCAGTCGGAAGGTGCAGGGTCCACGAGGGAGAGACTCGTCGCGAGGCACGTGGTGACTGCCGCTCCGCAATTCTCGTGCGGACAATCATCGCGAACACAGGAATGACCGACCAACCGCTTCGATGGGCGCCTAGGCCTGTCGACGTGGAACCGCGCCCGCTGACCGGTGCACCCAGTCCGGCAGTCGCCTCGCCTTCCTTGCAAGCCTTCGCTTGCTCAAAAGGAGTGTCCAGCTAACTTGAACCTCCGCCAATGCCGACCAGCAGCCCTCAACCTGTGTCGAGTGACGCTTAGCCAGCGCAACCAAGATCCGTCTGGCCCGAGGCTGAGGCGAGGGAACGCTTCCTCTAGGCGGCCGTCGCACGGCATGATCAAGACGGGGTAGTGCACGCCAGAGAGCTCAGCGCCGGTCAAGTTTCCCAGCTCGGCTTCATCTGGAATGGCCGCGACGTACTCGATGGGGAGAAGCAACGATGACCTATGGCCACGACGATGTCCTCCGAGACATCGAGACGTTGTATGAGCGCAACGCGACGCTGCGAGCAGCCTGGGACTCAGAGAGAGCAGCAGTGGCGATCGCGGTCGACGAGATCAGCGCGGATCTCAAGGACCAGTACCAGCTGGGCGACGCTCTGGGGGTGGGCGGCAGCGGGATCGTTATCCGTGTGAGTGATGTTCGGCTCGGAGTTGACCGCGCCCTGAAGTTCTCCAGACCGTCGCCTGGCAAGCAGGACCTGCTTGCTGCTCTGCTGGCGTCCGAATCCGAGCGCCTTATGGAACTCTCGCACCCTTATCTCATGCGTGTGCATGCACGAGGGCAAGTGGAGGCGGACGAGCACCGCATTCCGTACTACGTGATGGATCTGTTCTCGGACGTAAGCGATGCCGACGACTACGTCAAGCGGGAAGATGTAGCAGAGGAAGATCTCCTGCAACTCTTGGAACGAGTGCTCGAGGCCGTCACTTACATGCACTCTCAAGGACAGGTGCACCTGGACATCAAGCCGGGCAACATCCTCGTGCGACCCGGCAATCAACCAGTGATCAGTGATTTGGGGTTTGCGAAGGTGCTCCAGGACGACAGCGGCATGACGTTCATCGGCGGCACCGAGGGCTTCATCCATCCGGACGCGCGCGATTTCATCATGGACGCATCAAGCGACCCGAACCGGTTGAGAGGGGAAGCTGCTCGAGCCGCACTGCGCCCGACATGGGACCTGTACTCGCTCGGCCGGACGATCCTTCTGCTTCTCCGAATCGTCGAGAAGCGCGAACCGCGCCCGCTCTCGCTCTACACCCATCGGTACCTGAAACTACTGGCTTGCCGGTTGCTGGATGGCAAGAACGGGATGGACGAAACGCTGCTTGGGCTGTCTAGGGTCGCATTTGGCGAGATTCGCTATGACTCCGCGGGTGCTGCACTATTGGATCTGCGAAAGCTGACGGGCGCGTACAACCTTGAGACCCGGATACCCGAACTCGATCAGTTCGGGGCGAGCACGATCCAGGCATCGACGTTCTCAACGACGCCGTTCACCCATCGTGTGAAGGCCCTGCTCGCGCACGAGGATCTCGCGCGTCTCGGCGGGTTTACCCAGCTCAGCCTGCTCAATCTCGTGTATCCGACGGCAACTCACACCCGTCTGGAGCACGCGATCGGCACCTTCTCCGCGATGTGCAGGTACATCACGGCGCTCCATCGCGACCCCAGTAATCCACTGTTTCGCCAGATCATGACGGAGGAGGACATCCTCGCGGCCTTGCTGATTGCACTCGTTCACGACGTCGGACACTACGCGCTGGCTCACGACTTGGAGGAAGCAGACCGAGAGAGCTTCTCGCATGAGACGCGCGGCCAAGCACTGCTCACCGACCCTGCCACCGGACTCCGGGAACTTATCGAAGCGGAATACCTTCCGACCGGCGAGAGGGGTTGGGAAGTATCGGTCGACCGGCTCATCGCGATACTTGATGCAGACGTCGCACGGCTCAAGGGGACGGTCAAAGACCGACTCATCCACTCCATGATCGACGGACCCATCGATGCAGACAAACTCGACTACATCATTCGCGACAGCAACAATCTTGGTTTGACATACGGCTCGGTGATCGACGTCGAGAGACTTCTGCGGGTTCTCACCGTCGTGTGCCACGAAGAAGGCGGGCAGAGCTACGTCACCATCGGCATCCATGAGAAGGGCAGAGTGACCGCCGAGGCAGTGGCGTTCGCACGGTACGCGCTCTATGGCTCGGTCTACTGGCACCATGCGTATCGAGGTGTGAAAGCCATGGTCAACCGGATCGGCCTCGAGTACCTGGAGAGCGTCGACGAACGCGACAAGAAGTCCAAGAAGGGCATCCACAAGTCCGTGACGGAGGAGCTGTACCCAGCTTTACGACCGATCGGAGGAGTGCCCCAGAGCCTCCCGTTCGACTCAATCGGCGTCGGTGGGCAGCTCCACCCCGGCGACAAGGCTGTGCTGACCTGGATCGCCGGCCGGTGCAAAGGCGACGCTGCGGGTTCGCTTGCGGAACTAGTCGAGACCCGACGACTCTTCAAACGTGTGCTGGTGCTCTCCCGCTGGGGAGACGAAAGCCTCTGGCAAAAGGTGACCGACCTAATGTCAGACCGAGACTGGCGAAGAAAGCTCCGCTTCCAACGCAACTTTCAACAAGAGCTCGCGTCAGCGGTCGAGCATGTTGCTTCGCTCGACGCACAGACATCAGTGATCGTGCCCGACGCGCGCAACGCGTTTCTCACGGCAGCACGCGCGGGACGCGTTCTTGTTCTTGTCGATGCCGCGCAGCCTCGTCCAGGGGCTGCGACCGGCCTTGAGGTAATCGAAGAAGAGGATCGACGCCGCGCCCGAATTGACGAGCTCCCAACGGGAAAGCCGGAACCGTCAAGCCTATGGACCAAGCTGCGGACCGACCTGCACGAGTCTCTAGGGAAGGTTCGCGTCATGTGTCATCCAGACCATGCCCGCTTCATTAGCGCTCTAAACCGTGAGACGGTCGAAGACGCACTCCGTCAGGCCGAGCGAGGCTCCTAATCGCGGTGGCCGTTCCAGCCGTGGTGGCACCGCGCAAGATCAGGTTTCGACACGAGCATGACCACCGTTGGTCACACGCCAGCGCGTGTGACGAAGCTGGGAAGTCGCAGAATGGGTATCCACCTCCCGTGCCTGACACCGTCGTGCAGTACCGTCTCCGCGGCGTTGGGTTCTGGCGCCCGAGATACAGGATGGCGTCCCCGACCGGGAAGGTAGGGCCGGGTGCAAGCGGGACCTCGGAAGCGCGACACACCCCCGCACGCATCGACGCCATGTCCGGGGTCATTCTTATCCTTGAGCTATGAGGAAGAAGGGCGATCCCGGGGCCGCCGCTCGGCGGCTTCGCTTTGATCGGATCCGGCTCCTCAATGAGGAGCTTGATCGACTCACCGTCGATGCAGAGCAGCGGACATCGAGCGTCTCGACCAAAGCATCGTTTCTGGCTGTGTCGGCCGGAGTCCTCATCGCAGCGGCGACTGCCCAGCTGTGGCGGCAGGTGCCCGTTTTCGGTGTGGCCACCCTCGGCCTCGCGTGCATCGCGCTCGCGGGCGCCGCGATCGCCCTGCGCCCAGGGAAGCGGATCGGTATCCAGGCGCGACGTCTCGTTGACCGCCATCTCGATTGCCAGCACAGCGCTGCTCAGGTCGAGGAAGAACTCGTGCGTGACAAGGCCACCGTGCTCGCGGATCGCGAGAAGGACATCGCCGATCGTGGACGCTGGGTATGGGTTGGCTTCAGCGGAGTCGCCATCGCTGCGCTCTCACTCTCTGTCGTGTTCAGCATCGAGGTATTGGGAGGGTAGTGACATGGGACGACCTGATTTTGACGACAGCGCGCCGGTCGGGAGCTCGGGCGCAGAGAGCGTGGCGGATAGCTCCATTGACTACGCGTATTTCGGCGCTGGCAACGATGGGAACGCGATCGGGTTGGTGAACCGTTCGGACGACAACATCAGCACAGTGTTCGGCACGCAATACGGAGACGACGATGGCGCGCCCTGAATTCGACGAGCAGGCGCCCGGCGGCGACAACGAAAGCTCGACAGGCGATGACGGCAATCTGGGGGTCTCGTACAATGCCCCCAAGCCCGGCACCTGGCAACACAAGTGAACTTCCAGAGCCGCATCGGGGCGAGACCGGGTGCTTGAAGCATGCAAGCTGGAGCAGGTCCGCGACTACGTCAAGCCGTTCAATTTGATGGTCGAGGGGTTCAATCCTGGATGGTGGCGCGACCGAGCTGGCCGTGTCGGGGACTATCCGAACGTGGAGTTGCTGAGCTTCGTCGATGCCGGCGAGGAGGTCGCGCGGGCAGAGACCGACACGGCAGCGACACTGTATGACCGATACGTCGGCCTCTCAGCGCCTCGCGTCGTAACTGAGGTGCGGTTCATCGAAGTGCGGGCAGATCTCCGAGGGCGTGGCATCGGCAGTTCCATCGTGAAGCTCCTTGAGGAGCGCTATCGCGACGAGACGATGTTCGCGTTCTCAGAAGGCGCAGACCGGTTCTGGGTCCACGCCAACTGGAAGTACTACTCGCGAGTCGATGGAGACACGAGGTTCCTCCGCCCCCTGTTCTTGCGACACCCCTCCGCAGTGGTGAAGAGCTAACTGAGGACGACCGGGTCACCGTGATACGTCTGCCACCACGTGGCGAGCACCTCATGGTTTTCGCGAATAGCACGCTGAAGTCCCTTGAGACGCTTGGTATTCACACCCTTCGGTGCCTCGTCCATGAACTCAGCGGTATCGAGTCGGATGCGCAGCGTCTGCCCGGGATGCGATCGGAGCTCAATGTGCACGTGCGGTGGTGGGTGGTCGTTCGAGTGGACAACAAGCGTCACACCCCCAGGGACAGGCAGACCCTCGGCCGTCAAGGCGGTGACGAAGCCGTCCTCGTCATACCCGATGGAGCTCTGGTTGCCGAACACGTGATCCACGATGCCTTTCAGGCGCGTCATCACATGTTCGGGGGTTATGTGCCCGTCCGCTGCCGCTTGATCCCATTCCTCTCTGGTCATGATTGCCATTGGGATATCACGCTCCTGGTGCCATAGAGGATTGCCTGGATAGCGGCTCATGGCAGAACTGTATCGGTGAGCGCAAGCAAGACCCGTCACCCGGCACCGTCGACCCCTGTCGAGACGCATGGGTCGAAGTCGCCTTCCATGAGCAACAGTGGGCAGACCGAAACGCACCGCATATCTCACCGATCAATGAGTACGTCGATGAGCTTCGGGATCGAGGACGGGGTGGCTCCCGTACGTTGTCCCACTTCACGGCGGAAACGGACGCTCGAGTTCTCAGCGTCTCCGCGATCCCGGTCCAGCGACGCAGGACAACGTCGGCAGTGGTTTCCTCCGCGTCGTCACAACGACTGCAGTGCCTAGCTCCAAGTGGGGTACCTCGAAGAGGCCGGCCTCTCCGCCAGAGCAGTTGCTGGCCCTGGAACGCCTACCCCTGGTACATCAATCGGCTTGTACACCGCGCAGCTGATCGGCGATCGACCAGACGAGGATCCTGCGCTGCTGAACGATGGCTCTTCTCGAGTCTGACGGACACGTCCTCATTTGAAGATCCACGGTTGCTGTGCGACCGACCACGGAGATCTCCGAAACCCAAAAAAGCTACCTTTTCGTCGAGGGGGCTACGATGGGCGCTGGGAGGCAGGGTTGGCTGAGATCTCGGCGTGGCGGGTGAACGATGTCGTCGCGTACGACGCGATGAAGGAGGTTGCGACGACTCTGACTGCACTGCTATTCGCGTCGGGGGATCATGGCTCGGCGGGGTCCGACTCGGTGCGGGCGGAGCTCGCCGATCTGCGGCAGGATGTGCTGACTGTGGACGGCTACGACCGTGGTGCGGTGGCTGAGCTCGCGGTGAGGATCCGTGACAGAGTCACACAGCTGAGGCGGGCGATCCGGTGAGCGATTGGGAACTGGACGATGATCTCCGTGACGAGATTCTTCGGCGCATCATTCTGCCGCTCTACTTCCCTGCCGGCCCCGTGGGTGAGTCGCCGACGCTGGTTCTGCTGGCGGGTCAGCCGGGGTCGGGTGCACGCCGTTCTTTGGGCGTTCTCATCGCCGAGCACGGGCCTGACCTCGCCGTGGTGAGTGGTGACGATCTGCGCGCGTTCCACCCGCGCTTCGCGGAGATCACTGCGGCGCAGGAACGGGAGGCTCGCGGGGGTCTCGCACGCGCGACAGCGGGGTGGGTGCGCGATTGCATTCGGTACGCGCGGGAGAGCCGACGCTCGCTGCTCCTTGAGGGGACTTTCCAGGATTCGTCGGTGGTGGCCGGCACGGCGGAGCGGTTCGCGGCTGCAGGCTTTCAGACACGAGTCGTTGTCGTGGCGTCCCGGCGTGCGGAGAGTCTGCTGTCGGTGACATCGCTGTACCTGCGGGATGTGCGGGCGGGCATGCCGGGGCGGTTCACGAGTCGCGAGACGCATGATCGGGGGTTCGAAGCGACACGGGCACTGGTGGCCGCCGCCGCGAATGCGGCATCCATCGACCGTCTCACCGTTCTCGATCGCGATGGGAGCACTGTGTTCGATGAACACCACGCCGATGGGTTCATCGGCGCGAGCGCGGCGCTCTCGGCCGTCCAGTCGGCACGGCTGAGCCGGTTCGATGCCACGCAATGGCTGAGCGAACTGCACCATGTGACCGAGTTCGCGGCGTCCCTGCGCGACCTGCCGCACGGGGTGACTGAGTTGCTGGTGGACCTGCATGAGACGGCGCTGCGTGAGGTGATCCCGGAGTTGCACGTCCCGGCTGATGGGATGTTCGCGACCGCGATCGAGCAGAAGACCGTCGCGGGCCTGGTGGCGTTGCGCCGTTCGCTGCAGCGTGAGCAGCCGGTGAATGCCGCGGCACCGGTGCTCGCGCCGACGGGGCCGGAGCGTGGGGGCGTGTCGCGGTGACACGGCTGGTCGGGTACGCACGGGAACTGGTTCCGGGCACCGGGACGGCGGCGGATGCCGAGGAGCTGGCTAAGGCCGGGGTGGTGCGAGTCTTCGCCGACGAGGGGTCGGTTGCCTCGCGCGCGCGTCCAGGGTTGCAGGAGTGCCTGGAACTCCTGGAGCCGGGTGACACATTGGTGGTGACGAGCGCGGCGATGCTGGCGCCGACGGTTCCACAGTTCCTGGCGACGGTGACTCGCCTGACCTCGCGGGGAGTGGGGCTCCGTTCCTTGAACGAGCCGGCGCTAACGGCGGGCGTGGGCGTCACGGCGGACCCGGCCGAGGTTTTCGATGGGCTGGAGGCGTTAGGGCGCCGGCTCGTGAGTCTGCAGACCCGCGCGGGGATGGCCTCAGCCGCGAGCGAGGGACGCCGACCCGGGCGACCCACGGTGATGACCCCGGAGCGGACCGCGATGGCGATTGAACTGCGCAACCTGGGCCGGCCGGTCACGCACATCGCACGGGTGCTCGGGGTGAGCGCGAACGCCGTTCAACGGGCGCTCGCCTCCGCCCCCAGGCCGGAGCCTCACGAGACGCGGTGAGCGGAGTGGCGGACAGTCCCGCGAACTTGCGCCACCGACCGGTGTCAGTTTCAATGACGCTGATCGCCCCGCATCTCGACTACTCTTCGGCGGTCTTCCTGGCAAGTGGCTATGGTGCGACCGGAGGGGTGCGCAGTGCCGAGTCCGAGGATTACCGGACTGAGCGCTAGCGAGGGAGGATATGCCGCAGGGCCGGAACGGAGCAACCTGAGGGAGCTATCATCGGCCGCCAGGATAGACCGACCCCTTCCGCAACGTGGCTCCAGAGAACCACCTCGACCTTCTTCTCGCCGCGGGTGTCACTCCTTGTCGTCGGCGAGCTGGGCGAGGGATGCGATGAAGGGTCGTCGGTCTGCGCTCGGGTCTGTGATAAGCGATCTGATCGAGGCGCCCAGGTCGACGAGCTCCGCCTGGGGAAGAGCGGCGAGGGGTGCGGTGCACCAGGTGATGTCCTCCTCGATGCTGTAGCCGGGTTCGTCCCAGGGCTTGCCCGAGTAGTACGTGAAGGCGCAGATCGCGACGCGGTACAGCGTCGCTTCGGTGTCGGCCCGGTCGATCATGATGCGTCCTTCGTTCGGCTTCGTGGTGGTCATCGGTTCATTCCCATCGTGTGATTCGGTTGCAGCATCGGGTGCGGTGCTGCGGGGTCGAGGTGGTGTGGCCGGCGGGGTGGTTCACGGCGCCGGAGCCGCTCGTTGATCTGCCGGCCGATCGCGTCCAGACGCTCCGCCTCGATCTCCTCGGCCGTGGGCCGCGGCTTCGGCTTGGGTCCAGGTCGGGCGCGACCGAGTTCCTTCTGGAGGCGTGCGAGCTCTTCCTTCTGCTCGGCCAGGTGGTACGCCGCGCGCGCCTTCAGGCAGTCCCGCTTCCACGCCGCCCACAGTTCCGGCGGTGTCGGCGGACCGTGCTGTATCCGTTCCAGATCGGTACTGCTCCAGGCGCGGGCGAAGAACTCGTCGGCGGCGTCCGCGTTGGACCGGATCTGGTCAGGGTCGACCGGGTGGAGGCGACGGACCGGCAGTCCCGCGTCGCGTCGACTCTTCTCGCGGTCACGTGACGCCTGCTGCGCGGCCCGTACCTTCTCCTTGTTCGCGGCGTAATACTCGCGGCGCTTCGCCTTGATCTCCTCGGCGTGCTCGGCATAGTAGCGGGCGCGACGCTCCTTATGCGGTTGCGGATCGCGACGGTACTGGGCCCGCTGCCTCGCGTTCTCCTGCTCCTTGTGTCGGTCCCTCCAACGCTTCGCCCGTCCTCGCCTCAGTTCGGCGAACCGCTCAGGATCTTTCTCCCGCTGCGCCGCCCGGTACTGGCGCTGGTACTCCAGCTGCTGCTCACGGTTCTTGGCGTAGTAGTCGCGGGAATACTGACGCCGCTGCTCCTGGAAATGCTTCTTCCGGTCATACAGCTGCGCGTTCGCGCGAGCAATCTGCAACCGCATGTCCTCCGCCCGTCGCTCGAGGCGGTCGAGGTCTTCGTCATCGGACATAGTCACTCCTCGCAGGGGAGTGGTCGCAGGACGCCGATGTTCCGTCCCGCAACGAGACGGCGGGCGCCACACCGTCGCGAATGTGGCGCGGCAGTCTCCCGATGTGTTCGGCGAGCCGTTTGATGAGGTCGGGTTGGAACCCCGACCAGTGGTCGTGGTCGTCGACGACCACGACCGGGGC
>Ga0307505_10001515_pt1 | contig 18538 bp, 16 predicted proteins | sample 23_S_MG_FD_202183 | JGI IMG/M metagenome (GOLD analysis project Ga0307505, IMG submission 202183) | Soil microbial communities from Populus trichocarpa stands in riparian zone in the Pacific Northwest, United States - 23_S | ecosystem: Environmental > Terrestrial > Soil > Riparian zone > Trees...
GGGCGGCGCCGTGGATCCAGCTCGCGCGGTCGAAACCGGTAAACGCTGTCGATTGAAACGGCCGCGGTTACCGGTTCGGACCGCGCGGACGCGGCGTGGATCCTGTTCGGGGCTCTCGCGCGGCCGAAACCGGTAGACGCTGTCGGAATGGCGGATGCGGCTCTGCTCCGGTACCGCGTGAGGGCTCGCGCGGTCGAAACCGGTAGACGCTGTCGATTGAAACGGCCGCGGCTACCGGTTCGGACCGCGCGGACGTCGTCCGCGCCCCGTTCACGGGGTCGGACGTGGAACGCGAGGGTCAGGCGGAGGCGCGGCGGGCCGCGAGGCGGCGCTGTGCGCGACCGGCGAGGCCGGCGAGGCCGGCGACGAGCAGCAGGCCACCGAGCACCAGGATCGTGTACGAGACGATCGCGAGCGGCGAGAGTCCCAGGATCCAGTCGGTGAGTCCTTCGCGCAGCTCCGGATCGAGCAGCACCCGGAGCGTGCCGGCGGCGATCCCGCCGAGCACCAGGCCCCAGATGATCGCCGCCCAGCGGGTGCGGGGACGCCCGAGCGGGGCCGGGTCCGGCGGGTCCGGCGCGAACGGGGCGACGTAGCTCACGGCAGCGTTCACAGCCGTGGCGGGCTCGGCGGCTGTACCGAACTCACCGGGGGCAGCGGGCTCGTCGAGCGTGACGAGCTCGGCGGTCGCGGCGGGCCGGAAGATGGTGTCGTCGGTCATGTCAGTCCTCCTCCATGAGCAGCACGAGCACGGATCCGCTCGCCTGCTCGATCGTCACGGGGGCGATCAGGGTCGCTTCGCCGTCTTCGTTCGGGTTCTCGAACGTCCAGCGGTAGACCAGGCCGGCGTCGGTGCGCAGGGTCGGCGCGATGCGCCCCTCGGAGGCGAACTCGCCGGTCGCCGCGATCGTGCGCCGGAAGTCGACCGTCCCGTCGCCGAGAGTGGCGCGCAGCTCGAGCGTGGTGCCCGGTGAGACGTGTATCCCGGTCTCACCCGTGCCCTTGCGCAGGGTCAGTTCGCCCATCTCGACGGTCTCGGGTCCCTCGAACTGCGGCAGGACGATGTCGGTTCTGCCCCACGGCTGCAGGTATGTCTGCTCGGCGGTATCGAAGCTGTGGATCGCGGAGTCGCCCCACAGCACGTTCGCCGTCGTGCCCACCACGCTCGTGATGATGCCGGCGCAGACCAGCACCACGGTCGTGAACGCGAGGAAGCCGCTGCGCCGCCGCGCAGCGCCGGCGATCACCATTCCGGCCGCCGACACGATGGCCGCGACCAGCAGTCCCGCCGCGGCACCGATCGCGGGTTCGCCGACGGCGAGCGCCATGAGGGCTCCGCCGACGAGCGCCGCGCCGATCACCGCGAGAACGTACACGGCGCTCGCGCGCGGCTTCGTCGCCAGGCGCACACGCCGCCGCTCGGCGGCTTCGGCGGCGAACAGGGCAGACGCGGCCTCGCGCTCGCCGCGTGCCTGCTCGCGCGCGGCGGCATCGGCATCGGCCTGCTGCCGGCGCCACGCCTCGTGCTGACCGCGCCACTCCTCGTGCTTCGCACGCCACTGCGCCAGCTCGTCGGCCGGCGCATCCGCGGCGACCCGCGGCGGCTCGACCGGCTCGGCCGCGGATTCGAGAGGCCCGGCGGCGGATGATCTCGATACACCGCCTTCGGGGGCACTCGATCCGGCGCTCGATACACCGCCTTCGGCGGCACTCGATCCGGCGGCCGAAGACGTCGCGCTCGATCCGGTGGCGGCGATCGCGGCGGTGGTGCCGGCGGAGGCGAGCCCGAGTGGCCGGCCCTCGTCGAGGGCCGGCTCGGCGGGCACGCCCGCTGTGCCCGACTCCCCTCCCGCGACGGCGCTCGCGGCCACGGCGCCGATCGGATCCGGCCCGTTCTCGGCATCCGTCGTGTTCGCCCTCTCCGCGCCCCCCGGGCGGAACTGCGCGTACGGATCGCCCACCTCACCGGCGTACGCGTCGATCGCCGAAGGGGCGAACGCGTGACCCGCCGGACCAGCGGAGGAGGAGCCCGGGGCGGCGGCGTCCGCGGAAGCCGTTCGCGGATCGGGCACAGACCCGCCCCGGGAGTTCTTGGAGGCTCGGAGGACGAGCCAGACGACGAGTACGATGAGGCCGCCGAATGCGAGGAACGCCGCGATCATGACCGGGCTCAGCAGGATGGACGGTCCCCAGTCGTGTCCGCCGAACCCGCTCGAGAACGGCCAGAACAGCGTCGACCACACCCACGGCGCGATCGGGAGGAAGCCCACCACGACCATGATGAGGATCGCCACGAGCGCCGGCTCGAAGCGGCCGCGGCCGAGCTCCTGCAGGTGGATGCGCCCGTCGGTGTCGGGGAGGAGCGCCCAGGCGATCGCGTAGACGATCAGTGCGGGGAAGCCGACCAGCGCGACGACCGCGAAGATGCCGCGCACGATGAGGGGGTCGATGCCGAGGCGTGCGGCGATCCCCGCGCACACCCCGCCGAGCCAGCCGTGGCGTCGCGGGACGCCGAGATCCCGCATCCACGAGAAGAACACCGCCTCGTGGCGAGGGGGTCGCGGCGGTGGGGGTCCCGGATGCGCTGCCGTCGGTGCGGCCTGGGTGTCGGTCATGTCTCCAGCGTCGAGCACTGCGCCGAGCGCCGCTATGGGGTGGAACCCTGATCCGACCCTGAACCTCGCCATCGGCGGACGGCCGCGGTGCTCCCGGGTGCTTTGATGTTCGCATGGCGATCACAGCGGCCCAGGCGAGCGTGCTCGCGGCGCGACCACCACTGCGACGCCCGCGCAGCTCGCTCGTGACGGGTGTCGCGGCGGGTCTCGCGACGCACCTCGCGTGGCCGGTGACGCTGGTGCGCGCGCTGTTCGTCGTCCTCTCACTGTTCTGGGGCGCCGGCATCCTGCTCTATCTCTGGTTCTGGGCACTGATGCCGGTGCGCGCGGTCGAAGACGGGAAGACGGGGGATGATCTCGGTACACCGCCTTCGGCGGCACTCGATCCGGCGGATCTCGGTACACCGCCTTCGGCGGCACTCGATCCGGCGGATCTCGATAAACCGCCTTCGGCGGCACTCGATCCGGCGGCCGCGCCCACCCACCGCGCTCCGGTGGCGTGGATCCTCACGACCGTCGCCGTCGTGAGCCTCGTCGCCACGTGGGTCATGGTTGTGGCGTCCGCGAACAACGGGGTGACGTGGGCGTCTCCCGTGCCGGGGTGGGTCTCGGGTGTCGTCGTGACGACCGCGCTGGCCGTGGCGGCCGCTCTGTGGGCGACGCTGATCGACCGCCGCGACCCGGCCCGCGGGCCTCGGCACGAGACCGCGGTGCGCGTGACGCTGACGGTGGTGCTCGGCATCCTGTTCGGGCTCGTGCTCTCGACCTCGCAGCAGGGCGGCGCGTTCGCGTTCTTCGTCGCGCTGGCGCCGCTCCTCGGGATCGCGGCGGTGTACTCGTCGAGCCTCATCGAGAAGTGGCGCGAGCTGTCGCGGGAGCGGGTGCGGCGCATCCGCGAGGAGCAGCGCAGCGAGATGGCCGCGCACCTGCACGACTCGGTGCTGCAGACCCTCGCGCTCATCCAGACCCGGGCGGGCGCGTCGAGCGAGGTCGCCCGCATCGCGCGTGCCCAGGAGCGGGAGCTGCGCAGCTGGCTGTACGACGGCGACGAGCCCGCCGACAGCGACCTGCCCACCGACCTGCGCGACTACGCGGCGGCCCTCGAGCTCGACTTCCCCGTGCACATGGATGTGGTGGCGGCCGGGACCTCCACCGAGCGGGCCAGCGGGGAGCTCGCCGCCGCGGCGCGCGAGGCGATGCTCAATGCGGCCCGGCACGCGGGCGGCGACGTCTCGGTGTACATCGAGGGAGCGGCATCCCGCGTCGACGTCTTCGTGCGCGATCGTGGGCCGGGCTTCGCGCTCGAGGCCGTGCCACCCGACCGGCTGGGCGTACGGGAGTCGATCGTCGCGCGCATGCGGCGCGCGGGCGGCGCGGCGACCGTCCGGCCGGGCGCGGGCGGAGTGGGGACCGAGGTGCACCTCGCCTTCGGGGCCGATGCGCACCTGGCCGCGAGCATCGCGCGGACGGATGCCGCCCGTGACTGACCCGATCCGGGTCGTGATCGTCGACGACCACTCGATCTTCCGCTCGGGCCTGCGCGCCGACCTCGACGACACGATCGACGTCGTCGGCGAGGCCGCGGACGTCGCCTCCGCCGTGACGGTGATCGCCCAGGCGCAGCCCGACGTCGTCCTTCTCGACGTGCACCTTCCGGGCAGCGACGGCGACATCACCGGGGGCGAAGCGGTGCTGCGGGCGGCGCTGCCCGTGGCGACGACGACGCGCTTTCTCGCGCTCAGTGTCTCGGATGCCGCCGAGGACGTGGTCCGCGTGATCCGCGCCGGCGCTCGCGGCTACATCACGAAGGGCGCGTCCGGCGACGAGGTGGCCCGGGCGGTGCACGCCGTCGCCGGCGGGGACGCCGTGTTCTCGCCACGACTCGCGGGCTTCGTCCTCGACGCGTTCGGAGCCGTCGCGGGGGAGACGGCGATCGCCACCGACGAGCTCGACCGGCTCTCGGCGCGCGAGCAGGAGGTCATGCGCCTCATCGCGCGCGGGTACTCGTACAAGGAGGTGGCGACCGAGCTGTTCATCTCGGTGAAGACCGTGGAGACGCACGTGTCTGCCGTGCTCCGCAAGCTGCAGCTGTCGTCGAGGCACGAGCTGACGGCGTGGGCGAGCGCCCGGCGCCTCCTCTGAGCGCACCCCCGCCGCGGGCGGCATCCGCTCGGCGTTCGCGCTGTCGAAACCGGTAGACGCTGTCGATATGGGCGGATGCCGCGGCTCGCGCGGTCGATACCGGTAAGCGCTGCCGGAGGGAACGACCGCGGTTACCGGTTCTGACAGCGCGGGTCCTTCCCACGTCCCGCCGAGTGGCCTCGCGCGATCGAAACCGGTAGACGCTGTCGATGTGGGCGGATGCCGCGGCTCGCGCGGTCGAAAGCGGTAGACGCTGTCGATCTGGGCGGGTGAAGGGACCCCCGCCGCGGGCGGACTAGGCTTCGTCCATGGCAACGGCGACACGGCGGGGGATCCTCGCCGTCGTCACCGCAGTCGTCCTCCTCGCGCTGGGCGCCGGCCTCGGGATCGCCGTCGGCGATGCGCTCGGCATCCGGACCGAGCCCGCCACCCAGATGCAGCCCGCCCCCGCGGAGCCTGTCGCCGTCGCCGAGGCGGTCGCGCCGCCCCGCTTCACGGCGCTCGACGTGCCGCCGACGGTGCGGGTCGGCGTCGCGATCGACGAGCTTCTGGATGCCGTGGCCGACGCGCCGGTCCGGGAGGGCGAGGCGACGCTCACCGCCACGACCGGCGGCGTGGTCTTCGTGAATCTCGTCGACGAGACGGCATCCGCGGATCTCTCGGGGCAGGACGACTACCGGCTCTACGTGCGGGCGGACGGAGACGGCGAGGCGATCACGATCGGCATCGACGCCCCCGCCGAGACCGGGTGGGTGCGCGCGATCTACGACCTCGCCGCGCAGATCCGCGCGGGACGCGACATCGCCGAGCTCGCCGGCGAGCACGCCCCGTCGCACCTCCCCCTGCGGATGACCGACCTCGGCGCCGTCGGCGTCACTCCGGACCCGGCCGTGTGGTCCGAGGGCGCCGACTACTCGCACGCATCGAAGGCATTCGCCGACGTGCTGCTGCCCGAGGCTCCGTACATCGACGACGCCGCGCTCGGGGCCGCCCTCCGCGACTTCGACCAGTTCCTGCGTCACTCGCTCGCCAACGGGTTCAATGCCGTCGCCTTCCCCGGATTCGTCGAGTTCGTCACGTTCGACGACGCGCCGGACGGGCCGGTCTACGCGGAGGGCGACGACCACCGCGACAAGGCGCTGGCGATGCGCGACGCGTTCGGCCCGTTCTGGGAGCGCGCCGACGAGCTCGGCGTGAAGGTGTTCCTGCGCACCGACATGCTCACCCTCACCACGCCGCTCGAGGACTACCTGGTCGACCGCTTCGGCTCGCTCGACACCGAGAACCCCGAGCTGTGGGACGTCTACGCCGCCGGTCTCGACGAGCTCTACGCGGCCGAGCCCGCCCTCGACGGCGTGCTCATCCGCATCGGCGAGGCGGGGCGGGTCTACGACGTCGAGGGATGGGACTACTACTCGCAGCTCGCGGTCACCACGCCCGACGCCGTGCGCTCCATGCTCGAGACGCTCAGCGCGCAGGCCGAGGCATCCGATCGCGAGGTCATCTTCCGCACCTGGAGCGTGGGCGTCGGCGCGGTCGGCGACATGCACACCACCCCGTCGTCGTACGACGCGGTGCTCGGCGGCATCGACTCGCCCGCCTTGATCGTGTCGACGAAGTACACCCTCGGGGACTTCTACAGCTGGCTGCCGCTGAACGTCACGCTCGAGCAGGGCGATCAGCGCCGCATCGTCGAGTTCCAGTCGCGCCGCGAGTTCGAGAACTTCGGCGCCTTCCCCAACGACCTCGGCCGCGAGTACCAGTACGCACTGCGCCAGATCCTGGCGGCCAACGACAACATCGAGGGCGTCTGGGTGTGGACGCAGGACGGCGGGCCGTGGCGCGCGGGTCCGATGACCCTGTACCTCAAGACCGGGTTCTGGCAGCTGTACGAGCTCGACACCGTCGTCGCCTCGGCGCTGGCCCGTGATCCCGACGTCGATGTCGCGGAGGTCACGGCCGGCTGGGCCCGCCAGTGGTTCTCGGACGACCCGCGCACGGTCGAGGCGATCGTCGAGGCCATGAATCTCTCGCGCGATGCGATCGAGCAGGGACTGTACATCGAGCAGTTCGCCGAGCAGCGCGTCTTCGCGATCGGCCTCGAGCCGCCGCCCATGATGTGGATCTTCGAGTGGGACATCCTCACCGGCGACTCCGCCGTGCTCGACGTGCTCTACGCCATCTCGCGCGACGCGACCGGCGGCGACATCGAGGCGGCGATCGCCGGAGGCGAGCAGGCGGTGGCGGATGTCGAGACGATGCGCGGTCTCGTCTCGTCGACGGATGCCGCGACCTGGCGCGACGCGTCGCTGCGCGACGCGTTCCTCGGCACCCTCGACTACGAGGCGGACGTCCTCCGCCTGCTCTCCGCGTACCGCGCCATGATCCTGTACCAGGGCCAGTGGCACGACACGCTCGCGCCCGAGTCGCACGACGCCTGGTCGCAGGCGCGCGACGAGTATGTCCAGCTCGCGGCATCCCACCTGGATGCCTACGAGGGCGACATCGACTATCCGGCGTACAACCTGACCGCCGCCGACCTCGGCGTGCAGCGCGCCGACCGCGACCTCGCGATGGCGTGGTTCGCCCGCATCCTCCTCGTTCTGGCCGGCGCATGGGTCGTCATCGGCATGATCGCGGCGCGAACGAGCCTCGTCCGTCGACCCGGCGCGGCCGCGGCGCGCTCGTCGTGGCTCTCCTCTACCCGCCCGTGGCGGGCACGCGAATCGACGCTCGGGATGCTGCCACTCGACCGCTGGCTCATGATCGGCGTGCCCGCGGCGCTGCTCGTCGCGACGCGCGCGGTGCAGACGTCCTTCCTGTCCTGGGTGCACCTCGCGGTCGTCCTCGGCGCCTGGCTCGTCTTCGCCCTCGTCGTGCGGATGCTCGTCGGACGTCGCTCGCCGTGGCCGGTGATCGCCGCGGTCGGCGGCGCGGTCGTGCTCCGCTGCATCCTCACCCTCTTCGCGCTCTCATTCTCGGGCCCGGGAGGCTACTGGTTCGCGTTCTGGACCGAGCCCACGCTGCGCACGGTCTACATCGCCATCGCGTTCGCCCTCTTCGTGTGGGTGTTCGTCGCCGCGGGCTGGGCGCTGTCCGCCCAGGTCGGGCGCCGTCGGGCCAGCGGCATGGTCATCTCCGCGATCGGACTCGGGCTCGCCATCCCCGCGGCGATCGTCGCCTCGATCGGCCTCGAGACCTCCCTCTCGGCCTGGAACGACGAAATGGGGCTCCTGCCGTGGGGCCTCGCGCGCATCCTCGGCATCACGGTGTATCTCGACATCCCCGCCGATACGGCCGCCGTGGCGGCGATCGCGGGAGCAGTCATCGCCGGGATCGGGATACTCCTGTCGCTGCCCTGGCGGCGGGTCAAGACAGCCGTCGCCTGACGGGCCGGGGTGAGAGCCGGTCGCTGAGCGTGAGAGCCGGTCGCTGAGCTTGTCGAAGCGTCGAGCGGCCCGTCGACAAGCTCAGGGACCGCCTTTGCGCACTATGCTGGCGCCACGCGCGCGATGGTGGCGCAACCAGCACGGGGAGACGCGGATGTCGAAGAAGTCCAAGAAGTCGAAGAAGACCGAGGGCGGTCTCTCCGGCAAGCAGTACGAGAAGGAGCTCAAGAAGCTCCACGTCGAGCTCGTGAAGCTGCAGGAGTGGGTCAAGCACGAGGGACTCAAGGTCGTCATCGTCTTCGAGGGCCGCGACGGGGCCGGCAAGGGCGGGGTGATCAAGGCGATCACCGAGCGCGTGACGCCGCGGGTGTTCCGCGTCGTGGCGCTGCCGGCGCCGACCGACCGCGAGAAGAGCCAGATGTACATCCAGCGGTACATCACGCACTTCCCCGCGGCGGGCGAGGTCGTCATCTTCGACCGCAGCTGGTACAACCGCGCGGGCGTCGAGAGGGTCCTCGGGTTCACCGACGAGGCGACGTCGAGGAAGTTCATCGAGCAGGTCCCGTACGTCGAGCAGGCGATGGTCGACTCGGGGATCATCCTCCTCAAGTACTGGCTGGAGGTCAGCCCCGAAGAGCAGACCCGGCGACTGCAGGGGCGCATCACCGACGGACGCAAGACCTGGAAGCTCTCGCCGATGGACCTGCTGTCGTACAACCGCTGGTACGACTACTCCCGCGCCCGCGACGACATGTTCGCCGCGACCGACACCGAGACGGCACCCTGGTTCGTCGCGCCGTCGGACGACAAGAAGAGCGCGCGGCTGAACATCATCTCGCACCTGCTGTCGAAAATCCCCTACGAGGAGCTGCCGCGCGAGGAGCCGGTGCTTCCCGAACGCCAGCTGCCCGGCGACTACGTCGATCCGGGGTACGCGTATCGGTACGTTCCCGCGAAGTTCTGATCGAGCGGATGCCGGCGGTTGCGGCATCCGTTCCGGTCGTTGAGCGAGCGAAGCGAGACGAAACGCGTCAGACGCGCACCTGGTCGCTCGGCACGATGTCCTTGCCGAGGGGCATGAGCGAGATCGGCACCATCTTGAAGCTCGCGATCCCGAGCGGGATACCGATGATCGTGAGGCACATCGCGACGCCCGTGACGATGTGGCCGATAGCGAGCCACCAGCCGGCCAAAACGACCCAGACCACGTTGCCGAGGAACGAGCCGACACCCGCTCCAGGCTTGTCTACGACGGCGCGGCCGAACGGCCACAGCGCGTAACCGCCGATGCGGAACGACGCGATGCCCCACGGGATCGTGATGATGAGGATGCACAGCACGACGCCCGCGAGCAGATAGCCGAGGAACATCCAGAAGCCCGACAGCACGAGCCAGATGATGTTGAGGAGTGTGCGCACGGGGTCGATTCTGTCAGGCGGATGCCGCGAGTCCGCTGTGACCGTGTCGTTCGAGGGCGCGATGTCGGAGCATATCGACATACTCAGGCGTATGCTTCGACATATGCGAACCACGGTGATTCTTCCCGACGAGCTGTACCGCCAGGCGAAAGCGGCCGCGCACGGCATGGATCGCACGTTCACATCGTTCCTCGAGGAGGCGGTGCGGCGCGAACTCGCACGGCGTGAGGCATCGACAGACACTCCCGAGTTCCAGATCGTGCCGTACTCGCCGCCGGAGGGCAGGCGGGGCACCGTGCCGGGCGTCGATCTGACGAACAAGGAACAGATCCAGGACATCCTCGATGAGGACGATTTCACAGTGCAGCGCATCCGGGCCCACCAGCGGGCACAGCGATGATCCTTCCTGATGCGAACGTCCTCGTCGATGCCTATCGGACGGACGCACCACGCCACCAGACGGCCGCACGCTGGCTCCACGGCGCCGTGAACGGGACGGAGCAGGTCGGTCTCGCGGACGCCGTCATCGCAGGTTTCGTCCGGATCATGACCAATCCTCGAATCCACGATGATCCGGCTCCGCTCGATGTGACGCTGGGAATCATCGATGCACTGTTGCAGCATCCCGGCGTCATTCGGGCTGGCGCAGGGCCTCGTTACTGGAGTCACTTCGCGCAGATGTGCCGCGCTTCCGATGCTCGGGGCAACGTGGTGTCGGACGCAGCGATCGCTGCGATCGCGATCGAGCACGGAGCGACGGTCGTGTCGTTCGATCGGGACTTCGCTCGGTTTCCCGGTCTGAGGTGGGAACTGCCCAAGTGACCGTCATCGGCCTCATCACCCGGCCGGCGTCGGCGCGGCGACCTAGACTTGACAGGTTATGACCGACGCCATTCCCACCACGCCGGGCGCGGCCTCCGTCCCCGTCATCGTCGGCCAGGATCGTGGTGCGCGCGCCGCGGGTCCACGCGCCGACGAGGACCTCCTTGCGGGCATGAACCCGCCGCAGCGCGAGGCCGTGACGTACCGCGGCCCGGCGCTGCTCATCGTCGCGGGCGCGGGATCGGGCAAGACGAGCGTGCTCACCCGTCGCATCGCGTCGCTGCTGCGCAACAAGGAGGCGTGGCCGAGCCAGATCCTCGCGATCACGTTCACGAACAAGGCCGCCGGCGAGATGCGCGAGCGCGTCGAGCACCTCGTGGGCGACACCGCGCGGGGCATGTGGATCTCGACCTTCCACTCCGCGTGCGTGCGGATCCTGCGGCGCGAAGCCGAGCAGTTCGGCTTCACCCGAAGCTTCACGATCTACGACTCCGGCGACTCGCGCGCGCTCATCAAGCGCCTCGTCAAGGAGCATGAGGCCGACGCGTACGGCCTGACTCCCGCGGCGACGCAGAGCAGGATCTCGAAGCTGAAGAACGAGCTGGCGGATGCCGAGTCCTACGCCCGTTCGGCGAACATGAGCGACCCCGCCGAGCGGGTGTTCGTCGAGCTGTTCGGCGCCTATCAGCGCGAGCTGCAGCGGGCGAACGCGTTCGACTTCGACGACCTCATCGGACAGACGGTGTTCCTGTTCCGGGCGTTCCCGCGCGTCGCCGACGTGTACCGTCGCCGATTCCGGCACATCCTCGTCGACGAGTACCAGGACACCAACCACGCGCAGTACGCGCTCATCCACGAGCTGACCCGGCCGATATCCGGCTCGCACGCGACCACTTCGGTCCCTGAGCCTGTCGAAGGGTCGAACGGCATGATGATCTGGGGACCCGACCCCTCGACAAGCTCGGGGACCGGGGGTGGCTCGGGGACCGGTACCGACGATCCCGACAAGGCGGGCGCATCGCTCACCGTCGTCGGCGACTCCGACCAGTCGATCTACGCGTTCCGCGGCGCCGACATCCGCAACATCAGCGAGTTCGAGCGCGACTATCCGGGTGCGAAGGTCGTGCTGCTCGAGCAGAACTACCGGTCGACGCAGAACATCCTGTCGGCCGCGAACGCAGTGATCAGCCACAACTTCGACCGCAAGGACAAGCGGCTGTGGACCGACGTCGGCGCGGGGGAGCAGATCGTGGGCTTCACCGGCTACTCGCAGCACGACGAGGCGCAGTTCGTCGCCGACGAGGCCGAGGTGCTCCGTCGCGAGGGCGTGGACTACTCGCAGATGGCGGTGTTCTACCGCACGAACTCGCAGTCGCGCGCGCTGGAGGAGATCTTCATCCGCTCGGCGATCCCGTACAAGATCATGGGCGGCACGAAGTTCTACGAGCGCGCCGAGATCAAGGACGCCCTCGCCTACCTCGTCGCCGTCGCGAACCCTGCCGACGAGATGGCGATGCGCCGGATCATCAACAAACCCCGCCGCGGCATCGGCGACGTCACCGTCGAGGCCATCTCGCGGTACGCGCAGGAGGAGCAGATCACTTTCCGCGACGCGCTCGCGAACTCCTCCGCTCTGAGTGTCGGGCCCAAGATCCAGGCGGCGATCGCGCAGCTCGACGGGGTGCTGGCCGCGGTATCCGATCTCATGCTGCCCTCGTCAGGAGAGCTCGCTCCGCCGACGGCGGTGGCCGAGGGGCTGCAGCTGCTGCTCGGGAAGACCGGGTACACCGACGCGCTCCGCGCGAGCAAGGACGCGCAGGACGAGGCCCGCGTCGAGAATCTCGACGAGCTCGTCGCCGTCGCGCGCGAGTTCGCCCGCAACAACCCGGAGGGCACGGTCATCGACTTCCTCGCCGAGGTCGCGCTGGTCTCGGACGCCGACGACCTCGAAGACGCGTCCGGCTCGGTCTCGCTCATGACGCTGCACACCGCGAAGGGCCTCGAGTACGACGCCGTGTTCGTCACCGGGGTCGAGGAGGATCTGATCCCGCACCGGATCTCCGCCGGCGAGCCGGGCGGACCGCAGGAGGAGCGGCGCCTCTTCTACGTCGGCATCACGCGCGCGCGCAAGCGGCTGTATCTGTCGCTGGCGATGACCCGCGCCCAGTTCGGCGAGGTGACCGTGGCCATGCCGAGCCGGTTCCTGCAGGAGATCCCGTCGGAGCTGCTGCACTGGCGCCAGTCGCCGGGCGACGTCAACTCCCGCGGCGGCACCCAGTCGCGGGCGCTCAACGCGCGCCGCCCTGGCGGCGGTTTCGGCGGGGCCGGCCCTTCGGCGGGCTCAGGGACCGGCAGAAGGTACGGGGACGACCTCGTGCCGCTCGCGCGGCGCTCGCCCGCCGGATCGATCGAGAAGTTCGCCAACCGCATCCCCGCGAAGGTGCGCGACAACAGCGACCTGGTGCTCGCGCCGGGCGACCGCGTCCGTCACGACGACTTCGGCGAAGGGCGAGTGGACGCCGTCACCGGCGAGGGCGCGAAGCGCATCGCGCACGTGCGCTTCGACTCCGCCGGGCCGAAGAAGCTGCTGATCAAGATCGCCCCGATCGAGAAGCTCTGATCCGAGGCATACGTCCCCGGGATCTGCTCCGCGGCTTTGGGCGGGGTTAGGCTCGGACGGTGGCCCTCTTCTCGCGCCGACCCAAGCCCGCGCCCGATCAGCCGCCGGCTGGGGAACCGGCAGAGCCGGTCGAGCCCGATCCGGTCGAGTCCGGTGACGCCGCTTCGCTCGCGGAGACGGATGCCGCGGCATCCGTCTCGGTCTCGGTCTCGTCCTTCCAGGGGCTCGGCGCGCAGGGGGCGCCGGCGCGACCTTCGGCGCCGCCGAAGCCGCCCGCCGCCGAGGACGCGCCGCCCGCGACCGAGACGGTTCCGGGGCTGCGCGACAACGTGCTCGTGCGGGAGGCGCTCGCCGCGCTCCCGGAGAGCCCGTCGGCGCAGGATCTCATCGAGGTTGCGCGGCAGCTGCTCCAGGGGCACTTGTTCCTGCGGGTGCGGGGCGACGTGCGGACGCTGCTGGCCGAGGGCAAGGAACTGCCGCTGGCCATGGCGACGGTCGGCGACCGGCGCTTCGCGCTCGCCTACAGCGGCGGCGCGGCGCTGCAGGACAGCGTGCGGGCAGACGGCGACGCCGACACGTCCGCGATGGGGCAGCCCGTGCTCGTGGTGATCAAGCACGTCCTCGTCGGGTCGCACGACGGGCTCATCATCGATCACGCGTCGGAGCGGGCGCGAGCGGTGCTGCCGCGGGCTCTCCTGGAGAAGATGGTCGAGAAGCACGACCCGTCGCTCACGATCAAGACGCTGCTCGCGGGGGAACGCACGGCCGCCACCGCTCCCGCGGTCGCCGAGGCTCTCGCGACGGCACCGCTGTGGCTCGCAGTGGGACAGGCCACCGACGGGCGTCCCGGCATCGCGGAGGCGCGCGCGGTCGACGGAGCCCGGTACCTCGAGGTGTTCTCCCACCCGCTCGAAGTGCTCGCGACGGGGCGTGGCGACCAGCCGGCGCCGGTCACGGGGGCGCAACTGGCGAAGGCGCTGCGCGACGAGGGTCTCGCGGGTGTCATGGTCGATCCCCGCGGCCCGTGGGTCCGGCTGACGAAAGCGGATCTCGGGCCAGTACTCGCTCTCGCCGACTGAAGAGGGTCTTGACGCCCTTCGAGTCGTCGGCTTACCCTTTATCAATCAACTGATTGATAAAGGGATGGGTTGATGAACAAGACGGACGACGTTCTCGACCGGGCCTTCTCGGCCCTGTCGGATCCGGTGCGCCGTGCGATCGTCGCTCGACTCAGCCGGGGCGCGGCGACCCTCGGCGAGCTGGCCGAGCCCTTCGAGATATCGCTCCAGGCGGTCTCGAAGCACATCTCGGTGCTCGAGGATGCCGGGCTCGTCTGGCGCACGCGCGAAGCGCAGCGCAAGCCCGTCCATCTCGACGCCGCCGCGCTGGAGCACCTCACCTCGTGGATAGACCGCTACCGGCTCGAAGCCGAGGCGGCCTATCGCCGGCTCGACGCCGTGCTCGCGACCACGACCCCGCAGACCCCCCGCAAGAACCCTCGCAACGAGAAGGAGAAGGAATCATGAGCAATCCCGTCGTCATCGACGCCGCTCCGGGAACGTCGTACGCCGACATCACCCGCGAGTTCGACGCGCCGGCCGAGGCCGTCTTCCGCGCTCACGCCGATCCCGAGCTGTTCGTGCAGTGGATCGGTCCCCGCTCGCTCGAGAACGAGGTGACCCACTGGGACTTCCGTAGCGGCGGCGGATACCGGTTCGTGCAGACAGATGCCGAGGGGAACGTCTACGCATTCCGCGGCGTCTTCCACACGGTGCGCGAGAACGAGCTGATCATCCAGACGTTCGAGTACGAAGGCTGGGCCGACGCCGTCAGCATGGACTCGATCCGGTTCGAGGACCTCGGCGGCGGCCGGTCGCGGATCGTCGACCACAGCGTCTTCCCCTCGAAGGAAGTCCTCGACGACATGATCGCCGAGGGCATGGAGAAGGGGATGAACGAGGGCTACGCGAAGCTCGACGAGCTGCTCGCCGCGGAGGGGTGACGGATGTCACGGCGCGCCGCTAGCGTCGAGCCATGGCCTCTGAGCGAATCACGCTGACCGTTCCCGGACCCGATGGCGAGCGCGAGGTCGGACTCTCGAGTCCGAACCGCGTGCTGTGGCCAGAGCTGGGGATCACCAAGCACGAACTGGCGGAATACCTCCTCGCCGTCGCAGGCCCCTTCCTCGCCGCCAACGGCGACCGGCCGGTCTCGCTCGAGCGGTTCCCCGACGGGGTGGACGGCGAGCGCTTCTATTCGAAGAACCCGCCCAAGGGCGCCCCGGCATTCGTCGAGTCGCAGACGGTGAGGTACAACAGCGGGCGACGGCATCCGCAGCTCGTGCTCACCGAGATCGCGGCGGCGGTGTGGGCCGTGCAGATGAACACCATCGTGTTCCACCCGTGGGCCTCGCTCACCGCGAACACCGACAACCCCGTCGAGCTGCGCATCGACCTCGACCCGTTCGGCGGCACCGGCTTCGCGGACGCGGCGGCCGTCGCCCCGGCCCTGCGCGAGGTGCTGGCCGAAGCCGGCCTGACGTCGTTTCTCAAGACGAGCGGCAATCGCGGCATCCACGTGTTCTGCCCCATCGAGCCGACCCACGAGTTCCTCGACGTGCGGCACGCGGTGATCGCCGCGGGGCGCGAGCTCGAACGACGGATGCCGGACAAGGTCACCATGAACTGGTGGAAGGAGGAGCGCGGCGAGCGCATCTTCATCGACTTCAACCAGGCCAACCGCGACCGCACGATGGCGGGCGCGTACAGCCCGCGGGCGCTGCCGAGCGCGACGGTGTCCACGCCCCTCAGCTGGGACGAGTTGGCGGATGCCGATCCGGCGGCGTTCACCGTCCGGTCGGTGCCGCAGCGGCTGGCCGACGTGGGCGACCCATGGGCGGACCTGCTCACGAAGCCCGGCCGCATCGACACGCTGCTGGAGTGGTGGCAGCGCGATCTCGACGAGGGGCTCGGGGAACTGCCGTTCCCGCCGGACTTCCCGAAGATGCCCGGCGAGCCGCCGCGCGTGCAGCCGAGCCGGATCAACCCCGAGAACTGGCCGAAGCCCGACTGAGCGTCACTCCACGAGCCCGACGATCAGGAGGGCGAACGTGAGTGCGCGTTCCGCCGACATGCCGTGGATGAGGCGCGTCTTGTCGAAAAGGTCGATGCTCGATGCGACCACGACGACCACATCGCTCTGCGGGTGGATGCACAACACCTGCCCGCCGGCGCCGACGCCGCAGGAGGTGGTGGCGTCCTCCGTCACCCACCACTGATAGCCGTACGACGGGACCGGGTCGAAGTCGGTCGAGGTCGATGGCGAGGTGGCTTCCTGCACCCATTCGCGGGAGACGATCTGCTCGCCTTGCCATTCGCCGTTCTGCGCGATCAGCATGCCGAGCGACGCGAGATCCTGTGGCCGGAGCTTCAGCGACGACGCGCCCTCATGGGTTCCCTGCGGATCGACCGCCCACGCGAACTCCGCCGCCGAGTACTCCTCGAAGATCGCGTCGAGCTCCGCGTCGCTGCCCGCGAGCACCTCGTCCCAGACCGGATCCGTGGGGATGCCGAGAGGGTCGAAGAGGTGCTCGCGCGCGAAGGCGAGCACTGGCATACCGGTCGACTCCGCGAGGATCGTCGCCAGCACATGTGCGCCCGCATTCGAGTACGCGAACGAGCCGTCGCCCGGCCCTTGCTCCGCGCGATTGTCGAGAATGGTCTGCGTCCAGTCGGGTGTCGTCCAGTATTCGAGCTCGCCCGGCACGTTTCCGGGCGCGAATCCGGCCGTGTGCGTCAGCACCTCGTGGAGCGTGATCGCTGACATCTCGTCGGAGAGGGATGCCGCGTGGTCCGGCAGGAGTTCGCCCAGGGTCGCGTCGGTGCCGCTGATGTACCCCTCGTCGATCGCGATTCCCACGAGCGTCGACGTCACGCTCTTCGTGATCGACCGCACTTCGAGCCAGTCGTCAGGCGTCGCGTCCCGGTAGCGTTCGACGAGCACCTCGCCATCGCGGATCACCAGCACCGCGCGCAGATCGTCCTTGCGATCCGCCGTCTCGATGAAGACGTCGATGACCTTATCGACCCGCTCCGCCTGGTCGTCGTCGGGCGGCGCCGGTCCTCCGGTGCACCCGGCCATCGCGGCGAGGAGCACGACACTCGTCGCTGCCATCGCACGCGCCGAGGCATGCGGGCGGGAATGCGCAGAAGCCATGGCTGCACCTCGTCGACGTCGACTCTGCGCCGCAGGATACTCTCGCCCCGCGTCGCGGTCTACGCCCCGATCGGCACCGCGCAGTCTGCGCCCGGCGACGTGTCGCGGCCCACGCTGCCTTGTCGGCTCAGATCAGCACGTCGGCGAGGTCGTAAGCCGCGACGGTCTCGAGCTGCTCGTATGTGCACGAGCGCGGGTCGCGGTCGGGGCGCCAGCGCTCGAACTGCACCGTGTGGCGGAAGCGCCAGCCTTCGAGCTGGTCGTACCGCACCTCGAGCACCCGCTCGGGGCGCAGCCGGACGAACGACGAGTCGGCGCGTCCGGCCTGGAAGCGCGACTTCTCGCCCTCACCGCGGATCGCCGCGCCATCCTCGTCGCGCTGCACGAGCGGCGCGAGCTCGTCGATGAGCTCGAGGCGGCGCTGGTTGCTCCACGCCGCGACGCCGCCGACGGGGTAGAGAGTTCCGTCGTCGGCGTACAGTCCGACCAGCAGCGACCCGACACCCTCGCCGGACTTGTGGATGCGGTAGCCGAGTGCGACGACATCCGCGGTGCGGGCGTGCTTGATCTTGAACATCGTGCGCTTGCCGGGCGCGTACGGCTGATCGAGCGGCTTGGCAACGACGCCATCGAGGCCGGCGCCCTCGAACTCGGCGAGCCAGCGGCGGGCGAGGTCGGCGTCATAGGTCGCCCGCGTGACATACACAGGATCGGGAACGTCTCGCAGCAGCTCGACCAGACGAGCGCGCCGCGCCGCGAACGGCTCGTCCTGCAGGTCGCGATCGTCCACCGCGAGCAGATCGAACGCGATGAAGATCGCCGGGGTCTGCTCAGCGAGCAGGTTCACTCGGGATGCCGCGGGGTGGATGCGCTGCGACAGCGACTCCCAGTCGAGCCGCCGCCGGCCGTCGCGGTCGACGGGCACGACGATCTCGCCGTCGATGAGGCACGGCTCGGGCAGCAGCCGCGCGAACGCGTCGACGAGCTCGGGGAAGTAGCGGGTCAGCGGCTTCGCGCCCCGCGATCCGATCTCGACGTCGGTGCCGTCCCACGACACCAGCGCGCGGAACCCGTCCCATTTCGGCTCGTAGCTCAGTCCGCCAGGGGTCTTGGCGGGGTCGGGGACGGCAGGGACCGACTTGGCGAGCATGGGTGCCGGAATCTCGTAGGCCATGGATCCATCCTGCCTCGCACGACTGTTTCACACACCGGCGACACGGGCGAGGGATGCCGACGAGAAGGGGGGGGGGCCGGGGGCGGCGGCCCCAGGCGGGCCCCCGCGGGGGGAATGGGGGGATCGCGGGCGGGGCGCGGCGG
>Ga0307505_10001516_pt1 | contig 18533 bp, 14 predicted proteins | sample 23_S_MG_FD_202183 | JGI IMG/M metagenome (GOLD analysis project Ga0307505, IMG submission 202183) | Soil microbial communities from Populus trichocarpa stands in riparian zone in the Pacific Northwest, United States - 23_S | ecosystem: Environmental > Terrestrial > Soil > Riparian zone > Trees...
ACGGTCCGACGATCGAGGAATTCTTCCCTGAGATCCTCTTCAACGCGTTCGGCGTCATCCCCGTTCACCGGATCCACCTGATCCAGTTCCTCGCGACGATCGTGATCGTGCTGATCTTCTGGCTCGGCACCCGCCGCATGAAGATCGTTCCGGGCCGCTCCCAGAGCCTCGTCGAGATGGGCCTGGACTTCGTCCGCGTCAACATCGGCGAGGACCTGCTCGGCAAGAAGGACGCGCAGAGGTTCCTCCCGATCCTCACCACGATCTTCTTCATGGTGCTGTTCATGAACATCGCGGGCATCATCCCGTTCCTGAACATCGCCGGCACCGCCATCATCGCGGTCCCGCTGACCCTCGCGGTGGTCAGCTATGTGACGTTCATCTACGCCGGCATCAAGAAGAGTCCGAAGAACTTCTTCAAGAACTCGCTCTTCCCCTCCGGCGTGCCCTGGCCGATCTACATCATCGTCACGCCGATCGAGCTCATCTCGACGTTCATCATCCGCCCGGTGACACTGACCCTCCGACTCCTCATGAACATGATGGTCGGCCACCTGCTGCTGGTGCTCTTCTTCGCGGCGACGCACTTCTTCCTCTTTGACCTCGGCGGCTGGTGGTCGGCACTGGCCGCGGGCAGCCTCGCGTTCGGCTTCGTCTTCACCCTGTTCGAGATCCTGGTCTCTGTCCTCCAGGCCTACGTCTTCGCCCTTCTCACCGCGGTCTACATCCAGCTCGCGGTGGCCGAAGAGCACTAAAGCGGGTCGGCCCACCTGTACACACAGGGCCGCCCATAACCGAAAGGAAAACACCCCGTGGACGCAACTACGGTTCTCGCCGACATCCAGATCAACGTCTCTGGATCGCTGGCAACGATCGGTTACGGCCTCGCCGCCATCGGCCCGGCCATCGGCGTGGGCATCGTCGTCGGCAAGACGATCGAGGGCGTGGCCCGTCAGCCCGAGCTCGCCGGCCGCCTGCAGGTGCTCATGTGGATCGGTATCGCCTTCACCGAGGCGCTGGCCTTCATCGGCATCGCCACCGGCTTCATCTTCGGCTTCTGATCCGCGTAACCAGTCTTAAGGAGACAGGATGCTGAACGCTCTTGTCGCGTACGCCGCTGAAGAGGGTGAGGCGTACAACCCGCTCATCCCGGCGTGGTACGACATCATCTGGTCGACGGTCTGCTTCGTCGTCATCCTCGCCATCTTCTGGAAGGTCGCCCTTCCGCGCATGAAGAAGCTGCTCGACGAGCGCGGCGCGGCGATCGAAGGCAACATCGCGAAGGCCGACGAGGCCCAGCGCAAGGCCGAGGCCGCCCTCGAGGAGTACACCGCTCAGCTCGCCGACGCCCGCAGGGAAGCCGGTGAGATCCGCGACGCCGCCCGTGAGGACGGCAAGAAGATCGTCGCCGAGGCGAAGGACACCGCCACCGCGGAAGCTACGCGCCTGACCACCACCGCGCACGCGCAGATCGAAGCCGAGCGCCAGTCGGCGTTCGTCTCGCTCCGCGGCGAAGTGGGCACGCTCGCGCTCGACCTCGCCGGCGGCGTGATCGGCGAAGCGCTCACCGACGACAGGAAGGCTCAGGCCGTCGTCGACCGCTTCCTCGCCGAGCTCGAAGCATCCGACCTTCGACAGGCTCAGGTACCAGGCGGGGCGAAGTAATGGGCAGCGCGACCACTCAGGCCCTCGCGACGACGACGGCGGCGCTCGACGCCGCGTCGGGCGTCGACCTGGACGTCGCCCGCGAGCTGTTCGCCGCGGCGCGCGCCCTGGGCGACTCGTCGCAGCTGAGCGGCGCGCTCGCCGACTCCGCCGCCGCCCCCGAGGCGCGCACGAAGGTCATCGCCGACGTGTTCGGCGCCGCGGTGAAGCAGGCGACCCTGTCGCTGCTGACCACGGTCGTCTCGCAGCGCTGGTCGTCCGCGTCCGACCTCGTCGACGGCATCGAGGAGCTCGCCGTGCGCGCTGCGGCCGTCGCCGATCCCGCAGCCGACGTCGAGGACGAGCTCTTCCGCTTCTCCCGCACCGTCGCGGGCAGCTCCGAGCTCGAGCTCGCGCTCGGCAGCAGGCTGGGCGACGCTGCCGCCAAGGGCGCGCTGGTCGAGACGCTGCTCGCGGACCGGGCGAGCGCCGCCACCACGCTGATCGCGGCATCCGTCGCTCGAAGCCCGCGCGAGCGGCGCGTGCGTCAGCTGCTCTCGCGCGCCACCAAGCTCGTCGCCGATCAGCGGGGCCGCAAGGTGGCCACGGTCATCGCGGCGGCACCGCTGAGCGACGCGCAGGTCGACCGGCTGTCGGCGGCGCTCTCGCAGCGCTACGGTGCGGCGGTGTCGGTCAACACGGTCGTCGACCCGGCGGTCGTCGGGGGACTGCGCGTGCAGATCGCCGATGACGTGATCGACGCCAGCGTGTCGGCACGACTGGCGGACCTGCGCCAGCGACTGGCCGGCTGAACAGACTTCCCGCCGCAGGCGGAGATTTCGGGGACTCGTTCCCCACTGAGATGGATTGAAACAAAGGGAAGACAATGGCAGAACTCTCTATCAGCCCCGACGTCATCCGTGACGCGCTGAAGGACTTCGTGGCCGCCTACGAGCCCACGGGCGCCGCGGCCACCGAGGTCGGCACCGTCATCGACGCGGCCGACGGCATCGCTCACGTCGAGGGACTGCCGGGCGTCATGGCCAACGAGCTCGTGACCTTCGGCGACGGAACCCAGGGCCTCGCCCTGAACCTCGATGAGCACGAGATCGGCGTCGTGGTGCTCGGCGAGTTCTCGGGCATCGAAGCCGGCCAGGAGGTGACCCGCACCGGCGAGGTGCTCTCGGTCGCCGTCGGCGACGGCTACCTCGGCCGCGTGGTCGACCCGCTCGGCAACCCGATCGACGGTCTCGGCGAGGTCGCGACCGACGGCCGCCGCGCGCTCGAGCTCCAGGCGCCTGGCGTCATGCAGCGCAAGAGCGTGCACGAGCCGATGCAGACCGGCATCAAGGCGATCGACGCCATGATCCCGATCGGCCGCGGCCAGCGCCAGCTGATCATCGGCGACCGCCAGACCGGCAAGACCGCGATCGCGATCGACACGATCATCAACCAGAGGGCCAACTGGGAGTCGGGCGACGTCGACAAGCAGGTCCGCTGCGTCTACGTCGCGATCGGCCAGAAGGGCTCCACGATCGCCGCCGTCAAGGGCGCGCTCGAGGACGCCGGCGCCATGGAGTACACGACGATCGTCGCCGCTCCCGCCTCCGACCCCGCGGGCTTCAAGTACCTCGCCCCCTACACCGGCTCGGCCATCGGACAGCACTGGATGTACGAGGGCAAGCACGTCCTCATCATCTTCGACGACCTCACCAAGCAGGCCGAGGCCTACCGCGCCGTGTCCCTGCTGCTGCGCCGTCCGCCGGGCCGCGAGGCGTACCCTGGTGACGTCTTCTACCTGCACTCGCGTCTGCTCGAGCGCTGCGCGAAGCTCTCGGACGAGCTGGGTGCGGGATCGATGACGGGTCTGCCGATCATCGAGACCAAGGCCAACGACGTGTCGGCCTACATCCCGACCAACGTCATCTCGATCACCGACGGCCAGATCTTCCTGCAGTCCGACCTGTTCAACTCGAACCAGCGTCCCGCGGTCGACGTCGGCATCTCGGTCTCGCGAGTCGGCGGCGACGCCCAGGTCAAGTCGATCAAGAAGGTCTCCGGCACGCTCAAGCTCGAGCTCGCCCAGTACCGCTCGCTCGAGGCGTTCGCCATGTTCGCGAGCGACCTGGACGCGGCATCCCGTCGCCAGCTCTCCCGCGGCGCACGACTGACCGAGCTGCTCAAGCAGCCGCAGTACTCGCCGTACCCCGTCGAGGAGCAGGTCGTCTCGATCTGGGCCGGCACGAACGGCAAGCTGGACCAGGTCGAGGTCGAGGACGTGCTGTCGTTCGAGCGCGAGCTGCTGGACTACCTCCGCCGCAACACCACGATCCTCGACACGCTGCGCGACACGAACGTGCTCGACGACGACACCGCGGCCGAGCTGGCCGCCAAGACCGACGAGTTCATCCTCGAGTTCCGAGCCGGCAAGGGTCAGTCGATCGGCAGGCCCGGCCACGAAGAGGTCGCGGCTGCCGAACTCGACGACGTCAACCAGGAGAAGATCGTCAAGGGCCGCCGCTAGGCCGCCGCGAGACAGCAATCATGGGCGCACAACTCCGGGTCTACAAGCAGAAGATCAGCACTGCTCAGACGACCAAGAAGATCACGAAGGCGATGGAGCTCATCGCGGCTTCGCGCATCCAGAAGGCGATGGCGCGAGTGCGCGCGTCGTCGCCTTTCGCGCGAGCCGTGACGCGTGCCGTCTCGGCCGTCGCGACGCACTCCAACGTCGAGCACCCGCTCACCCGCGAGCGTGAGGTCATCAGCCGTTCGGCGGTCGTGATCTTCGCGTCCGATCGCGGTCTGGCCGGCGCGTTCAACTCGCAGATCCTGCGCGAGGGGCTCGAGCTCGCAGAGCTCCTGCGCCAGCAGGGCAAGGAGCCGGTGTTCTACCTCGTCGGGCGCAAGGCCGTCGGGTACTTCCAGTTCCGGCGCATGGCCAGCGCGGCCGAGTGGACCGGCGACACCGACACCCCGCACTTCCACACCGCCGAGGAGATCGCCGCGACGCTGCTCGACGCGTACGACCGCGGTGGCGTGGACGGCGGCGTGGACGAGATCAACCTCGTGTACAACCGCTTCGTGAGCATGATGACGCAGAACCCCGAGACGGTGCGCCTGCTGCCGCTCGAGGTCGTCGAGGCGGAGGAGGCGGCCACCGCGCAGGTGTACCCGCTGTATGAGTTCGAGCCGGATGCCGAGGTCGTCCTCGATGCTCTCCTGCCGGTGTACATCCAGAGCCGTGTCTTCAACGCCCTCCTGCAGTCGTCCGCGGCCAAGCACGCGGCGACCCAGAAGGCGATGAAGTCCGCGAGCGACAACGCTGACAAGCTCATCACCGACTACACCCGCCTGCGCAACAACGCGCGCCAGGCCGAGATCACCCAGCAGATCGCCGAGATCGTCGGCGGCGCCGATGCTCTGGCGTCGGGCAAATAGACCACACGAAAGAGAAGAAGCCATGAGCCTCACCGCAGAGAAGACCGAGACCGCGGTCGTCGGCCGCGTCGCGCGCGTGACCGGTCCGGTCGTCGACATCGAGTTCCCCCACGACTCGATCCCCGACATCTACAACGCCCTCAAGACCACCATCACCATCGGTGACGAGTCGAACGAGATCACGCTCGAGGTCGCCCAGCACCTCGGCGACGACCTCGTCCGCGCGATCGCCCTGAAGCCGACCGACGGCGTCGTGCGCGGCCAGGAGGTGCGCGACACCGGCGAGCAGATCACCGTCCCGGTCGGCGACGTCACCAAGGGCAAGGTCTTCAACGTGATCGGCGAGGTCCTCAACGCCGCGCCGGGCGAGACCATCGAGGTCACCGAGCGCTGGCCGATCCACCGCAAGGCCCCCAACTTCGACCAGCTCGAGTCGAAGACCCAGATGTTCGAGACCGGCATCAAGGTCATCGACCTGCTCACCCCGTACGTGCTGGGCGGCAAGATCGGCCTGTTCGGCGGCGCGGGCGTCGGCAAGACCGTTCTCATCCAGGAGATGATCCAGCGCGTCGCGCAGGACCACGGCGGCGTGTCGGTGTTCGCCGGCGTCGGCGAGCGCACCCGTGAGGGCAACGACCTCATCCACGAGATGGAGGAAGCGGGCGTCTTCGACAAGACCGCGCTCGTCTTCGGCCAGATGGACGAGCCGCCGGGCACGCGTCTGCGCGTCGCCCTGTCGGCTCTGACGATGGCGGAGTACTTCCGCGACGTGCAGAAGCAGGATGTGCTGCTGTTCATCGACAACATCTTCCGCTTCACGCAGGCCGGCTCCGAGGTGTCCACGCTCCTGGGCCGCATGCCCTCCGCGGTGGGCTACCAGCCGAACCTCGCCGACGAGATGGGCGTGCTCCAGGAGCGCATCACCTCGACGCGCGGTCACTCGATCACCTCGCTCCAGGCGATCTACGTCCCCGCCGACGACTACACCGACCCGGCGCCGGCGACCACGTTCGCCCACCTCGACGCCACGACCGAGCTCTCGCGCGAGATCGCGTCGAAGGGTCTGTACCCGGCCGTCGACCCGCTGAGCTCCACGAGCCGCATCCTCGACCCCCGCTACATCGGCGAGGACCACTACCGGGTGGCGACCGCCGTCAAGCAGATCCTCCAGAAGAACAAGGAGCTGCAGGAGATCATCGCGATCCTCGGCGTGGACGAGCTCTCCGAAGAGGACAAGATCGTCGTGTCGCGTGCGCGCCGCATCCAGCAGTTCCTCTCGCAGAACACCTACATGGCGAAGAAGTTCACCGGCGTCGAGGGCTCCACGGTCCCGATCAAGGACACCATCGAGTCGTTCGACGCGATCGTGAAGGGCGACTTCGACCACGTGGCCGAGCAGGCGTTCTTCAACGTCGGCGGCATCGGCGATGTCGAGGAGCGCTGGGCGCAGATCCAGAAGGAGAACGGCTGACATGCCGCTCAAGGTGAGTCTCGTCTCCGCGGACGCGGAGGTCTGGTCAGGGGAGGCGTCGCTGGTGGTCGCCAAGACCGTCCTGGGCGAGATCGGCTTCATGCCCGGTCACGAGCCGGTGCTCGCGATCCTCGCCGAGGGGCAGGTCCGCATCACCGAGACCTCGGGATCGAAGATCATCGCCAACGCGCAGGACGGCTTCCTCTCGATGGCGGGTGACGAACTGACGATCGTCGCGGGCAACGCGGCGCTCATCGCCTAGGAGCCCCACTCCATTTCGTGAGACTGCATCCGTGCACCGAGACAGCGAGTTGTAGCCGCAGTCTCGGTGCACGGATGCAGTTTCGCCGTTGTGTGGAGACGACGAGAGAAGACGGATGCTGATCCTGCTGCCGCCGTCCGAGACCAAGCGGGCGGGCGGGCGAGCGCGGCCGCTCGACATCGGACGACTCACCTATCCGGGGCTCGCCCCCCAGCGCGAGGCGCTCGTCGACGCGCTCGTGGCGCTGTCGCGCGACGAGGTCGAAGCCGCGCGCGTGCTCAAGCTCGGCCCCACCCAGCGCAGCGAGATCGCAGCGAACGCCCTGCTCCGCGACGCGCCGACGATGCCGGCGATCGACCGGTACACCGGCGTGCTGTACGACGCGCTCGGCGCGGCGTCCCTCGACCCCGCGGGGCGCCGCTGGCTCGGTGCGCACGTGCGCATCCACTCGGCGCCCTTCGGCCCGGTCGGCGCGCTCGACGCGATCCCCGCCTACCGGCTCGGGGCAGCGGCGGCCGTTCCCGGCCTGCCGTCGCTCAAGCGCATGTGGACGGATGCCGTCACCGCCGCCCTCGCCGACGAGAACCCGCGGTTCGTGCTCGACCTGCGGTCGGAGGCGTACGTCGGCCTCGGGCCGGTGGCGGCGTCGGTGCCGTCCGCGTACGTCCGAGTCGTGAGCGACACCGGGCGCGCGCTGAACCACTTCAACAAGCACGCGAAGGGCGCCCTGGTGCGTCGCCTGGCGGAGGAGCGACCGCGGGTCTCGTCTCGCGCGGGATTCGTGCGCTGGGCGGATGCCGCGGGTCTGCGCATCCAGGACGGTGATGACGGCACGTTGCAACTCTTCGCCTGAATGCTGACAGGCGGGCTGGCCCCTCGATAGCATGTGAGCCGCGGGTCCTGACGATCCGCCGGCGCGGCCCGTGCGCCGACGATCGTTCTGAGGAGGACGTTCATGTCCGATTACGACTACGGCACCGGCTTCGCGCTGGCCTGGCTGCTGGTCATCCTTCCCCTCGTGCTCTTTTTCGCGCTGATCGGTTACGTGCTGACCTCGTGGTTCCTCATGAAGATCTTCGAGAAGGCCGGCGTGCAGGGGAAGTGGCGCGCCTGGGTGCCGCTGTACAACTCGCTCATCTTCGCCAAGCTCGGCGACCTGAACCCGTGGTGGCTGCTCATCCTGTGGGGCGGTGGCATCGTGCTGTCGTGGGTGCCGGTGCTCGGCAACCTGATCATCCTCGCCGCGTTCCTGTACACGCTGCTGGCCGCGTGGCGGGTGGGGCTGAAGCTGCAGAAGGAAGCCATCTGGCTGATCCTGTACTTCTTCCTCAGCATCGTCTGGCTCGGCATCAACGCGTTCGACAAGTCGCGCTGGAACACCGCCGTCCCGGCGGCGCCGTGGGCGGGCAACTTCCTCGCCGACAGCACCGTGTGGGCGGGCATCCCCGCGCAGACCCCAGCCGGCGGCTACCCGGCGAATCCGGTGACGCAGCCTCCGGCCGGTGCCTACCCGCCGCCGGCCGGTTACCAGCCGCCCCCGGCCGCCCCGGCCGGCTACGCGCCGCCGCCAGCACCTCCCGCGGGGTACGCGCCTCCGCCCGCCCCGGCGGCAGCCCCCGCGACACCGCCGCCGGCCGAGCCGCCCGTGGCGCCGCAGCCTCCGGTCTCGTCCGAGCCGCCGGCGGCCGCTGAACCGCCCGCCGCGCCGGAGCCGCCGGCATCGACCGAGCCGCCCGCAGAGCCGGACGCACCGCGGCCGTGATATGACCGACGACCCCTCGCCCCCGGGCGAGGGGTCGTCGGCGTCCGGGGCGCGCCCGGCGAAGGATAGCGTGGAGTACATGACCTCTCCCGTTCCCGCGCGCCGCGTCGGCGCCTCCGGACTCCTCGTCTCCGCTGTCGGCCTCGGCAGCAACAACTTCGGCCGCCCGGGGACGAAGACCGAGACCCTCGACGGCACGCGTGCGGTGCTCGACGCGGCGATCGACGCCGGGGTGACCTTCCTCGACACAGCCGACATGTACGGCAAGGACCCCGGCCTGTCCGAGACGCTCATGGGCGAAGCGCTCCAGGGCCGCCGCGACGCGGTCGTGCTGGCGACGAAGTTCGGCCACTTCGGGCGCGACATGGGGTACCCGCCCTCGGGCTCGAAGGCCTCCCGTTCGTATGTGCGCCGCGCCGTCGAGGGATCGCTCCGGCGCCTGCGGACCGACTGGATCGACCTCTACCAGCTGCACACCCCCGACCCGCACACGCCGATCGAGGAGACCCTCGACGCCCTAGGCGACCTCGTCCGCGAAGGGAAGGTCCGCTACCTCGGCCACTCGAACCTCGCCGGCTGGCAGATCGCCGAGGCGCACTACGTCGCGGCGGCGCGCCACGGCATCCCGTTCGTGTCGGCGCAGAACCACTACAGCCTGCTCGCACGGGCCGCCGAGCGCGACGTGCTTCCTGCGGCCGAGCGGTTCGGCGTCGGCTTCCTGCCCTACTTCCCCCTCCACAACGGGCTCCTCACCGGAAAGTTCACCCGCGACAGCGCCCCCCAGGACTCGCGCATCATGCGCCAGCGCCAGCACGTCTGGCAGGAGGCGCCGTGGGACGCACTCGAGGCGTATCAGGCCTTCTCCGACGAGCGGGGCATCACGATGCTCGAGGCCACGTTCGCGTGGCTGCTGGCGCGTCCGTCGCTGTCGAGTGTCATCGCCGGCGCCACGAGCCCCGAGCAGATCCGCGCGAACGCGGCGGCGGCGACCGCGTGGGCGCCGACGAGCGACGACCTCGCGACCATCGACGGGCTGTTCCCGTTGCCGGAGGACCCCGGCGCCAAGGTCTGATCGCGCCGCTTCGCGGCATCCGCTCGCCCGGTTCGCCCACGGCGTACGTGTCGGGTTGTCCGTGAGGCGGCACCGGGCGTAGCGTCGCTGTCTGTGCGCGTTCCGTGAGGATGGCACGCGCACCGGAAAGGACACTCGTGCTCGGCAAGCTCCTGGTGCGCTATCTCCGGCCTGCCTGGCCCCTCGTCATCGCCGTCGTCGTCTTCCAGCTCGCGCAGTCGATCGCCTCGCTGCTGCTCCCGACGCTGAACGCCGACATCATCGACCAGGGCGTCGTCACCGGTGACATCCCGTTCATCCTGTCGACCGGCACGGTCATGCTCGGCGTGAGCCTCGTGCAGATCGTGTGCGCGATCGTCGCGGTGTACTTCGGTTCGCGCCTCGCGATGGGGATGGGCCGCGACCTGCGCGCGGATCTCTTCCACCGCGTCGTCGCGTTCTCGCAGCGCGAGGTCGGCCAGTTCGGCGCGCCGTCGCTCATCACGCGCAACACCAACGACGTGCAGCAGGTGCAGATGCTCGTGCAGGTGTCGGCGACGCTGATGATCTCCGCGCCGATGCTCGCGATCGGCGGCGTCATCATGGCGGTGAGCCAGGACGCCGGGCTGTCGTGGCTGATGGCCGTCGCGATCCCGGTGCTGCTGATCATCGTCGGCCTGATCGTCTGGCGCATGGTGCCCGCGTTCACGCAGATGCAGGCGCGCATCGACCGGCTGAACCAGATCATGCGCGAGCAGCTCACCGGCATCCGCGTCGTCCGCGCCTTCGTGCGCGAGCGCGAGGAGCACGCTCGCTTCGCCACCGCGAGCGATCAGGTGCAGGAGACCGCGCTGCGCGCCGGGAACCTTATGGCGCTGATGTTCCCCGCGGTCATGCTCGTCATGAACCTCTCGAGCGTCGCGGTCATCTGGTTCGGCGCGTTCCAGGTGCAGAACAGCGGCGTGGAGATCGGCACGCTGTTCGCGTTCCTGCAGTACCTCATGCAGATCCTCATGGGCGTGATGATGGCGACCTTCATGTTCGTGATGATCCCGCGCGCAGCGGTGTGCGCGAACCGCATCGGCGAGGTGCTGGAGACGGAGCCCTCCGTGTCGGCGCCCGTCTCGCCCGCGAGCCCTCCCGTGCCTGCCGGCCGGATCGAGTTCGACCGTGTCGAGTTCTCCTACCCGGGCGCCGAGGATGCGGTGCTGCACGATCTCACGTTCACCGTCGAGCCGGGCACGACCACCGCGATCATCGGATCGACAGGGTCGGGCAAGACGACGCTGATCGGGCTCGTGCCGCGTCTGTTCGACGCCACCGGCGGTGCGGTGCGTGTCGACGGCGTCGATGTGCGCGAGTACGACCCCGACGAGCTGTGGCAGCGCGTGGGACTGGTGCAGCAGCGGGCGTTCCTCTTCTCGGGCACGATCGCGTCGAACCTGCGCTACGGAGACGCCGCAGCGACCGACGATGAGTTGTGGGACGCGCTCGAGCTCGCGCAGGCGAAGGAGTTCGTCTCCGCGATGCCGGAGGGGCTGGACGCGCCGATCGCGCAGGGGGGCACGAACGTCTCGGGCGGTCAGCGGCAGCGGCTCGCGATCGCGCGGGCGCTCGCCAAGCGCCCGGAGATCTACATCTTCGACGACTCGTTCTCGGCATTGGATCTGAGAACGGATGCCGCATTGCGCCGCGCGCTGGACGCCGAACTGCCCGACGCCACCCGGCTGGTCGTGGCGCAGCGCGTCTCGACGATCCAGTCCGCCGACCAGATCGTCGTCCTCGAGCACGGCAGGATGGTCGGGATCGGCACGCACGACGAGCTCGTCGAGACGTGCGAGACGTACGCCGAGATCGTCGAATCCCAGCTCGCGGCGGAGGCGGCGGCATGAGCGGCCCTTCGACAAGCTCAGGGACCGGGCCGAGCTCAGTGACCGGGGGGAGCTCAGGGAGCGGCGCGCAGGCGCCTGCGCGGATGCCAGCCGGCCCTCGCGGTCCCATGGGCGCGAACACCGCGCCGGTGTCGAAGGCGCAGAACTTCGGGCCGAGCGCCAAGCGGCTCCTCGGGACACTGCGCACCGATATGCTGCGGCTCATCGTGGTGCTGGTCTTCGGCATCCTGTCCGTGGCGCTCTCGGTCATGGGACCGAAGCTCCTCGGCGAGGGCACCAACGTGGTGTTCGCCGGCTTCATCTCGTTGCAGGTGCCGGAAGGCGCGACCCAGCAGCAGGTGGTGGACGGTCTCATCGCGTCGGGCAATCAGGATCAGGCGAACATGATCGCCGCGATGGAGTTCACGCCCGGTGCCGGGGTGGACTTCGACAGGCTCGCGTGGATCCTCGCCGCCGTGCTGGCGGTGTACGTGTTCGCGAGCATCTTCGGGTGGCTGCAGGCCCGCATCCTCAACGGCATCGTCCAGCGCGCCATGCACCGGCTGCGTATGCAGGTCGAGGAGAAGGTGCATCGGCTGCCGCTGTCGTACTTCGACAGGGTCCAGCGCGGTGAGCTGCTCAGCCGGGTCACGAACGACGTCGACAACATCGGCCAGACGATGCAGCAGACCCTGTCGCAGGTGATCATCTCGCTGCTGACGGTGATCGGCGTGCTGGTGATGATGTTCGTCATCTCGCCGCTCCTGGCGGTCATCGCCCTCGTCACGATCCCGCTCACGGTCGTGATCACCGTGTTCGTCGCGAAGCGCTCGCAGAAGCTGTTCGTGCAGCAGTGGAAGAGCACCGGCATCCTGAACGCCCGCGTGGAGGAGACCTTCTCGGGCCACGCGATCGTCAAGGTCTTCGGCCACCAGAAGGAGGTCGAGGCGGACTTCAAGGCCGAGAACGAGGAGCTCTACCGGGCGAGCTTCGGCGCGCAGTTCATCTCGGGCATCATCATGCCCGCGATGATGTTCATCGGGAACCTCGTCTACGTCGCCATCGCGGTCGTCGGCGGGCTCCAGGTCGCCGCGGGCCTGCTCTCGATCGGCGATGTGCAGGCGTTCATCCAGTACTCGCGCCAGTTCACCCAGCCGCTCAGCCAGCTGGGATCGATGGCGAACCTCCTGCAGTCGGGCGTGGCGAGCGCCGAGCGCGTGTTCGAGCTGCTCGACGAGACGGAGCAGGAGCCCGACCCGGAGCCCGCCGAGACCGCGCCGGAGTCGGCGAGCCGACTGGAGTTCGAGAACGTCTCGTTCCGCTACACCCCCGACAAGCCGCTCATCGAGGGCCTGACGCTCACTGCCCGGCCGGGAAGCACGGTCGCGATCGTCGGGCCGACCGGCGCCGGAAAGACGACGCTGGTGAATCTCATCATGCGCTTCTACGACGTGGACGGCGGGCGGATCACGCTCGACACCTCGACGGAGCTCAGCGCGGGCGCCGTCGACATCGCACGGATGACGCGCGACGATCTGCGCGCGCGCACCGGCATGGTGCTGCAGGACACCTGGCTGTTCTCGGGCACCATCCGCGAGAACATCGCGTACGGACGTCCCGACGCGACGGAGGAGGAGATCGTGGATGCCGCGACCGCCGCCTACGTCGACCGCTTCGTGCACGCGATGCCTGACGGCTACGACACGATGCTCGACGACGAGGCGACGAACCTCAGCGTCGGTGAGCGCCAGCTCATCACGATCGCGCGCGCGTTCCTCGCCGATCCGCGGCTGCTCATCCTCGACGAGGCCACCTCGAGCGTCGACACGCGCACCGAGCTGCTGATCCAGCGCGCCATGTCGAGGCTGCGCGAGGACCGGACGGCGTTCGTGATCGCCCACCGTCTCTCGACGATCCGCGACGCCGACCTCATCCTCGTCATGGAGAGCGGCGCCATCGTCGAGCAGGGCTCGCACGACGAGCTGCTCGCCGCCCAGGGCGCGTACTGGCGCCTGTACAACGCTCAGTTCGAGGCGCCCATCGACGACGAAGAGCTCGCCGCCGGGTTCGAGGCCGCCGATGAGCAACCCACTAGGATGTGAGGACGCCGCCGACCGGCGAGCGACCGGCGGCTCACAGGAGGACATGGCGTGCCAGAGGTAACCACCCAGTCCTATTCCGCTCGCGTGCCCGGCGGCGAGCTTCGGCTGCAGTGGGCAGCGGTCACGCACACCGGACGCCGGCGCGACGTCAACCAGGATGCCGTCTTCGCCGCGTTCCCGCTCTTCATCGTCGCCGACGGGATGGGCGGCCACATCGGCGGCGAGATCGCCAGCGCGAGCACGATCGAGCGGATGCGCGCCGTCGCCGACAGCGGGCAGGTGACCCCGAAGTCCATCGAGAAGGCGCTCACCCGCGCGGTCAAGGACATCGCCTCGCATCCCGAGACGACCGACGACGGCACGGGCACGACGCTCACCGGCGTGTACCTGGACACCAGCGGAGACGCCGCGCACTGGGTGACCCTCAACATCGGCGACTCGCGCGTCTACCTCGTCCGCGACGAGACGATCGTCCAGATCACGACCGACCACTCCGTGGTGCAGGAGCTCGTCGCGGCGGGACGGCTGAGTCCCGAAGAGGCGGAGAACCATCCGTACGGCAACGTCATCACGCGGGCCGTCGGCCCGAGCGACGGCGTCACGCCCGACTACGTGCGCCTCGACGTCGTCGAAGGCGACCGGTTCGTGATCTGCTCCGACGGCCTCACCAAGGAGCTCACCGACTACGGCATCCGTCATTTCCTCGACGCGCACGCCGACCCCGCCGACGCGGTCTCGGCGATGCTCGACGCCGCACTGGAGAACGGCGGGCGCGACAACATCACGATCATCGTGCTCGATGTCGCAACGGACAGTCCGGAAGACCCCGACGACTCCTCCTCCCCAGCCGCGGACTGAGCCCCGTCTCTCCACACATCCGGCGATCGGCGGCCCACCGGGCGGCGGGGACGCTGGAATGGCAGCGTGCCATCCGCATCCGCATCCAGAGCGCCCGCCGCGCCGATGGTCGACATCGACCTCGACGTCGACGTTGACGTCGACGACACCGACACGGGGCTGAGCCTGCCGCCCGCCTGGACTCCGCCGGCCCGGCCGCCGATCCCGATCGTCGCCGCCACCGTGCCGATCGTGGGCGCCGTCGTGCTGTGGCTCGTGACGGGGTCCATGCTCGCGCTCTGGCTCGCGGCGCTCGGGCCGCTGATCGCGGTCGCCACCGTGCTCGACGCGGGTAGGAGCGCACGCGGCGATCGCCGTCGGGCGAACACGGCGTCCGCGACCGCGCGGGATGCCGTCTCGGCCGCGATCGTCCGCCGGCACGACACCGAGCGCCGGAGGCGGTGGGCGCGGCATCCCGATGTCGCCGCCTTCCTCAGCCGCGACGGCGAGATCTGGCGCGCCGTTCCGGGGCGCGGCGACGCACTGGTCGTGGGCGCGGGCGACGTGCCCAGCGCACTGCGCGTGAGCGGCGGCGATTCAGATCCGGAGGCGGTCGCGCTGCGCAGGCGGGCCGCTCGCCTTCCCGGCGCACCGGTCGTGGTCACTGCGACCGAGGGCATCGCCGTCACTGGGGGAGCGACGGTGACGGCGGCGGTCGTGCGCGGGCTCGTGCTGCAGCTGTGCCTGGCGCTCCCGCCTGGGGAGCTGCGCATCGTCGGGCCGCTGCGCGGCGAGCACGCATGGGCGGAGCGGCTGCCGCATCGGCGGGCGGCGAGCGGACTGCGACTGGCGCTCGTCCCGGCGGGCGAGCCCGTGCCCGCCGACGCCGACATCGCCGTGGCCCAGAGGGGGCCGGGGGAGCCGCCACCGCCGCAGTGCGCGGCGGTCGTCGCGGTGGACGCGCCCGACCGCGCGCGAGTGGACAGTGGCGGCGGCGCGTCGCCCATCCGCGTCGAGGCGATCGGGCGCGAGCAGGCGGAGGCGATCGCCGTCGAGCTCGCGGCACGTGCGGAGCGCACTCTGGGCATGGAGATCCGGCCAGCCCGCCCCGTCGCGTTCGCGGACCTGGTCGCCGCCGCGCCCACGCCCCGCACCGGATCGCTCGCGGCCGTGCTCGGCCTCGACGGCAGCGACCCGGCCGTGATCGACCTGGTCGCCGACGGTCCGCACGCCGTCGTGGCGGGGGTCACCGGTGCAGGCAAGAGCGAGCTGCTCATCACCTGGATCCTGGCGCTGTGCGCGACCCACTCCACGCGCGAGGTCAGCTTCCTGCTGGCCGATTTCAAGGGCGGCACCGCCTTCGACGCCCTCGCGGGAGTCCCGCACGTGACCGGGGTGATCACCGACCTCGACGGCGCCGGAGCGCGGCGCGCGATCGAGAGCCTGCGCGCCGAGCTGCGCTGGCGGGAGGCCGAGATCGCCGGGGCCGGCGCGCGCGACATCCTCGACCCCCGCGTCGACCTGCCGCGCCTCGTGGTGGTCGTCGACGAGTTCGCTGCGCTCCTGGGCGACCATCCCGAGCTGCACGCCGTGTTCTCCGACGTCGCCGCACGCGGCCGAGCGCTCGGCGTTCACCTCATCGTCGGAACCCAGCGCGCCTCGGGCGTCATCCGCGAGGGCCTCCTCGCCAACTGCCCGCTCCGCGTCAGCCTCCGGGTGACGGATGCCGCCGACAGCCGGGTGGTGGTGGGCACCGACGCGGCGGCGCACCTCCCCGGCGGTGCGGAGGGCCGCGGGCTCGCCCTGATCCGCCGGGGAAGCGACGCCGCGCCCCGGCGCGTGCGCGTCGCCCTCTCGGAGCGCGCCGACGTCGAGGCGGTCATCGACCGAGCGGACGGCGGTGCGCCGCGTCGCCCGTGGCTGCCCCCGCTGCCGTCCCACCTGTCGCTCGCCGACCTGGCGGCGCTTCCCGCCGAGCCGGGGCTCATCGTCCTCGGCCTCGCCGACGAGCCCGAGCGTCAGCGTCAGAGCGCCGTCGGCGTGCGCCTGGCCGACCGAGGGCTCCTCGTCGTCGGCGGTCCCGGGTCGGGGAAGTCCTCGGCACTCGCCGCCGTGGTCGCCCAGGCGCCCGGTGAGGTGGTGCGCGTTCCCGCGTCGGGCGAAGGGGCGTGGGATGTTGTCGCCGCACTGGCGGACCAGCCGCCGCCGGCGGGTGCGGTCGTCGTGATCGACGACCTCGACACGCTCTCGGGCCGCCTCCCGCACGACCATGCGCACGAGCTCCTGGAGCGGCTCGAACGGGTGCTGCGCGGGGCAGGGGAGCGCGGCATCCTGGTCGTGGCGGCCGCACAGCGCCTCACCGGCGCGACCTCGCGCCTCGCCGAGCTGCTACCGCGCCGGGTGATCCTGCCCACAGCCTCCCGCGCGGACCACTTCGCCGCCGGCGGCGATCCGGCCCGGTTCACCCCCGACGCACCGCCGGGAAGGGGCACGTTCGACGGTCTCGCCGTCCAGCTCGCGCTCGCGGCGCGGCTCAGCCCTCAGCTGCCCGCCGATCCGGCGCCCTGGATTCCCGGCGGACGACTCAGCGGCTTCGTCGCCCGCCGTTCACCCGCGGCGCGCAGCGCGCTCGCCGCGTGGGCGGGCCGCGGCATCCGCATCGCCACCCTCGACGAGTATGCGGCCGACCCGAGCATGAGCGCCGCCGGCGTTCTCGTGCTCACCGGCGAGCCCGACGACTGGCAGCGGCATTGGCGAGTGCTCGCCGAGACGCGCGCCGACCACGCCCTCGTCGTCGACGCCTCCTGCGCCGCGGAACTGCGCCTGCTCACCGGGCTGCGCTCGCTGCCGCCGTACTGCGAACCTGGTCGCGGCCGCGCGTGGCTCATGTCCGCGGGCGCCGACGCCGTGCGCATCGTCCTTCCCGGCGTCGATGCCCGGCCGCTCCCTGAGCACGAGCGCTCTTGACCGCGCGACGGCACGGCCATAGCGTCACGGTGTGGCAACAACGCCGATCTCACTCGATCGGACCGACGGCAAAGGGCTCGCGGCAGGGACGCTGGGCCTCTGGGGATCCACCGTCATCGGTCTCGCATCGACAGCACCCGTCTACTCCCTCGTGGCCACCCTCGGCTTCGTCGTCCTCGCCGTGGGTGCGCAGGCCCCCATCGCGTTCGTCATCGCGTTCATCCCGATGCTGTTCATCGCCTTCGCCTATCGCGAGCTGAACAACGAGGTGCCCGACTGCGGCACCACCTTCACCTGGGGCACCAAGGCGTTCGGCCCGTGGGTCGGGTGGATGGGCGGCTGGGGAGTCGCCGTCGCCGGCATGGTCGTGCTCGCGAACCTGGCGCAGATCGGCGGCATCTACTTCTGGGCGCTCATCGACGGTATCGTGCGCAGTCCAGCGGATGCGCTGCTGTCCGACAACGTCCCGCTCGTCACGGCGACCGGCGTCGTGTTCATCGCGCTCATGACGTACATCAGCTGGCGCGGCGTCGAGATCGGCGAGCGCATCCAGAACATCCTCCTCGGCATCCAGTACCTCGCCCTCGCGATCTTCGTGGTCGCCGCGCTGTGGCAGTTCTTCGCCGGCACCGCCCCGGACCCGACGCCGTTCGACTGGGCGTGGTTCAACCCGTTCGCCTTCACGGAGTGGGGCGGGTTCGTCGAAGCCGTGCTTCTCGCGCTGTTCATCTACTGGGGCTGGGACACGTGCCTCGCCCTCAACGAGGAGACGAAGGACCCCAAGCGCATCCCCGGCCGCGCCGCCCTGCTGACGACCGTCATCCTCCTGTTCACCTACGTGGGCGTCACGATCTCGGCGATGATGTACGCGGGACTCGGCGAGACCGGCACGGGCCTGGGCAACGAGGCGAACGCCGACGACTTCTTCATCGCGATCAAGGACGGGCTGCTCGGACCGGTCGGATGGGTGCTCGTGGTCGCGGTCATGATCTCGGCGATCTCGTCGACGCAGACGACGATCCTGCCGACCGCGCGGGGAACGCTGTCGATGGCGGCGTACAAGGCGCTCCCGAAGCGCTTCTCGACGGTGCACCCGCGCTACAAGACACCGTCGTTCTCGACCCT
>Ga0307505_10001517_pt1 | contig 18532 bp, 11 predicted proteins | sample 23_S_MG_FD_202183 | JGI IMG/M metagenome (GOLD analysis project Ga0307505, IMG submission 202183) | Soil microbial communities from Populus trichocarpa stands in riparian zone in the Pacific Northwest, United States - 23_S | ecosystem: Environmental > Terrestrial > Soil > Riparian zone > Trees...
GTCGGCCGAGTGAAGACCGTCGAAGACCTGCGCGGAACCGTCGTGACCGTTCGGGGAAACGTCGCCGTTCTGCTGGGTGACGTGGCCGACATTCGTGAAGCGGCGGCGGTCCGCCGGGGCGTGGCCCACCGCCTGGCCGGCGAAGTCGTCAGTGCGCGCGTGACCAAGCAGTTCGGCGCCGACACCGTGAGGGTTGCCGCCGGCGTACGGCAGGCTGTCGACGACATTCGCCGCGGGCTGCCGCCTGGCGTGCAGCTGCGCGTCGTCTACGACCAGTCGGAGCTGGTCACCTCCGCGCTCGGCGGCGTCGGGCGCGCGGTTCTGCTGGGCGGCGTGTTCGTCGTCCTGGTGATCCTCTTCCTGCTGGGGAACGTGCGCGCGGCGTTGATCGTGACGCTCACGATTCCGTTGTCGATCGCCCTGTCCGGTCTGCTGCTGAGTCCCATGAACATCGGGCTCAACACGATGACGCTCGGGGGACTCGCCATCGCGGTGGGGCTGCTGGTCGACGCGGCGATCATCATGGTCGAGAACATCCTGCATCGCCTGGCTGGCGCGACCACGCGTGCCGAACGGCGGCGTCGGGCGGTGTCGGCCGCGGTCGAGGTGGCCCGGCCCATCACCTTCGCGACGCTGATCGTCATCGTGGTGTTCCTGCCGCTTTTCGGGATGTCCGGCATCGAAGGCCGGATGTATCAGCCGCTGGCCGCCGCGGTGATCGCCGCGATGGTGGCCGCGCTCGTCCTTGCGGTGACCGTCGTGCCGATCGCCGCCGGCTTCATCATTCGGCCCACCCGGGCCGGCACCGACGACGACGTGGCCCTGCTCCGGTGGATCAAGGCCCGCTACGCGCCGGTCCTCGATCGGTGCCTGCGTCATCCGCGCCTCGTCGCGGTGGCCACGCTGCTCGTAGCCGGCCCGTCCCTCGGGCTCGGGCTGCTGGTGGGCAGCGACTTCATGCCGCAGCTCGATGAGGGTGCGCTCCTGCTCCAGACGGTGTTGCCGACAGAAGCGTCTCTCGAGGAAGTCGACCGCCTCAACCACCGCGTGGAGGACGTCCTGAGAGCCGTACCGGAGGTGGACGACGTCATCCGTCGGACGGGTCGGGCCGAGCGAACGGAGGACCCGATGCCGCACACGTTGTCCGACGTGCTGGTGACGCTCAAAGGCGACCGCACGCGTGAACTGGCCGCCATCGAAGACGACATGCGCGCGCGCCTGCGGCATTTGCCGGGCATCTCCGTGTTGTTCACGACACCGCTGGGGATGCGCATCGACGAAGGACTCGGTGGCACCCCCGCCGATATCTCCGTGCGCGTCTTCGGACCCGACCTCGACGAGCTGGCGCGTCTGGCCGGGGAGGCCGAACGCATCATGGGCGGGGTGGCCGGGTTGACCGATCTGCGCGCCGAAGCGTTGACGGGATTGCCGCAGTTGCAGATCGCGGTGGACCGTCAGGCCACCGCGCGCGTGGGCCTGGCGCCGGGTGACGTCATACGAGCGGTGCGAATCGGATTGGTCGGCCAGGAGGGAGCCCAGGTGTGGAGCGGTCAACGCCGGTTCGACCTGGTGCTGCGGCTGCGAGACGATCGCCGCAACAGCCTGGACGCGATCAGGACGTTGCTGATCGACGGCCACGACGGCACGAAGGTTCCGCTGGGCCAGTTGGCCGAGATCACCCAGACGTTCGGTCCGGCATCCATCCGGCGCGAGGCCGGGACGCGCCGCATCGCGGTGGAGGCGTCGGTGACGGGCCGCGACTTGGGTGGCGCGGCCGAAGACGTCCGCCAGCGTCTGGCAGCGGAGCTGAAGCTGCCGAGCGGCTACTTCTTCGACCTGGCCGGGCGCGTGGAAAGCCAGGCGCGATCATCACGCGCGTTGCGGGTGGCCATCGCCGTGGCGCTCTTCGGCGTCTTCGTGCTCCTCAACATCGCGCTCGGGTCGGCCGTGGAGGCGTCGCTGATTCTGGTGACCGTCCCCATTGCCTTCGTCGGCGGAATCGCCGCGCTGGCGGCCACGGGCGGCACGTGGAACGTGTCGTCGCTGGTCGGGCTCATCGGTCTCTTTGGCATCGCGGTGCAGAACAGCCTGGTGCTGGTGACGCAGTCGCGGGGCCTGGAGCACGACGGCCGGACCATTGCCGAGGCCGTGCGCGAGGCGAGCATCGGCCGCGTCCGTCCCAAGCTGCTGACGGCCGCCACGGCCACGCTGGGCCTGCTGCCCCTGCTGGTGCTGCGGCTGCAAGGTACCGAGATCGAACGGCCGCTCGCGACCGTGATGGTCGGCGGCCTTGTGACGTCGACGCTCTTCACGTTGTTCGTGTTGCCGGTGTTCTACCTGCACGTACACGGGTGGCTGCGGCGCCGGGCGGAGCGGCAGAGTCGCGAGGAGATGGCCGAGGCCGCGCCCTAGCCGCTACCCGAGGCGTAGGGCGAGCGTCGTTCCCAGCGCGAGAAGCATCAGCAGCAGGGCACCGCCCGCGATGAACCGGAATTGCGCACTGCCCAAGAGCAGCGCCAGGACCAGTTTCATCCCGGTGTTCGCCAACACCCCGACGGCAATGGCTGTCGCGGCCACGGCCGGCGAGATGGCCTGCGCCACGCCCTTCGCCATCGACACCGTGAGCGCGTCCACGTCGGTCAGCCCGAGGACGGCCGCGGACGTCAGCACTCCCGACGCGCCCCAGACGTCGCGGGCGACGTAGACGGCCATCAGGACCGCCTGGAAGATCAGCGCCATTTGCAGCGCCCCCAGCAGCTGCAGCGGGTTGTGCAGCGAGACGTCGGTCGCGCCGTCGGCGGTGGGCCGCCGCGCGCCCACGGCCGCCACCAGCGCCGCCGCCGCGGCGGGCGGCGCCAGCAGGAGCAGGAGCGGCGGCACGAGCGCGGGGTTGAGGATCGCGGTGGCCACGAGGACTCGCGGATACAGCATCGCGTTGGCCGCCACGGTGCCGAAGGCCAGGGCCCGTTCGCGCGCGGTGTCCGACCGGCTCGCGCGCGCGAAGGTGAACGTGACGTTTGTCGATGACACCAGGCCACCCAGGAGGCCCGTCACCAGATAGCCATGGCCCGGACCGACGAGACGCCGGGCGAGGTAACCGCCAAAGCTCAGGCCCGAGAAGAAGAGGACGAGGGCCCACAACTCTCGAGGCCGGATCCCGCCGAGCGGGCCGTAGGGCCCCGTCGGAAGGAGCGGCAGGATCACCAGGGCCATCACGGCGAACCGCACGCCCGACCGCAGGCCCACGTCGTCGATGCGCTCGACCATCGCGTGCAGCCGCGACTTCTCGACGAGGAGCAGCGTGAGGAGCGCCACGATGCCGCTCGCGACCCGCACCGATCCCATGCCCGCCAGCACGCCGGCTGCGAGCACCAGCAGCGCCGCCACCTCCGTGGTGCCGTCGATGTCCTGACGACTGCCCGCCACGTAGGCCGTGGCGACAATCGCGACAGCGCCTGCCAGGAGGATGGCTGCTGGCACCGACGCGTCCATCGTCCACAGCCATCCGCCGAGTCCGCCGATGGCCCCAAGCATCGTAAAGGTCCGAATGCCGGCAAACCGGGCGGCGGGGCCCTCGGCATGCCCCGACCACTGGCGCTCGAGGCCCACGGCGGCGCCGCCCAGAGCCGCGATCAGGAGGCGCACGACCTCGGAGGTGTCCATCGGAGGGATTGTCCCATTGGACTAGAATCCCCCCATGTCGGTTGAGCGAATTCTCCTGAAGGGTGGCTGTGTCCTCACGCTGGATCCCGACATCGGGAACTACCGGAAGGGCGACGTCCTGATCGAAGGGACCAAGATCACGAGCGTCGGGCCGCACCTGAAGGTGACCGACGCCGAGGTGATCGACGCGTCCGACATGATCGTGATGCCTGGTTTCATCGACACCCACCGGCACATCTGGGAAGGCATCCTGAAGAACATTGCCCCGGACGCCCTCCTCGACGAGTACTTCCGCGACATCCTGGGCGTGCTGGCCCCGGTCTATCGGCCGCAGGACGCCTACGCCGGGAACCTCGTGAGCGCGCTCGGCGCCATCGACTGCGGCGTGACCACGCTCCTCGACTGGTCGCACATCCAGAACACGCCGGAGCACACCGACGCGGCCATCAGCGCCCTCCAGGAATCGGGGCTGCGGTCCGTCTTCGCCTACGGCACGCCGAACCTCGACATGCAGGCGTGGTGGCACAACAGCAGCCTGATGCACCCCCACGACGTGAAGCGCGTCAAGAAGCAGTACTTCGCCTCCGACGACGGGCTGATCACGCTGGCGTTGGCGCCCCGGGGGCCAGAGTTCACCACCTTCGAGGTGTCGAAGCACGACTGGGAGCTGGCGCGGGAGTTGGGCCTTCGGATCAGCGTGCACGTCGGAGTGGGCGCGGCGGGGCAGCACGGGAAGCTGGCCGAGTTCGGCCGCGCGGGCCTGATGGGTCCAGACACCACCTACATCCATTGCTGCACCCTGAGCGACGACGAACTGAGGATGATCGCCGACACGGGTGGCACCGTTTCGATTGCGGCACCGGTGGAGATGCAGATGGGGCACGGCACGCCGCCAGTGCAGCGTTGCCTCGACCTCGGCATGCGGCCGAGCTTGAGCGTGGACGTCGAGACGACGGTGTCGACAGACCTCTTCGCGCAGATGCGCTCGGTGCTCACCCTCCAGCGCGCGCAGATCAACGATCGGCGGCTGAAGGGCGAGGAGAGTCTTCCCAAGGTGCTGACGAGCCGTGACGTGATGGAGTTTGCCACCATCGAGGGCGCTCGCGCCTTCGGCCTCGAGAGCCGTATCGGGACGCTGACGCCGGGCAAGGAGGCCGACGTCATCATGCTGCGGACCGACCGTATCAACGTCATGCCGATCAACGACCCGATTGGCGTCGTGGTGCGCGGCATGGACTCGTCGAACGTGGACTCGGTGTTCATCGCCGGCAAGGCGCGCAAGCGCCGAGGGCAGCTCGTGGACGTGGACCTCAACCGGGTTCGCCGGATTGCCTACGAGTCCCGCGACTACGTCGTGGAGAAGTCCGGCTTCAAGCTGCCGTCTATCTAGGAACGAATTGATATATTCGAAATATCGAAAATAGGAATATGATGGCTGAGTGAACTCACCGCTCAGGGTCTTCAAGGCCCAGATCTTCCAGGCCCTGGCGCATCCGACCCGGATCGCGATCGTGGAGTGCCTGGCCGATGGAGAAGTCAGCGCAGGCGCGCTCCTGGTCAACCTGAACGTCGAGCAGGCCAACCTCTCCCAGCACCTGGCCGTCCTCCGCACGAAGCAAGTGGTGTCCAGCCGGAAGGTGGGCAACCAGGTCTACTACACCCTGCGCGACCCCGTGCTGCTGCAGGTGCTCGACCTCCTCAAGCAGTACTTCAATGTGCAGCTCCAGCAGACGGCCGCGATGCTGGACGACATGCAGCCCGAGGCGAGTCGGCGATCGTGATCCGCCGGCTCGCACGCGTTCCGTGGGCGACCTGGCGCCCAACGCTTCTGGACGCGCTCGGGACCTACAACCGCCAGACGCTTCTCGCGGACCTGGTCGCGGGCGCGACGGTGGGCGTCGTGGCGCTGCCGCTGGCGATGGCCTTCGGCATTGCCTCGGGTGTCACGCCGCAGGCCGGCATCTACACCGCGATCGTCGGCGGGTTCCTCGTGTCCCTGCTGGGCGGCTCTCGCATCCAGATCGGCGGACCCACGGGCGCCTTCGTGGTGATCGTCGCGGGCATCATCGCCGCGCACGGTCTGGACGGCCTGCTGATGGTCACGATGATGGCAGGCGTCATCCTGATCGTTCTGGCCGCCACGGGGCTCGGGCAGGCGGTCAGGTTCATCCCACGCCCCGTCGTGATCGGCTTCACCAATGGCATCGCGCTCCTGATCGCGTCCACACAGATCAAGGATTTCCTCGGGTTGGGGATCGCCGAACCCCCAAGCGAGTTCTTCGCGCGTATGACGGCGCTCGGCGCGGGGCTGTCCCACTGGAACCCGGTGGCGCTGACGCTCGCCATGGCGTCGCTCGCCATGGTCCTTGCCGTCCCGCGATGGGTGCCACGCGTGCCGGGCGCGATTGTGGCGCTTGTCGTGGGCACGACGGCGGTCGCGGCCTTCGGCCTTCCCGTCGAAACGATCGGCTCGAAGTTCGGTGGGATTCCAAGCGGTCTGCCCGCCGTCGCCATCCCGGCGTTCCGTGCGGATCTCATCCTGCCGCTGCTGCCCTCTGCCTTGACGGTGGCCCTTCTCGCCGCTGTCGAAAGCCTCCTCTCTGCCGTCGTTGCCGATTCGATGATCGGAGACCGCCACAACTCCAGCGCCGAGCTCCTGGCGCAGGGCGTGGCCAACCTGGCCGCGCCGCTGGTCGGCGGCATCCCGGTGACGGGCGCCATCGCGCGCACGGCCGCCAATTTCCGCTCCGGCGCGCGTTCGCCAGTCGCCGGCATGATTCACGCGGTCACGCTGCTCGTGGTGATCCTGCTGGCTGCGCCCTTGGCCACCCATGTGCCCTTGGCGACGCTGGCGGCGGTGCTCTTCGTCGTGGCCTACAACATGGGCGAGTGGCGCGAGATCGGCGGCATCTGGCGTCTGGACTGGGCCGACAAGTCGGTGTGGCTCATCACGTTCGCCCTGACCGTCGTGGCGGACCTGACGGTGGCCGTCGAGATCGGCATCGCGCTCGCGGCGCTGCTCTACATCCACCGCGTCAGCAGAACCACCATCGTCTCGACGCTGTCGTCCGACGATATCGAAGGAGGCCGCGTCCACCTGCTGCAGGACAAGCACGTGCCGCCCTACGTGACCATTCTCAGGATTCACGGGCCGTTTCTCTTCGGGATGACCGACAAACTGGCCGACGTCACGGCCGACCTGTCGGCCTTCTCGCCGATCGTGATCCTGCGCCTGCGCCACATGACGGCCATCGACGCCACGGGGCTCCATGCCCTGGAGTCGCTCAGCGATCGGCTCGAGGCGTCCGGCCGCGCCCTCATCCTGTGCGGGGCCCGGCAGCAGCCCGCGGCCTTTCTGCACCAGGCCGCGTTCGTGGAGCACGTGGGGGCCGAGAATATTCTGCCGCACGTTCAGGCCGCCCTCGGGCGGGCACAGGAGCTTCGTGCTCGCTTGGGGAGTAACCGGGGGGCTCCGGTGCGGGCCTGGAGTCCGGCCCGACAGCCGCAACGGGCCACGGACGCCGCGCGCTAGTGACATGAACGTGGCCCCGACGTCTGACGAAGATTTCAGGAACTCTTCAGGGACGGGCGCTGTTGAGACCCCCTACGATCCGAAACATGCGGGGTTTGATGCGGGTCTTGGTGGTAATCCTGGCGGTACTGGCGCCGTGCGAAGCGTTTGCCCAGGGCGGCGGCGTGGTGACGGGAACTGTGACGGACGAAACCGGGGGTGTCCTTCCCGGTGTCACCGTGGAGCTTCGGCCCGCCGGCGCGCAGACCTCTCTTGAAACCGTTACGGACAGCGCGGGCGTGTACCGGTTCGAGCAGGTGCCCGCGGGCCCGGCCGAGCTGACGATCCGCCTGATCAACTTCAGCGCCGTTCGCCGCGCGATCACCGTGACGGCGGGCGGCAGCCTGACGGCGAACGCGGAGATGATCGTGTCGACGAGCGCCGACATCACGATCACGGCCCCGCGCACCTTCCGCAACCTGGCCGAGATCACCAACCCGGCCGAGAACCTGGTGGGCGTGGCCTCGGCGGGCAGCGAAGGCGCGATCACGGCCGCGCAGTTGGCTGTCCGGCCGGTGAACCGGGCCGCCGAGATCCTCGAAACCGTGCCCGGGATGATCATCAGCCAGCACAGCGGCGAGGGCAAGGCCAACCAGTACTACCTCCGCGGCTTCAACCTGGACCACGGCTTCGACTTCAGCCAGACCGTCGCGGGGATTCCGGTGAACATGCCCACGCACGCGCACGCGCAGGGCTACGCCGACTCGAACTTCCTGATCCCGGAACTGGTCAGCGGCGTCCAGTTTCGCAAGGGCCCGTACTACGCCGAGAACGGCGACTTCTCCTCGGCCGGGTCGGCCAACATCAACTACTTCAACGTCCTCGACCGGCCCATTGCGACGTTCACGGGCGGCTCCTTCGGCTACGGCCGGTTCCTGGGCGCTGCGTCGCCGAAAGTGGGGAAGGGGACCCTGCTGACCGCGTTCGAGTATGAGCGCGACGACGGTCCCTGGGTGAACCCCAACAACAAGACCAAGTTCAACGGCGTCGTCCGCTACAGCCAGGGCAACGCGCGCAACGGGCTGTCGGTCACGTTTCTTGGCTTCAAGAACGAGTGGACGTCCACGGACCAGATTCCGCTACGCGCCGTGGACGAGGGCCTCATCGACCGGTTCGGGTTCATCGAGGACACGGACCGCGGCGACACATCTCGGTACGCCGGCGTGGTCGACTGGCAACGTTCCGGCGCCAACGACTCCACCCGCGTGACCGGCTTCGTCCAGCGCTACGACGTGCAGTTGTTTCACAACTTCACCTATTTCCTGAACGACCCCGACAACGGCGACCAGTTCGAGCAGTTCGAAGAGCGCTGGACGAGTGGCGCCAAGCTGACGCACCGGCGCATGAAGCGCATCGGGGGCGTGTCCACGGAAAGCGCCGTCGGCGTGGACCTGCGGAACGACTCGGTGGGCGGTCCGCTTGGCCTCTACCACACGGTGAAGACGCGGCGAATTGGTACAACACGGGCCGACGAGGCCGACCAGACGTCGGCGGGGTTCTTCGGCGAAACCGAGATCGAGTGGAATCGCAAGCTGCGCACCACGTTCGGCGTTCGGGGCGACGTCTACCGCTGGAACGTCGTGGCGGACAACCCCCTCAACTCCGGCCAGGACGCGTCGGGCATCGTGAACCCGAAAGTGTCCGCGGCGTTCGGCCCCTGGGGCGGCACCGAGTTCTACGCCAACTACGGCATGGGCTTCCATTCCAACTCCGGGCTGGGCATCATGCAGCGGGTCGATCCGGTGTCCGGCGAGCCCGCGACCGCGGCCCCGCCCTTCGCCCGCGCGAAGGGCGCCGAGTTCGGCATGCGGACCGTGGCGCTGAAGGGCGTGCAGACCACCGTCACGGCGTGGTACCTCGGGTTCGACTCCGAGCTGATCTACGTCGGGGACTCCGGCAGCACCGAGGAGGGACCGGCCAGCCGTCGCACGGGCGTGGAAATCACGAACTACATCTACCCCCATCCCTGGGTGGCTCTGGATGTGGACTTGTCTTTCTCGCGCGCCCGTTTCACCGGCGTGCCCGCCGGGGAGGACTTCGTGCCCGGTGCCCTCAACCGCGTCATCTCCGCCGGCATTGGCCTGAACCCGCCGGCCAGTGTCCCGTCCGGCGTGTTCGGCGGCCTGCGGCTTCGCCATTTCGGGCCGCGGTCGCTCATCGAAGACAACAGCGTGACGTCGAAGGCCACCTCGATCGTCAACGGCGAGATCGGCTACAAGTTCTCGAATCGGGCCCGGTTGCGGGTCGACGGATTCAACCTGCTCAACGCCAAGGTGTCGGATATCGACTACTACTTCGAGTCGCGCTTGCGCGACGAGCCCGGCCCGGTGGAAGACAAGCATTTCCACGCCGCCATCCCACGTTCGGCCCGCGTGGCGTTGCAGGTATCGTTCTAGTCGATAATCCAACCGGGTGAGACTCCACAGACCTTCGGCCCGCGCGTCGGCAGTCGTTGCGCTCCTCGGCCTCCTGGGCCTGGCGCTCCTGCCGCCGGAGCACGTCCACGACCAGGACGACCACGGGCATCACGCCGAGCTCGTCCACCGCCACTTCGAGGCGCACCACCCAGTCCCAATCCAGACCCATGTGGACGACGATGCGGACGAAGACGCGCACTATCTCACGGCGGTCTTCACGGCGTCGGAGCCGTTCCACCAGGGCCCGGTCGTCGCCCTCGTCGTCGCACACGTCGAACTGAGTCCGCCGTCCCTCGTGTCCCAGGTCGCGCTGGCGTCGCCAGACGCGCTCGGGCACGACCCCCCCTGGCGCTCCTCGCTCCGTCCCCGCGCCCCGCCCACCCCGCTCGTCTAGCACCAACTGACGGCCTCGCTGCCGTCTGCCTCAAAAACAGTTTCTCGTCCGAGGTGCTATGCGCAGAGCCCTGCTCTGTGCCGCGCTGGCGATCCTCCTGGGACCGTCCGGTAGCGGCGCTCAATCGTTGACTTTGACCGAGTCGGAGGCCTTGGCGCGCCTGTCCGCCGGTGGCGCGCGCGAACGAGCGTTGCGCGCGGGCGTGGACATCGCACGCGCCGACGTGTTGTCCGCCCAACGCTGGCCCAATCCACGCCTGACGGTGAATCGGGAGGCCGTGGCGGGCGTGACGGAGTACATCACGACGATCAGCCAGCCGTTGCCGATCACGGGTCGCCGGTCGCTGGAGGTGCAAGCGGCCTCGGCGCTCGCCTCCGCGACGTCGAGCCGGGCCGACGACGGCGTGCGTCGCCTGCGTGCGGACCTGCGACTGGCGTTCGCGGAGTTGCTGGTGGCGCAGGCGCGGGAGCGCGAGCTGACGAACGCACGGGATCGCCTGCGGGGACTGGTGGCGGTGCTGGCCGCGCGCGAGGCCGCCGGCGACACCGCCGGGTTCGACCGCTTGCGCGCCGCGCGTGAGGTGCTGGACCTCGAGACGGACCTGGCCCTGGCGGCCACGGATCGCACGCGGGCGCAAGCCGTGTTGGCGGCGTTCTTCGCCGACGGCATCGACGCCGCGCGAATCGTGGCGGTGCCGGGGCCGCCGGGTGTGGGCGAGGCGCCCATGCCCTCGCTGGACGCCCTGCTGGCGCGCGCCGAGACGACGCGGGGCGAGCTGGTGGCGCTGCGACACGACGTCGAGGCCGCGGGGTTTGCGGCACGTGCCGCCGATCGGCGCTGGGTGCCGGAGCCCGAGATCGTCGGCGGCACCAAATCGGCCACGTTTCCGGCGGTAGACGTGGGCAGCGTCATCGGCGTCAACGCGACCGTGCCGCTGTTCGATCGCGGTCGTCCCGAACGTGCGCTGGCGGTGGCACGTGCCAGCCAGGCCGACGCGCACGCCGCGTCGTTCCGTCAGGTGCTGCGTGGGCAGGTGGCGGCGCTCCGCGAGGGCGTGATTCAGCGGCGCGCGGCCGCGGCTCGTTACCGCGCGGAGGCCGTTGGCGGCGCCGCGGACATCGAGCGCATCGCGCAGGTCAGCTACGAAGCGGGGGAGCGGGGCATCCTCGAACTCCTCGATGCCTACCGGCTGGGTGCCTCGGCGCGCGTGCGCCAGGCGATGTTGGACGCCGCCGCGCGTGAAAGCGCGATCGAGTTGGAGTTCGCCACGGGTTGGGAGATGCCGGAATGACACGCACACTGCGATTCGTCGTGATCCTCGCCGTGGCCGCCTCGGCCGCCTGCGGCCGACAGCCGGAGGCGGTGGTCGAACAGGAGCTGCCGACCCTGGACGTGACGCATTGGACGGAGCGGACCGAGCTGTTCATGGAGTATCCGCCGCTGGTGGCCGGCCGCAACGCCCTCTTCGCGGTGCACTTGACGACGCTTGGAGACTTCAAGCCCGTCACCGACGGGCGGGCGCGTGTGGAGTTCACGCCCGAGTCCGGCGGCCAGGGCAAGGCGCTGGTTGGGCCCGGGCCCTCCCGGCCTGGCGCGTTCCGCGTGGAGGATGCGCCTCCGGCGCCGGGCCGCTACCGATGGGCGTTGGTCCTCGAAGGTGGCACGACGTCCGACCGCCACGACCTGGGCGTCGTGACCGTGTTCGCTGACGTTGCCGGTGCCGCCGCGGCGGCCGAGGGCCCGGCCGAGGACCCGACGGCCATCGCGTATCTCAAGGAGCAGCAGTGGACCAACGCCTTCGCGACCGCTGCCGTCCAGGATGTGGACGTGCGCGGGTCCATTCGGGCGCCGGCCACCGTGCACCCGCTGCCGGGGGGAGAGGCCATCGTGGCCGCCCCGGCCGCCGGGCGGCTCACGGCGGACGTGCTGGTGTCGATCGGCGACCGGGTCAAGGCCGGCCAGGTCCTGGCACGACTCGAGCCGCGCCTGTCTGCCGGGCCCGACCGCGCCACGCTGGAGGCGGAGGTTGCCGAGGCCCGGGTGGCCGTCGAGGGCGCGCGTGTGGAGCAGGTGCGCGCCGATCATCTGTTGGCCGAGCGCGCCGTGCCGGCCCGCCGCGTCGAGGATGCCCGGCGCGCCGTGGCCGTCATGGAGGCGCGCCTTCGCGGCGCCGAGGCACGACTGGCGCAACGGGACGAGGCGCTGAAGACCGGTGGCGGATCCGCGTCGGGGAATGCGTTCGCGCTGCAGGCGCCCATCGCCGGGCGTCTCGCCGAGGTGCTGGCCACGCTCGGTGCCTCCTACGAAGAAGGCGCGCCGCTCTTCCGGATCGTGCGGACGGACCGCGTGGAGCTGGAAGTGCAGGTGCCTGCGGTGGACGTCCCGGTCGCGCGACAGGCCGTGGCCGTGGCGCTCGAGATTCCAGGCCTTCCGGAGCCGGTGAGCCTGGACCCGCATCACGTCCACGACCCCGGTGTCATCGACGCCAGGACAGGGGCCCTGGCCCTGCAGATGGAGGTGGTCAATCCGCGGGAGCAGCTGCTCGTCGGCCAGGTGGGGACGGCGGTGCTGTATTCGCGCGAGCGCCGAAGGATCCCGGCGGTGCCGCGTGCCGCCGTGCTGACGGAGGCGGGCCGCCCCTATGTATTCGTCCAGACCGGGGGCGAGAGCTTCGCGCGGCGGTTCATCGAGGTCGCCGACCGCGACGGCGACTGGGTGGGCGTGAAGAGCGGCGTGTCCCTGGGCGAACGCGTCGTCACGCGCGGCGCCTATGACGTGCAGCTTGCGGCGGCGGCCAAGGGGCTGCCGGCAGAAGGCCATGTCCATTAACGGGGCCCTGCGCGTCGGGGAGACTCCATCATGAAGCGACTGATTCAATGGTCCATCGACCATCACTGGATGGTGTTGGGGCTGTCGGTGCTGCTGGCTGGTGTCGGCGCGTGGACGGCCCGCGACATGCCCGTGGACGTGTTCCCGGACCTGACGGCCCCGACCGTCACGATTCTCACCGAGGGACACGGGATGGCGCCCGAGGAGATGGAGACGCTCGTCACGTTCCCCATCGAGACGGCCATCAACGGTGCGTCGGAGGTGCGGCGCGTCCGCTCGGCGACGGCCGTCGGCATCGCGGTCGTGTGGGTGGAGTTCGACTGGGGGACCGACATCTTCCAGGCGCGTCAGGTGGTGGCGGAGAAGCTGGCGCTGGTCGCGGCAAGCCTCCCGCCTCAGGTCGAACGGCCGGTCCTGGCTCCGATCTCGTCGATCATGGGGGAGATCCTGTTCTTCGCGATCTCGTCGGACCACGATGATCCGCTGACGTTGCGCACGGTGGCCGATACGGTGGTCCGGCGCCGACTCCTGGCCGTGTCCGGGGTTTCGCAGGTGACGCCCATCGGCGGCGACGAACGGCAGTTCCAGGTGATCGCGCATCCCGATCAGTTGCGCGCCAACGCCGTGTCGGTGAACGAGCTGCTGGACGCCGTGCGCGCCGCCAGCCAGAACACGTCGGCGGGCATCTACCTGGAGGGTCCGCAGGAGTACGTGCTGCAGACGATCGGACGCGTACGCACCTCGGAGGAGATCGGCGCGAGCGTCGTCGCGCTGCGTGGCGCCCGCCCGGTGCTGGTGCGAGACGTCGCCGACGTCCGAGAGGGCGCGGCCCTGAAGCGCGGCGAGGGGTCGCGCAGCGGGAAGCCGGCCGTGATCGTGGGGGTGCAGAAGCAACCCGGTGCCAACACGGTGGAGCTGACCGCACGGCTCGATCGCGAGCTGGACGCGCTCCAGGAGGACCTGCCATCGGGCCTCACGATCGACCGGCGCATCTTCCGGCAGGCCGACTTCATCGAGGTGGCGGTACGGAACGTGCTGAACGCCTTGCGTGACGGCGGTCTGCTGGTGGTGGTCGTCGTGCTCTTCTTCCTCGCCAATCTGCGCGCGGCAGCCATCACGCTCATCGCCATGCCGCTCTCGCTGGCGGCGGCGGTGCTGGTCCTGAAGGGGATGGGCGCCACGATCAACACGATGACGCTCGGCGGCATGGCCATAGCCATCGGGGCGCTGGTGGACGACGCCATCGTGGACGTCGAAAACGTGGTGCGGCGGTTGCGGGAGAACGCGGTCAGGCCCGTCGAGGACCAGCGCCCCACAGCGGACGTCGTGCGCGACGCGACGCTGGAGATCCGCACGTCCATCGTGTTCGCCACGGTGATCATCGTGCTCGTGTTCCTGCCGGTTTTCGGGCTGTCAGGCGTCGAGGGACGGCTGCTCACGCCGCTGGCCTTCGCCTACATCGTGGCGCTGCTCGCGTCGCTGGGCGTGGCCATCGTCGTCACGCCGGCGTTGTGCGTGGCGTTCCTGCCGCGGGCCCGCTCGATTCTCAGCGGCCACGACGGCTGGCTGTCCCGCTGGCTCAAGGCGCGCTACGCCTCGGTGCTGCCACCCGTCCTCGACCATCCGTGGGCCGTGATGGTGGTGGCGGTGGCGATGTTCGCCGTGGCCCTGGCGACGACGGCGCGGATGGGCACCGCGTTCCTGCCCGAGTTCCACGAGGGGTCGCTGACGGTGCAGGCCAATACCCTGCCGGGGACGTCGCTCCCGAAATCGGACGAGATCGGCAGGCGCGTCGAGCAGATCCTGCTGTCCCAGCCCGAAGTGGTGGCCACGGCGCGTCGGACGGGGCGAGCCGAGTACGACGAGCACGTGCAGGGTGTGGAAGCCGCGGAGATCGACGTGGGCCTGCGGGAGACGGGACGCCCGCGCGAGGCGCTGCTGGCCGAGCTCCGGCGCGGCTTCTCGACGCTGCCCGGCACCAACGTGACGATCGGGCAGCCGATCTCGCACCGGATCGACCACATGCTGTCGGGGACGCGCGCCAACATCGCCGTGAAGATCTTCGGCGACGACCTCGCGACGCTCCGGCGGATCGGGGAGCGTGTCCGCGAGACCGTGGTGGGGGTGCCTGGCGCGGTAGATGTGTCGCTCGAGCAGCAGACCGACGTGCCCTTCGTGCGCTTCGTCCTGAACCGGCAGGCGATCGGCCGCTACGGTCTGCGCGCCGGCGATGTAGCCGAGGCCGTCGAGACGGCCTTTGCCGGCACGACTGTCGGGCGCGTCTTCGATCGCGCCACCGCGTTCGATCTCGTCGTCAAGTTCGAGGCCGCGTCCCAGACGGACTTCGAGCGACTGGGCGAGCTGCCGGTGGACACGCCCGGCGGCGGGACGGTGCCCCTGAAGCTCCTGGCAGACGTGCGGCGAGAGCAAGGCGCCAACATGGTCCTGCGCGAGAACGTCCAGCGGCGGATCGTCATCTCGGCCAACGTCGCCGGCCGCGACCTGGGCGGCGTGGTGGAGGACATGCGGGCCGCCGTGGCCCGCGACGTGACGTTTCCCGCCGGGTATCGGGTCGAGTATGGCGGGCAGTTCGAGAGCCAGCAGAGCGCGTCGCAGCGGTTGCTGTTGCTGGGCGTCGCCGTGCTGGTCGGCGTGTTCATGCTGCTCGTCCTGGCCTTCGGCCGGGCGCGAGACGCCGCGCTCGTCATGCTGAACCTGCCGCTGGCGCTCATCGGCGGCGTGGCGGGCGTGTTCTTCTCCGGCGGCGTGTTGAGCGTGGCCTCGATGATCGGCTTCATCACGCTCTTCGGCATCGCCACGCGCAACGGCATCATGCTGGTGTCGCACATCCGGCATTTGATGGAGGAGGAAGGGGTCGTGGACGCTCGCGCGGCGGTCGAGCGTGGGGCGCAGGAACGCCTGGTCCCGATTCTGATGACCGCCATGGCCGCTGGGCTGGCGCTGGTTCCGTTGGCGCTCGGGGGCGGCCAGGCGGGCAGCGAGATTCAGACGCCGATGGCGATCGTCATCCTGTGCGGGCTCGCCACCTCGACGCTGCTCAACATGGTGGTCGTGCCGGCGCTCTACTTGCGCTACGGCTTCAAGGAGCGATAAGCCAGTCGATCCGCGTTGAACGAACCCAGCCATAGCTCGTCGCCCACGCGCATCGCAATCGCGGTGCCCGTGAAGGACGGCGTGGAGGGTCCGCGAGCCAGCTCGGTGACCGCCATCGTCTTCGGATCGATCGTGGCGGCGATGTAGCCGCGCGGGCACCGGATGCCGGCCTCGGTCTTGGGCGCCCCGCCGCAGCTCGGCTCGTTGTCGATCATTCCGGCGGTGATGAGCCGCCCGTCGCTGGTCCACCGGACGTTGTCGGGCCCAAATTCCTCGAGCTGAGCGGTCCGCAAGGGCTTTCCCGGATTGGCTCGCGAGAAGGCGACGACGCGCTTCGTGGTGGTCGAGACGACGTAGAACTCGCGGTCGTCGGGCGACGTCTCGATGCCGTTGTTGGCCGACATCTCGGTGCCAGGTATCGGCCGGAACGCCGGGGAGCCCGGCGCCCACATCAGCACGACCCCAGTGATGCGGCCGGCGAACGCGTCCTCGAACGTCTTGTCCGGCGTGATGAGGACCGTTGCGACCAGCGTGCCGTCCGTGAACGCGGCCACGCTGTTGGCGGCCAGTCCGTTCGGCAGCGGCACGCATCCCACCCAGGAGGCGGTCGGTGCCGCGCCAGTCGTATCCAGCTCGAAGACCTCAATCGACTCGCGGCCTCCGTGGTTGGTGGCATAGAGGATGTGGCGCCCCGCGGCCGCCGCACGCAGGCTGAGCCCGTGCAGCACGGCCACCTTGGGATCCAGCGGGCCCGGGCAGTTCGGAAACCGCGTGCGATCGGCTCGCGCGTTGGCGGATCCCACGGCGTAGAGGTTCGTCAGGCGCTTCGCACGGGTGTCCACCAGGTGCAGCCCACTGCCGGGTGCCATGCCGCTCGCCAGCATCCAGCGCGTGTTCGGCACGACCACCAGATCCTCGGCGTTCTGCACGCCGCACACGAAGGTCAGCCCTCCCGATGGCGCGCACGACGTCGGTGGCGTCTGGGCGCGCATTGCGAAGGAGCCGACGGCCAGGCATGCGAGCGCGAGGAAGAAGGCCGTGTGCTTCATCGGTGTTCCTTTCTGCGCGGCATCATACTCGACCCGCGCCAGGACTTCGGCTAAGGTGTGAGGCCATGAACGTGTTGTCCGCACGGAGCGCCTATGTGGCCGCCGCCGTCAGCGGCGTTGCGCTGTGGACGGCGGCCACGATGGCCAGCGGCCAGACCGAGGCGTGGGACTCGGAGCTGTACTGGGTGGCCGCGTACCCGGCAGGTATCGTCGTCTCCTTCGTCCTCGGCTACCTGGTGCCAGAACGGCCGTGGCGGTGGGCGGTGACCTTGATGTGGTGTCAGGCCGCGACGCTGGCGGTCCTGGCCTCGAGCTACGGACTCTTGCCGCTGGGTCTCATCCTGTTCGGCGCGCTGGCTATTCTCCCGGCTGGAGCCGCCTCCGTAGCTGGTGTCCTTCGCCGGCGCCTGGGTCGCGCCACCCCGTAGTCGCGGTCGCATCCCAGCGGTGTACCAACCCGAGCCCCCACGCACGCTGGCGCCAGGCGTCGTCCCGACGTCGCCTCGAACGTGGCGATCGGTCCCTCCAAACGTCTGGTACCTCGGGGCGACGAGCCTGCTGACCGACCTGTCGTCGGAGATGGTGGCCAGCGTGTTGCCGTTGTACCTGGTGGTGCACCTCGGCCTCTCTCCGTTGGCGTTCGGCACGCTCGATGGGCTGTACAACGGTTTCGGCGCGGTGACGCGCCTGGCCGGCGGCGTGGCCGTGGACCGCTGGCGGCGGCACAAGCAGCTGGCCGCGGTGGGCTACGCGGTGTCTGGTCTGTGCCGCCTCGGGCTGCTGGTCGTCGGCCGCTGGTGGCTGGGGCTGGCCGTGGTGGTGGCCCTCGACCGCATCGGCAAGGGCATCCGCACCGTGCCGCGGGATGCGCTGATCGCCAGGAGCACGCCACGCGACCAGTTGGGCTACGCGTTCGGCGCGCACCGGGCCCTGGACGCGTGCGGAGCCGCCTTGGGGCCGGTGATCGCGTTCGGCCTGCTGGCGCTGGTGCCGCGCGGCTTCGACGTGGTGTTTGTCGCCAGCTTCGCCGCGGCGATTCTCGGCTTCGCGGTGCTGGTGCTCTTCGTGGAGAACGATCCGTCCGGTGGGACCGCACCGGAACCCGAGAGGCCGTCGTCGGTGCCGCTGCTCGAGCCCTTGCGCCAGCGCGACTTCCGGGTGGCGGTGGCGGCGGCCGTGGCCCTGGCCCTTCCCACCATCAGCGACGCCTTCATCTACGTGGTGCTGCTCGAACGGCTGCAGTTCACCCTGGGTCTCTTTCCGTTGCTCTACGTCGGGACGTCGCTGTCGTTTCTCGCGCTGGCCGTACCCCTGGGCTGGGTGGCGGATCGCGTGGGCCGGCTACGCGTGTTCGTGCTGGGCTACTGCGCGCTCCTGGCGATCTACGTGCTGCTGGCCAGCGGGGCCACCGGGCCCCAGACGGTGCTCCTCGCTGTTGTACTCTTGGGCGCCTACTACGCCGCCACCGACGGCGTCGTCGTCGCCTTTGCGAGCG
>Ga0307505_10001518_pt1 | contig 18513 bp, 20 predicted proteins | sample 23_S_MG_FD_202183 | JGI IMG/M metagenome (GOLD analysis project Ga0307505, IMG submission 202183) | Soil microbial communities from Populus trichocarpa stands in riparian zone in the Pacific Northwest, United States - 23_S | ecosystem: Environmental > Terrestrial > Soil > Riparian zone > Trees...
CGGGCGCGGTGCGCTCGTCCACTTCCTGCGCACCATGCATGCGCAGAACCATCTTGTCGGAGTTCCAGTACGCAAAGACATTCATGCCTGCCGCAACCACGAGGGCGATCAGCATGCCGCCTTCGCCGCCGAGCAGGTAACCGACGCCCATAAAGAGCGCCGTCATGCCAGCGAGCAGGATGGCCGTCTTGAAATAGTTCATCGTTTCCTCCGGGCGCCGAGATTGCCGTGCGCCCCGGGCAGAAAGATGGGTGCGGTCAGGTTCCTGCGCAAGATCGTGTGAAGTCCGCTTGACCGGCCTCTTCGCCGGGTGTCCAAAACGGCATGGCGCAACCGGGACGGACCGCAGGCAAGAAACCGCTGAGCGAGGCGGCGCGACGCGCGCTCGCGGAAGCCGAGGCCCGGCGTGCCGCGGCCGAGGGAGTGAAGCCCGGACCGAAGGAATTTGGCGGACCGAAGGGGCCGGAGCCGGTGCGCTACGGCGATTGGGAAAAGAAGGGTATTGCGAGCGACTTCTGATCGCGCGTGATTTCCGCCCACGCACTTCGACGCGCCGTCATCAACATGTTGGATACAGCGTCGGCGCGCCGATATAGTCGCACCAGCGGGGGAGCGCGATGGCCAGCGAGCGAACGACATTCGTCCTCATTCACGGCGCCTGGGGCGGCGGCTGGAATTACCAGCGTGTCGCGGAAGCGCTGCGCGCCAAGGGCCATGTCGTCTATGCGCCGAGCCTGACGGGCTGCGGCGAGCGCTCGCATCTTCTGAGCGGCGCGATCAACCTCTCGACGCACATCACCGACGTGCTCAATCTCTTCAAGTATGAGAGCATCGAGGGCGCGGTGCTGGCCGGGCATTCCTACGGCGGCATGGTGGTCACGGGTGTTGCCGACCGCATCCCGGAGAAGATCAAGGCGCTCGTCTATCTCGACGCTTTCCTGCCGGAAGGCGGGCACTCGCTCTGGGACATCAATATTCCTGCCAACACGGCGCGCTACATGGCGAGCGCGGGGCCGCATGGCGGCACGGTCATTCCTTCGCCGCCGGCGTCGTTCTGGAATCTGAACGCGGCGGACGTGCCGCTCTACGAGAAGCTCACCGGCCCGCATCCGTTGGGCTGTTTCACCGAGCAACTTGCGCTCACCGGCGCGCACAAGCAGGTGAAGAAGCGTGTCTATGTCTGGGCGACGGAGCTTGGGCGGCCGAGCCCGTTCAAGCCGTTCTACGAGAAATGTAGCGACGATCCCGGCTGGGAAACGTACGCGCTGCCCTGCGGCCACGACGTGATGATGGATCTGCCGGAAGAGACGACGCGAATTCTGCTCGGGGCGGTGGGATAAGCGCGCCAATACACACGGTCATCCCGGGTCGGCAGCGCTTCGCGCTGCCGCCCAGGATGACAGTGAAGTATTATGCGCTCTTCTTGTTCTGCCGGTTGTTCACGAGATCGTCGACCACGGCCGGATCGGCCAGCGTCGTCGTGTCCCCGAGATTGCTGAAGTCGTCCTCGGCGATCTTGCGCAGGATGCGGCGCATGATCTTGCCCGAGCGCGTCTTGGGCAGGCCGGGCGCGAACTGGATCAGGTCGGGCTGGGCGATGGCGCCGATTTCCTTCCTCACCCACGCGACGAGCTCTTTCCGCAGGTCTTCGCTCGCGGCTTCACCCGCCATCAGCGTCACATAGGCGTAGATGCCCTGGCCCTTGATGTTGTGCGGATAGCCGACGACGGCGGCTTCCGACACCTTGGTGTGGGCGACCAGCGCGCTCTCAACCTCGGCCGTGCCCATGCGGTGGCCGGAAACGTTGATCACGTCGTCGACGCGGCCGGTGATCCAGTAATAGCCGTCCTCGTCGCGGCGGCAGCCGTCGCCGGTGAAGTATTTGCCGGGATAGGTCTTGAAATAGGTTTCGATGAAACGCGCGTGGTCGCCATAAACCGTGCGCATCTGGCCGGGCCAGGAGTCGGCGATGCACAGATTGCCGGTGCCGGCGCCCTCGAGCACCTTGCCATTCGCATCGACGATCTCGGGCTTCACGCCGAAGAAGGGGAGCGTCGCCGATCCCGGCTTCTGCGCGATGGCGCCCGGCAGCGGTGTGATCAGGATGCCGCCGGTTTCCGTCTGCCACCAGGTATCGACGATCGGGCAGCGATTGTCGCCGACCACGCGATAGTACCACTCCCACGCCTCGGGATTGATCGGCTCGCCGACCGAGCCGAGCAGGCGAAGCGATTTGCGGCTCGTCTTCTTCACCGGATCGTCGCCCGCCTGCATCAGCGCGCGGATCGCGGTGGGTGCGGTGTAGAAGATATTGACCTTGTGCTTGTCGATCACTTCCCAGAAGCGGGACATCGATGGATAGTTTGGCACGCCTTCGAACATCAGCGTGATCGCGCCGTTCGCGAGCGGGCCATAGACGATGTAGCTGTGGCCGGTGACCCAGCCGACGTCCGCCGTGCACCAGTAGATATCGCCGTCGTGATAGTCGAAGACATACTGGTGCGTCATCGACGTGAAGAGCTGGTAGCCGCCCGTGGTGTGCAGCACGCCCTTCGGCTTTCCGGTCGAGCCTGACGTGTAAAGGATAAAGAGCGGGTCTTCCGCATTCATCTCCTCGCACGGGCAATCGGCAGAGACGTTCTTTGCGAGCTCGTCGTAATAGGCGTCGCGGCCGGCCTGCATGTTGACCGGCGCGTTGGTGCGTTTGACGACAATGATGCTGGTGACGCCCTTCGCCTTTTCACAGGCGGCATCGACGTTTGCCTTGAGCGGAATCTTGCGCCCGCCGCGCAGGCCTTCATCGGCGGTGACGACGATGGTCGACTTGCAGTCCTCGATGCGGCCGGCGATGGAATCGGGCGAGAAGCCGCCGAAGATGACCGAGTGCACCGCGCCAATGCGCGCACAGGCAAGCATGGCGTAGGCGGCTTCGGGGATCATCGGCATGTAGATCGTGACGCGGTCGCCCTTCCTGACGCCCTGCGCCTTCAGGACGTTGGCGAACCGGCACACCTCGGCGTGCAACTGCTTGTAAGTGACCTTCTTGTCGTCTTTCGGATCGTCGCCTTCCCAGATGATGGCCGTCTGATCGCCGCGCTTTTCCAGGTGGCGGTCGATGCAGTTGTAGGCGCAGTTCAGCGTGCCGTCCTCGAACCATTTGATCGAGACGTTGTCCGGCGCGTAGGAGGTGTTTTTGATCTTTGTCGGCTGCTTGTACCAGTGGAGGCGCTTGGCCTGCTCGGCCCAGAAGCCATCCGGGTCCTTCACCGAACGCGCGTACATGTCCTTGTATTTCGCGTCGTCGATGAGCGCGCGGCTCTTCCACTCCGCCGGCACGTCATAGATTTTGTCCGACACGGCACCCTCCCTTGACGCTGGGCCGGCTCGACCGGCCTCCGATTTATTCCCCGGCGTATTATGCGAAGCGGAGGCGCTCGTCACAAGGTATGGCCGCTTCGACTTTGGTGGCCTTTTTCCGCGCGTTATGACGCGGGTGCAGACGCTCGCGCCGCTCAGGCGGATTTCAAGCCGCCGAGCCTGCACACGACATCCCATTCCTTGTCGGTAACGGGCTGCACGGAGAGCCGGGAGTTGTTCAGGAGCACCATCTTGGCCAGCGACTTTTCGGCCTTGCACATGGCGAGGCTGACCGGCGTCTTCACGGGCGCGACGGCCTTCACATCGACGACGACGAATTTGCCGGTCTTGTCGGATGGATCGGGCCGATGCTCGCCGACGATCTCGACGATGCCGACGACGCTCTTCTCGTCGCCCGAATGATAGAAGAAGGCGCGGTCGCCTTTCTTCATCTTCATCAGGTTCGCCTTGGCCTGATGGTTGCGCACGCCGTCCCAGGACGTGCCCTTGGCGCCGGCCTTCACCTGATCGTCCCACGACCATGTGCCGGGCTCGGATTTCATCAGCCAGTGCGCCATCTCAAACCTCCGCGCCGGTAGGCCGTGCGAGCAGCCGCGCGATTGCCTCATCGATCTTCAGCCGTCCCGCGAGCACATCGGCAACCGCCTCGCAGACCGGCATCTCGATGTTTTTCGCGCGCGCCATATCCACCAACACCGACGCCGTGAACGCGCCTTCGGCGAGCTTGCCATGCGCCGCCTGCGACGGCGGTTCGCCCGCGCCAAGCGCCAAACCAAACGAATAGTTCCGCGACTGCGGCGATGTACAGGAGAGAATGAGGTCGCCGAGGCCGGAGAGGCCCATCAGGGTTTCGGGCCGCGCACCGAAGGCATGTCCGAAGCGTGCAAGCTCGGCAAAGCCGCGCGTGACGAGGGCCGCCTGCGCGCTCGCCCCAAGCTTACGGCCGACCACAATGCCGGCAGCGATCGCCAGCACGTTCTTTGCCGCGCCGCCGATCTCGACTCCGCGCACGTCCGTCGAATGATAGACGCGGAAGGCGGGAGAACGCAGCGCGTCCGCGAGCGATTGCGCGAGCGTCTCATCCCCGGCGGCCAGCGTGACAGCGGTCGGCAGGCCGCGGGCGACGTCGAGCGCGAAGCTCGGGCCGGAGAGAACTCCGTATTTCGCCGCCCGTGCGGCCTCGGCCAGAATCTCCGTCACGAAATGTCGCGTGCCTTGCTCGATGCCCTTGGCGCACGCGATCAACGCCGCGCCGCGCGGCAGGGAAGAGGCAAGCGACGCGGCCAACGCACGGGTCGATTGCGCCGGCACGACGAGCAAAAGGATTTCAGCGTTTGCCGCCTGTTCGAGCGACGCGATGGGCGTGACATGCGGAGAGATCGTGACGCCGGGCAGCCGCGGATTGCCGCGGACGGTCGCGATCTCTTTCATGGCCGCAGCGTTGCGGCCATAGAGCGTCACCGGCCGCGCGTCGTTCGCAATGGCGTTGGCGAGCGCCGTGCCCCAGGCGCCGGCGCCGAGAACCGAGATTCGTTGCGGCTTGCTCATGCAGCCTAGGCCGCCACGCTCGCGCCGAGCGGCCAGCGCGAGCGTGGGCTCGTGTCGAGACTGTCGGTCATGCCGCGCGCGAGACGCTCGATGCCGGCCCAGGCGATCATGGCGCCGTTGTCGGTGCAGAGTTCCGGCGGCGGCAACAGGAGTGGCGTGCCGGCGTCGATGGTCACGGCTTCGAGTGCGCCGCGAATGGTGCGGTTGGCGCCGACGCCGCCCGCGACGACGAGCGCGCGCGGCTTCCATGCGCTGTTGCGCAGCAGGCCGAGGGCGACGCGGATGCGGTCCACGACGATGTCGACGACGGCCGCCTGGAAGCTCGCGCAGAGATTGGCGACGTCTTCCTCGGTGAGCGGCGCGATGCGCTCGGCCTCGACGCGCAACGCGGTCTTGAGGCCGGAGAGCGAGAAATTCGGTTCGGGACGGCCGATCATCGGGCGGGGCAGCGTGAAGCGCGTGGGATCGCCCGCTGCCGCGCAACGCTCGACTTCCGGCCCGCCGGGATAGGGGAGGCCGAGCATCTTCGCCGTCTTGTCGAAGGCCTCGCCGATCGCGTCGTCCACCGTTCCGCCAATGAAGGTGTAGCGATCAACGTCCTCGACGGAGATGAGCTGCGTATGGCCGCCCGAGACGAGCAGCAGCAAATACGGAAAGCCGATGCGGTGGGTGAGGCGAATGGTGAGCGCGTGCGCCTCCAGATGATTGACCGCGATCAGCGGCTTGCGGGCGACGAGGGCGAGCGCCTTCGCGGTGGTGAGGCCGACAATGACGCCCCCGATCAGGCCCGGGCCGGCGGCGGCGGCGATGCCGTCGAGCTGCGAATATCTGACGCCTGCTTCCGTCATCGCGCGGCGGATCACCTTGTCAAGCAGTTCGACATGGGCGCGTGCGGCAATCTCCGGCACCACCCCGCCGTACTCGCGGTGCTCGTCCAGTTGGGAATAGATGATGTTCGAGAGAATCTCGCCCTGACCGTCGGCGTTCTTGCGAACGACGGCGGCGGCGGTCTCGTCGCAGGTTGTCTCGATGCCCAGGACCAGCATGTCGCAAAGTCCATAGCAGGAATCCGGATTTCCGCCCATTGCGGAGCGAAATTCGCTACACCATCCCCATGAAGAACGGCCCCCTCCTGCGGATCGGCACGCGCGGCAGCCCGCTGGCGCGCTATCAGGCCGAGCTCGTGCGCGCGATGCTGGCAAGCGAGAACGGCGTCGCCCCGGATGAGATCGAGATCGTGGCGATCCGCACCAGCGGCGATGCGGTGCGCGACCGGCCGCTGGCCGACGTGGGCGGCAAAGGCCTGTTCACCAAGGAGATCGAGGAGGCGCTGCTCGACGGACGGGTCGATCTCGCCGTCCATTCGGCCAAGGACGTGCCGACTTTTCTTCCCGACGGGCTCACGCTCGCCGCCTATCCCCAGCGCGAGGACCCGCGCGATGCCTTCGTGAGCGGCATCGTGGATTCGATTGCGGCCTTGCCGCGCGGCGCGGTGGTGGGTTCGGCGTCGGTGCGGCGCGAGGCGCTGATCCGGCGGATGCGCGCAGACATCGAAGTGAAGTTGCTGCGCGGCAATGTGCATACGCGGTTGGAGAAAGTGGCGAACGGAATATTCGCAGGCTCGGTGCTGGCGATTGCCGGGCTGAAGCGGCTCGGGCTCGAAGGACAGGCGCGCGAATTGCTCGATCCCGCGATTTTCCCGCCGTCGGTCGGGCAGGGCGCGATTGCGGTTGAAATCCGCGCCGACGATTCCGCGACGGCGGAACGTGTGCGGAAGATCGATCACGCGCCGACCTCGACCGCACTCGCGGCCGAGCGGGCGTTTCTCGCGGAGCTGGACGGCTCCTGCCGCGCGCCGATCGCAGGCCATGCGCGGATCGAAAACGGACGTGTGGAATTTTACGGTTTGCTCATCGCGCCGGACGGACGCGAGTTTGTTGAAACCCGGCGCGAGGGCGTTGCGGCGGACGCGGCGGCGCTCGGCGCCGATGCGGGGCAGGAACTGAAACGGCGCGCGTCGGCGGCGTTGCGCGCCGTCCTGACGTGAACCATGCGCGTGCTGGTCACCCGTCCCGAGCCTGACGCATCGCGCACCGCCGCATTGCTGGAAGCGCGTGGGCATCGCGCCGTGGTCGATCCCGTCCTGTCACTCGACCTGATTCCGGCAGAACGCCCCGCAGGCGAGTTTGCCGCCGTCGCTGTGACGAGCGCGACCGCCGTGCGCGCCGCGCAATCGAATGTCGATCTCGATCCGTTGCGCAGACTGCCGCTCTACGCGGTGGGAGGGCGCACGGCAGAAGCGGCGCGCGAGGCGGGTTTCGCGATTGTCCACGACGCATCCGGCGACGCGGCGGCGCTGGCGCGGCTGTTGTCCGCGACATTGCCGCCCGGCTCGCGCGTACTGCATCTGGCGGGCGAGGACCGCGCGCGCGATCTCGGGCCGCTGCTCGTGGCGGCGAAGATCGAGGTCGAGGTGCTCGTTCTCTATCGGATGCTCGCTGCCGAGCGGCTGGGGCCGGCTGCCGCGGCGCTGGCGGCGGGCGGCCTCGACGCCGCACTTCATTATTCGGCGCGCAGCGCGGCGGCGTTCGTGCGTCTGGCTGAACGGGAAGGGCTCGCGGACGCGGTTAAAAAACTGCGACATTTTTCCCTGTCAACGGCAGTGGCCGCACCACTTGTTGTGCTTGGCGTGCAAGCAGAAATCGCGGCGGAGCCGAACGAAGCGGGCCTGCTCACCCTTCTCGGCCGTTAAGCTAATTGCCGCCATGAAGTGATACCCTTATCTCCGAATCCCGCCGCCCGTCGTCGAGGAATGCATGGCAGACGAAGGCCGCCCCGAGGATGAAGCACCGTCGCCGAAGCCGAAGCGCAGGCGGCGTCCGCCGACGCTCGATCTGACGGCAAAGGAAGTGAAGGCGGAGCAGAAGGCCGCGGGCGGGGGCCGCAAGGAATCGGCGCGTGCGGAGAGCGGCGCGGCGGAATCCGGATCAAACTGGGATCAAATGCGTGCGCGAGCGGCAGCGGGCGACTGGCGCTCGATTGTGCCACCGCCGGTGAGCACCGGCGCATTGGGCGTGATCGCCGGCGCATTGGTCGTCTATCTTCTGATGCCGCGCAGCGAAGGCGCCGATCCGCGCGTCGGCCAGCTCACGCAGGAAATTGCGACGTTGTCGGCGCGGATCGAATCGCTGGCCGCGCGTCCGTTGCCGGCGCCCGCAGCGGATCAAAGCGGGCTCGGCGCGCGCATCGACCGGCTGACGGCGGCGATCGGCGAGGCGGAACAGCGACTCGCGGCCGTCGAGAAGCGACCAGAGCCCAAGGCGCCGGATCTCTCGTCCGTCAATCAGCGCGCAGCCGCCATTGAAGGCACGCTCAAGGAATTGCGGTCGGGTCTCTCCGATCTGAAGCGCATGGCGGAAGAGGCACCCGAAGCGTCATCGCAGGCGGCAGACAAGCTCGCGGGCCGCATCGGCGGTCTTGAGGACCGGATTGCCGCATTGACGGCGGTACGCGCGGCGCAACCGACCAATGCCGATCTCGCCGTGTCGATTGTTTCACTCAACGCATTGGGAACGGCGCTGCGCACGGGCCAGCCATTCGCGAAGGAGCTCGACGCAGCGCGTTCGCAACTCGGCGAGCGAGCGGCAAAGCTCTCGCCGCTTGAATCGTTTGCGGCGTCGGGGCTGCCCACGGTCGAGATTCTGGAAAAGCAGTTCTCCGAACTCGTGCCGAAGATTCTAAGCGGGCCGGAACCGAACGGGAATTTTTTCGAGCGGCTGACAACGAATGCAAGCCGTCTCGTGCAGGTGCGGCCGGTCGGCGAGCCCGCCGGCAACAGCGTGGGTGCGATCGTCGCGCGCGCGGAAACGAAACTCGGACGCCGCGACTTGAACGGCGCGATTGCTGAAGTCGAATCGCTGCCCGCAACCGAGAAGGCGATGGCCGCGAAATGGCTCGCGGCGGCCAAGCAGCGGCGCGATGCCGAAGCGCTGGTTCAGAATCTGGCGGAAGCTTCGCTCGCGCTGGCGCGGGAGGCGGCCAAGCCATGATCCGCGTCGCCGCCTTCTTTGCGCTGCTCGCCCTGATCGCGCTCGGCGTCGCGTGGTTCGCCGACCGTCCGGGCGAGGTCGTGCTCACCTGGCAGGGATGGCAGGTGACGACGTCGCTGATGGTGGCGTCGGTCGCTTTCTTCGCGCTTTTTGCCGTTACGTTGCTTGCGTGGTCGATCCTGCGCTTTCTCCTGCGCTCGCCGCAGCGGGTGGCGCACTATCTGGAAGAGCGGCGGCAGTTGCGCGGCTGGCGCGCCATTTCGCGCGGCCTGATCGCGGTCGGCACGGGCAATGCACTGCTCGCCCAGCGATCTTCGGTTGAAGCGAAAAGGCTGCTCGCCGCTGAGCCGCTCGCGCTCCTGCTGTCGGCGCAGGCGGCGCAGCTCAACGGCGACGCGAAGAGCGCGGAAAGCGATTTCCGGACCATGCTCACGCATGACGAGACGAAACTGCTCGGCCTGCACGGCCTGTTCGTCGAGGCACAGCGGCGGAACGATCCGGTGGCGGCACTCGGCTTCGCGGAGGAAGCGGCGAAGGCCGATCCTGCGCTTGCCTGGGCGGGCGACGCGGTGCTCGAATTCCGTTGCCGCGCGGGCGATTGGTCCGGCGCGCTCGAAGCGCTGCAACGGCAGATCGACGCGAAGGCGATCAGCAAGCCGCTCGGCAAGCGGCGGCGCGCCGTGCTGCTGACCGCGCAGGCGTTCGCGCTGGAAGACAGGGAAGCCGCGCGTGCCCGCGAACTCGCGGCGGAAGCCGTGAAGCTTGCATCCGATCTCGTGCCATCGATTGCGCTGTCGGCGCGGCTGGAGGCGCAGGACGGAAACCTGCGGCGCGCGTCGCGCATGATCGAGCGCGCTTTTGCGAAGCACCCGCATCCCGAACTGGCCGAGGCTTACGCCGATCTTCGCCCCGGCGACGGCGCGCGTGAACGCCTCGACCGGATGAAGAGACTGGCGGGCAAGGCGCCGGGCGAGCCGGAGTCGATGATGGCAGCGGCCCGTGCGGCGATTGACGCGAGCGATTTCGGCCTCGGGCGCGACGTGCTGCAGCCATTGCTCGCACAGCCGACGCAACGCGTTTGCCTGCTGATGGCCGAGATCGAATCGGCGGAGCATGGCGACCATGGCAAGGCGCGTGAATGGACCGCGCGCGCGGTACGGGCGCGGCGCGACCCTGCGTGGGTCGCCGACGGTTATGTGTCCGAGCGCTGGCTGCCGGTCTCGCCGTTGTCGGGCAAGCTCGATGCGTTCTCCTGGACCGTGCCGCCGGAGACGTTCGGTGGGCCGCTCCTCGAACAGATGGCGCAACAGGCGCTGGCCGTTCCGAAGCTCGTGCCAGCACCTGCGTCCGCACCGAAGAAAGTGCCGCCTGCTCCCGCCGCTCCCGTCCGGCGCGAGGGCGCGCCGCGCCGCAAGCCGCTTGCGGAGCCCGTGGTCGCGGAACCGCCGTTGCCCGACGATCCGGGGCCGGAGCTGGACGCGGAAGCGCCGTCCGGGCGGTCAAGTTTCAAGCTGTTCTCGTGGTAAAAACGATCTATCCTTGAACCGGGCGCTTTGCCCCGCTATCAGGGCGCGAGTTCGCCGGCATAGCTCAGTGGTAGAGCATCCGCTTCGTAAGCGGGGGGTCGGGGGTTCAAATCCCTCTGCCGGCACCACTAATCCCTCCGACATTCTTAGCGCGAACGCCGTGAGGGAACGCGGCGCCGCCCATGAGCGCACTCAGTCGGCCGGTGATCTCCACGGCCACGCCGCCCAGGCGCTCGGGATCGCGGCGCACGATGACGCTCTCCACCAATTCGCGGATCGCAGTGGGCTCCTCGCCATCGGCAGCCGAGGTGCCGTCTGCCAGCGTCTCTTGAAGTCGCGCAAGCTGAGCCTCGTATCGGGCCAGGGCGGTGGGGTGGAGTGTAATTGCGTTCGCGGCAACGGGCTCCGCCTCCAGCTTTGCCTTGTGGTCCCGGCACTCCTCTTGAAGCCGCGGAAGTTCACGCGCTGCAAGCTCCTCTGAAAGGACACCGCGCTGATAGAGCTTAAGGGTCCGCTCTAGCTCCTCGCTCGCCTTTGCCAGCTTGCGCTCCAGTTGCTTGCGATTGCCGCTCGCCTCGCGGGCCGCGCGGTTGCGCTCCTCAATGTAGGTGCGGACATATTCAGCGGTGACCTCCGGGTTCTGTAGCTCGCGCTTGAGCCCTGCCACCACCGTCTCCTCCACCGCCGCGAGGTAGAACGTCTTGGGATCGGGACAGGTGTTGCTCTCCTTGTGCGCGGAGCAACGCAGCCTGATCTTGCCGGACTTGTCGCGGCCCGCCACCGACAAGCCAGAGCCGCAAGCTCCACACTTCAAGAGGCCGGAGAGGATGTGCTTAGGGCGGCGGTGAACGTGAGGCGCACCGTGAGACCGCTGGGCCTTCCACTCTTGGACGGCCGCAAAGACCTCCCGCGAGACGATGGCGAGGTGAGGAGCCTCTTGCTCGGTGAAGTCCGCCTTGGGGTTCGCCCTTTGAATACGCCGCCCTGTGCTGGGGTCGCGAACATTCTTGACGCGATTCCATACGAGGCGCCCCGCATAGAGTTCATTCTGGAGGAAGCCGTGGCCGCGGGCCTTGTTGCCGTTGATGGTGGACGCGCTCCACCGTCCGCCGCGTGGGGCCGGTATGCGGTCGCGGTTCAAGTCGTGCGCGATCTCTCGTGCTGAGCGACCCTCTGAGTATTCCTGGAAGATACGGCGGACCACCTCCGCCTCCTCGGGCATGATCTCAAGCAGTCCGTGGATGGGTTTACCCCCAGCGTCTAGCTCCAGCCTCGCGCGGTAACCGTAGGCTCGCCCCCCAGCGTGGCGCCCATTGCGGATGGTGCCAGACATTCCGCGGCGGACCTTATGGCCCAGGTTCTCCAGAAAGTTCTCGGCCATCGCCGCCCGCATACTTCCCTCAAAGGCGGTGAGCTTTCCACCGTGCGCGGTCCATATCTCAATGCCCAGGAAGGTGAGGCGCTTGCGTGCCGCGTGGTAGTCCGCTTGGTCCCTGGAAATTCGGTCCAAGTCCTCGGCAAGCACGAGGTCAAAGCGTTTCGCCTCCGCGTCTCGCGTGAGCTTGAGCCAGCCGGGGCGATTGATGGTGCTAGCGCCGGAGACTGCGGCGTCTGTGTAAGTCTCCACCACATGGAAGCCTTGGCGCTCCGCGGCCGCACGGCAGAGCACAAGCTGGTCCTCAATGCTCCGCTCGTTTTGCAAGTCGGTGGAATACCGCGCGTAAATCGCTACTCGCTTCCCGGTCATCGTCGCTTCCCCTCTCTCGCCTCACGCTGAGTCGCCTCGTGATCCTCTCGCGCTGCCCGCCGTGCCAGGGCTCGCGCCAGCCGAAGTATGGCCGGATCGGCCCCAGCCTTCAAGCCAGGGTTACGGAGGGATTTCATGGTGTTCGTCCTATAGAAACAGAAAGCCGCCCCCGGGCGGAGCGGCTGCGGCATCGGCGTCGAATTTGGCGCCCGGCTATTCGGCAGAATTAAGCGGGCCGGGCCGAATCTAGGCTCGGTTTGACTAGGGGAAGCCCGGTTGTATCGTCTCGAAAAAGCAACCGAATCTTATGGCGGACGGCTATTGCCGTGGGGGGGCCGGGATGTTTTTGAAGCGCGTTAGCATCAAGAATTTTCGGTCGGTGCGGGACGCGACCGTTGACCTCGATAGCCAGACCGCATTCGTCGGCGGAAACGGGAGCGGCAAGTCAACGCTGCTCCGAGCGATAGACCGATTCTACGGCCAATCAACATCAATCGACCCCGATGACTTCTTCGGGCGGAATCTAACCAATCCGATTGAGATTGGTTTGACCTTCAACCGGTTCACCAATGACGAGCGCGAAATGTTCAAGTCGCGCATCTTCGACGACGAGATGGCTGTTGTTCGCGTATTCGAGGCGGACGGCGGCAGGACAAACGGGCGTTACTACGGGGCGACAATGCAACATGCCGCCTTCGCTGAAATTCGCGCCGCACAGAACTTCAATGCAGCGCGTACCGCATATAACAATTTGCGCGAATCACACGAGCAGTATTCGGCGCTGCAAGCGGCGCGAAGCGCGGAACAACTTTCGGTAGCCTTACAAGCCTGGGAGAGCAATCACTCGGATTCGTGCGAGTTGCTTCGCGACGATGGCCAGTTCTTTGGTTTTAGCAATGTTGCCAAGGGTGCGCTTCAAAAAGCGACTAGTTTTGTTTTCATCCCCGCGGTCCGGGATGCCGCAGCCGACGCCTTGGATTCTCGCGGCGCCGTTATTGCGAGGCTGTTAGAATTGGTGGTGCGCAGTGCTGTCCAGCGCCGCTCTGACATTCGAGAGTTCCAAACGCGAGTGTCGGACGAATATCAAAAGCTAACAGACCCCGAAAAGCTCTACGAACTTCGCGAACTCGGCACCGAGCTAACGCGCACATTGCAGCTTTTTTACAGGGATACAGCAGTTGCCTTGCAGTGGCAGCAAGCTGGCACCTTTGAGATTCCGCTTCCTGCGGCAGATGTTTTCCTGGATGACGATGGCTTTGAAGGGCCCGTGGACCGGAAAGGTCATGGCCTACAGCGCGCTTTCATCCTGTCACTGCTCCAGCACTTGGCCCATGCAACGTCAGCGGAAGCTGCGAACCACGGAAGGGAAGCCGAAGCACAGAATCAGGAAGAACAGCCCGAAGCACAGGATCAGGAAGAACAGCCCGACACACCCGCAGCGGAGCAAGCTCAGCCAGAAACCAGATACACCCTCCCCGGGCTCATCTTGGCGATTGAGGAGCCAGAGCTTTACCAGCATCCGACAAAGCAACGCCACTTTGCCAAGGTCCTCAGCCAGCTAAGCAATGGCGAGCTGCCTGGGGTTGCCACGCAAACGCAGGTTCTATTCGCCACGCATTCCTCGCTGTTCGTTTCGATGGACCGGTTTGACGAGGTGCGGCTGGCACGGCGGCATAAGACAGCCGATGCGAGCCACAAAGAATGTCGCCTAAGCTGGGCCACGCTCGCTGATGTCGCGCAAACACTAGAGCTAGCTCACGGCGCTCGACCTGGCGAATACACCGCAGAAGGGTTGAAAGCCCGTCTGCACATAATTGATTCTGAAATTGCTGAAGGACTGTTCGCCGATTTGGCGGTCCTCGTGGAGGGTGCGGGTGATCGGGCTGCAATTCTTGCGGAAGCTTCCGGCAGGGGCGAGGACTTTGAGGCGCTCGGAATCGCGGTGCTTGTCGCCGATGGCAAGTCGAACTTGGACAAGCCCGCTGCAATCTTTTCCAGCTTAGGCGTCCCAGCCTTTGTCGTCTGGGATTGCGATAAGAAGAATGGCGAAATTAAAGGGGCACCCACTAACCGCGCTCTACAGAAACTCATGGGCCGCCCGGCCGACTCTATTGCGGATGCACTAAGTACCATTTCCGATACATATGCGTGTTTTGAAACCAAACTAGAAACTGTAATCAAGAATGAGATTGGCGGGGAGCTTTACCAAAGACTCCTAGATGAGGTTAAGAACACTTACGGCATACTCCGCAACAATGGGGCAGAGAAGGCACCATTCGCTATGCGTAGGCTGCTTGAGCGTGCGAACGCGGAAGGCAAGACAAGTGCGACGCTAAGGAAGATAGTTGACGCGATACTGGCGCTGCGGAAACTCCAAGATTTGGCCGCGGTCGCGGAGACAACCGAAGGGGGTGCCGAATGAGCCGCGAGGTAATCTGTAAAGCGATAGCCGCACGCGCCCTGCTCAGCTTCACCTACGCGGGCAAACAGCGCCGCGTAGAGCCGCACATCCTTGGCCACGCGAAAGATGGGGAGCTTACCCTGTGCGCTTGGCAATTACAGGGTGGCAGTGGAGTCGGCTTCCGCGACTTTCATGTGCAGAAGGCGAGCAACTTTGTGGCTAGTGACGAGACATTCCCCGAGGCCCGTCCTGGGTACAATCCGAATGATACGACGCTCGCCACGGTGATTTGCCGCCTGCAAAAGTAATAATCTCAGCCGCCGAGACCTTACACTTGAGCTAGCGCCAGCCTTGGTGCGCGTCCGGTTACTTGGTCTTGCCTACTCCACTGCCCGTGGTCGGTGCTGCGGGCTTACCGCCGCCCGCCGGGGCCTGATAGCCGCCTTGCACGCCGCCCGGTTTGGGAGTCGCCGCGGTCGGCTGGTAGCCGTTCGTGGAGAAGCGGCCTGGAGTTCCTTTGTTGTTCGTCATCGGTGGCTCCGCTCAGTTTGGTTGCCAATACTCGATATACCGAATCTCTCGCATAGGAATTAGCACTCCGACCCTCTCAGGTCTCGCGGTCCAGTTGCCGCTCTGGTCCACGGTGTACTCCTCCTCAATATATAGGTCGCGCTCTCCCGAGTCAGAAGATGCAAATGACCTAGGACCGAAATAGCCCGCCACCTTTTCGTCATTGGTGAGCGTGACCAGTATGAACATGCCGCCGCGCGGCACTCTGGAGAAGCGCCAGTCCCAGGCCGTGGGAATTATGTGCATGATCTCCAGGCCTAGTTTGCCCGCGAGCCATGACGCCCACTCCTTTTGTGCGGCGATGCCTAGCATCAGACCAAATAATGCAGGCCCGACAAGTAGCAGGGCGACCCACAGTAACCACCGCCACAGGCCCGACTCCGAAGCGACCTCCGGCAGCAAGACAACGGCTACGCTGTAGTAAACGATTGAGAGGAAGAAGAAGGCCAGCGCGTTCTCGGTCAGCGAGGGCGTCCGCCCTGCAATGAAACGCGACCGCACAAATAGGGCGATGAGACCGGGGACGATAAAGAGCAACACGAGTTGCAGATTTTCGGCGCCCTCGAAGTTTAGCATCGGCCACTATCACCGCTGGCAGTACCGGGGAAGCTGGCAGCTTAAACGATTCGGGGCCGCGGCTCCGCGTTAATTGTACTCGCAGAGCACGTTCCACTGGGGGTTCTTGGGATCATATTCCGCCGCTACTTTTGCCAGGATGAGTCCCACCCAGCCGCAGCGCGGGTCTCCGAAGGCAGCGCCGATTTCCTCTTTGTAGGCTCCCGGCACCCACACCACCACATCGCCGGGCTGCAATCGGTCGCCCCGCTTGGAGGGCGTTGTAGCGGGCACAACAAATCCGCCATCGTCGGCCGCCACGCGGATCATCGCCATCTGGCTTCCGTCCGCATTGATCTTGACGGCAACCGGGGCGCCAAACTCGCGTTTCGCGTCCAGCACTAGCGCGATGACACCCTGGCCCTGCTCTAGTTCTGTGTGTCCATACTCGCACTGCATCTCAAAGAAGGCCTGGCCGGATTTGAAGTAGAGGACTCCGGGCTTGCTGTCCTGGCGTGGCTTCCTGCTGAAAGGCCACATGATCTAGGCGCCCCCGCACCAGCTAGCGCGTCTCGGGCAGCTTGTTCGGCCGCACACATACTCTCGTGCCAAGCCTTCACTGATTAGTACGGCGCCGACATCTTTGCCCGCAACTTTGAGAACACCACACAGTCTCCCGAAGTTGCATCGTTGTGTCCCCTCCGTGCCACGCGGGCAGGCGCACGGCACTTGCTCCAGTGAGAGACCCCCAGCCGCAATTAGCTGGCGGAGCCTCCAAGATGCCTTGGCCGCCAGGGATCGCTCGCCGTCGCACTTCGCTTGCGAGCCAGACTCCGGCGTATTGAAGCCTACAAGTCTAACAATGGTGGTGCCGGTGGGGATCGTGTCGCCGTCCACCACCTCGATAGCTCCAGACTCGATTGGCGTTGCGTGGGCGCGAAAGACAAAAACGGCGATAAGTAAGATGATGCAAACAAAGATTCCGACACCGCACGCTTGCCAGAGCCGGAGTCGAATGCGATCCGCGCGGGGCAGCGAAGCGATCCACTGCCGCTCACGCTCGCGCTCCGCCTTCTCGAATGCTTCCCCAGTCCTCCAGCCCATCTCAAAATGTTAGCCGGACTTGTACGCCCCCGCCACCTCGGGCCCGAGGAGAACCAAAAGGCTGGGAATGGCGGGGGCGCTTTGCGAGGCCGATGGCAGTACGGCCGCGCGAAGGTCTTTTAGAGAAAGATGACGCGAGCCAGTTTGACCTCAGGCGGTACGCGCGGCGGCGCTGAGGTCTTGGGCTGAGCCTTGGAGACGCGCTCGCTTGTGGACATCGCGCTACTCCACTTCATGCTCGGCTACCGTTCGCATACCTGAGCCGGACTCCGGTGGCTGGGTGCGCCGCGCTGCCTCCGCCATTTCGTCCTGGCTGGCGCCGCCCAGCTTCTGCGGGTGACCATCGCGAATGATACGGCGGCCGGTGAGCGGATTTAGCTCATGGCCTTCGCGGTCCTCCACTCCTCCCTCCGCTCGTGCCGCTCCACTGGGGACGCGATACCGCTCATCATCAAGGATGCCGCCCGCACGCTTGTTGCCTGTGCCCGGTACTGCCGTCGGCTGAGCCTTGGCGCGAGCTTCCTGGGCGTTCGGTCGCTGGAGACCCAGGCGGCTCTGGTCCATGCCGTACAACGTCGAAGCCGCGCCACGGAATTGGTAGGCGTTCGGGAACGCTCGCGTCAGTGCTTGGTGCGCGTTCGGCAAGTGGATGGTGTGGGCGAACATCCGTCCGAACGTCCACTCATCCACGCGAGCTTGGGTTCTGCGGAAGCCGTCGAATACTTCCGTGTCCCGCAGTTGATCCAGCAAGGACTCACGTTCGCCGAACATGACGCACACCGCCTCGAAGGCCGCGTCTATCTCGCGGTCCAATTCAAGGATGGCGCTCCGCACTTCCTGGGCCTTGGCATAGCGGTGGTCCGCGTCCGCCTCATAGAAGGCCATGTCCGCCTCCAGGTGAAGGCGCTCGGCTTCCTTGATGGCTAGCTTAAGGTTGCCGACTTCATCCTCACCCTTGCGGACCTCGGCCGCGTACTTGTCGAGGGACTTCCTCGCGGTCGGATTGCCATTGGCGATTGCCGCATGCGCTACGCTCTCGCGCCGCTTCTGTGCGGCCTCCACTTCGGCTTCCGCATCGCTGAGGCGGCGGCGGAGGTCATCCACTTGAGCCTGGGTGTCGGCTCTAGCTTGCGTGGCTTCCTTGAGTTTGTGTTCGGTCTCACTAACGCTGGTCATGGTGCTGGGGCTCTCTTTGAGTTGCGGGAGTAGCTGGGGCTTAGACGGCGGACGCCGCGTGCGCCTTGGCGGCATCCAGCGCGAACGTGAGGTGGCTCACCTTGGAATTGAGTTCGGCAAGTTCTGACTTCGCGTGCGCGTACTGCGGCGCTGCGGGCCCGTGCTTCGCGTTGAACTTCTCCACGGCGTCCTTGGCCTGGGTGAGTTCACGTTCAAGCGCGGCGATGTGTGTGGCTAACGTGGCTGACATGGTGGTGACCTTTCTGTGTTCGCTGGGTTGCGGGCACGGCAAAGAGAGAGGCCGGACGCCCGCCCTCGTGCAGTCCGCAAAGACTGTGTGAGAGTGAAGCGCCCGGCCTCAGCCGTTCACGCGGCCGTGCCCAGCAAGGGGCGCGTGTCGGCATTCCGGGAGTCGGTGGTGGTGGTGTGTGGCGCTAGGTCCGCGCGTCTATCTTGAGA
>Ga0307505_10001519_pt1 | contig 18512 bp, 16 predicted proteins | sample 23_S_MG_FD_202183 | JGI IMG/M metagenome (GOLD analysis project Ga0307505, IMG submission 202183) | Soil microbial communities from Populus trichocarpa stands in riparian zone in the Pacific Northwest, United States - 23_S | ecosystem: Environmental > Terrestrial > Soil > Riparian zone > Trees...
CACGCCGGCGGCGATCACACCACCAACAGTTGACCCACCGGGGACTTCCGGGAGGACCGCCGTCTGTGATCTCTCGGCCAGAGTTGCCTCGAGCTCGGCGACCGGTGTCCCTGCGGCGACGGTCACTGTGAGATCGTCGGGGTCCCAAACTTCGATGCCTGACATGGCACTCATCTCAACTATCAGATCCGGGGGAAGCGGAGATCCGTAGCCCTGTCGGGTCCCACCTCCGATCACCTGAACCGCCGTCTTGTCGGCCGTGGCGGTGCGCAGTGTGGCTGCCAGGGACTCGACGTCCGATGGTGCGATGTGCGCGACATCGGACGTCATGGGGTCGGTCATATCCACGCCCCGTCGGGGATCTCGCGTTTCACCCCGCCGAAGTCGAAGCAGCGGGAGCCTTCCGGGAGGACCTTGGCCGGGTTGAAGATCCCGTCCGGGTCGAAGACCTCCTTGAGTCGAGCCTGGGCATCGAGATCCAGCTCGCTGAAGCCCGAGCTCATCATGTCCCGTTTCTCGAGCCCGATCCCATGTTCGCCCGACAGGGCTCCACCACGGAGAAGACAGGCAGCCACCATCTCCTCCCCGGCCTTCTGGACCTTCTCGAGCATGCCCGGCTCGGATGCATCGAAGGCCATGAGCGGGTGGAGATTGCCGTCACCGGCATGAAAGACGTTGTAGACGTCGAGCTCATAGCGATCGGCGATGCGCTGTACCTCCTCCATCGTCTCGACGAGTTGCGATCTGGGGACGACGGTGTCGTGGAGGTAGTAGTCGGGTGAGACCTGAGCAACGGCACCGAACGCTGACTTTCTCCCCTTCCACAACGTCTCGCGCTCGGTTTGGTCACGTGCGATCTGAACCGTCCGGGCCCCGTTCGCCCTGCCCACCGAATCAATGAGGGCCGCTTCAGCTTCGACTGCCTCTGGTCCGCCCACCACCTCGGCGAGAAGAACCGCGGCGGCGGACGTGGGCAGACCTGCGTGGAGCCAGTTCTCGATGGCAATCGTCATCTTCTGGTCCATGATCTCGAGGGCTGCGGGGACCAACCCTGAGGCGATCACCTCGGACACAGTCCGGGTGGCCCCGCTGAGGTGGTCGAAGTCGAGAAGAAGGGTTCGAACATCAGACTCGATCGGAAGCAGGCGGACCAGTGCCCGTGTCACCACGCCGAGAGTGCCTTCGGAACCGACGATCAGCCCTTTGAGGTCGAGGCCGGGAGAGTCGGGGGCCTGACCTCCCAGGATCAAGATCTCACCTCCCGCGAGGACCACCTCGAGACCGAGGACATGACTCGTGGTCGCTCCTTCGGCGAGACAGTGGGCGCCACCAGAGTTGTTGGCGACATTGCCCCCGATGGTGCACGCCGACTGCGACGAGGGGTCGGGGGCGAAATGGAGACCGTGCGGTTGCGCCGCTCTGGTCAGGTCGAGATTGATGACGCCGGCGCCGACCCATGCGGTCCGGTTCTCGACGTCGATGTCGATCTGGTTCATGGTGGTGGTGACCAGGACGATCCCACCCTCGGTCGGGCTCGCTCCGGCGGTCAGACCCGTTCCGGCCCCACGCGCGACGATGGGAGCCTGATGGGCCTCGGCCACCCTGACCACCGCCGCCACCTCTTGGGTGGTGTTGGGAAAGACGACGCAGGTGGCCTCACCCCTCATCAATGAGGAATCCCTCGAGTAGAGATAGAGCTCGACCGCCTCGTCGAGCACCCGATCGGTTCCGAGAAGCGCCCGCAGCTCGTCGATGAGAGTCACCCGGGGAGCGTAGTTTCCGCCGCCCCAACCTCAGCTTCAGGGGAGGTCTCGGAGGGGGTGGGTCAGGGTCTGGCGCCCCAACCGCCGCCGCCGGGGGTGAGAACCAGGAGACGGTCGCCGCGAACGACGGGAACTGTGCACTTGCCAGGAAGCCGCTCCCGGACGCCGTTGCCACGGATCAGCCAGTCCTCACCCGAGGCGCCAGGGTCTCCCCCGGCCAGACCCCACGGCCGAAGACGACGTCGCTCGCCCATGAGGGAGAGGGTGGCGTCCGTCAGGAACAGGATCTCGCGCTCGATCCCGTCCCCGCCGGGGAACCGGCCCCACCCGCCACTGCCGCGGCGAAGGGTGTACCTCTCGACGCGAAACGGGTAGTGGGAGTCCAGCGACTCGATCGGGGTGTTCTCCGTATTTGTCATGCCGGTCTGGATCCCGGACTGGCCTGCCTTGCCCGGGCGCCCACCCTGACCCCCGGCCACGGTCTCGTAATAGGCGAAATCGTCGTTGCCGATCAAGACGTTGTTCATCGTCCCTTGCGAGGCTGCCGGCACCCTTCCCGGTGCCGCCGAGGCCAAGGCACCGAGCAGTACATCGGCGATCCGCTGGCTGGTCTCCACGTTGCCGGCCGCAACCGCGGCAGGTGGGCTCGCATTGACGATCGTGCCAGATGGGGCGATCAGCGTCAGCGGTCGATAGCAGCCTCCGTTGGCGGGAATCGTCGGGTCGGTGGCCACCCGCACTGCAAAGTAGAGACACGACCTCGTCACCGCCTCCACAGCGTTGAAGTTGGCCTCGACCTGGGCGTCGCTACCCGAGAAGTCGGCGGTGAGCCCACCGCCCTCGATGACGACCTTCACCCTGATCGCCACATCGGAATCACCCAGTTCCATGTAGTCGACAAAGGAGTACTCACCATCCGGAAGTTGTCCGATCGCGGCAACCATCCGGCGCTCGCCGTAGTCGAGAAGGGCCTGTGTGACCTTCTCGAACTCTCCGATTCCGCTTGCCGCAACCAACTCGGCGATACGGGCAGCCCCGACCGAGTTGGCTCCGACCTGAGCCTCGAGGTCACCGATCCGCTCCCACGGCGTCCTGGATGCTGCGACGAAGGGCCTCACGAACTTCTCGGCCCACGCCCCATCGGTGAAGGCCACCATCGGAGCCACCCTGTGACCTTCCTGGTCCACCGTCACCGCATGCGCCGGCATCGAACCAGGCGCCTCTCCCCCCACGTCGGCGTGATGCGCCCGGTTCGCCACCCAACCGATGTGCTCCGAACCCAGGAACACCGGAGCGACCAGTGTGAGGTCGTTGAGATGGGTGCCACCGGCGAACGGGTCGTTGACGGCGTACTGGACACCGGGAACAGGATCGAAACGACTCAGACATGCCGCTACGGACTCCGGCATCGAACCGAGGTGAACCGGAATGTGCTCGGCCTGGGCCAGCATCTCGCCTGCTGGGGAGAAGACAGCCGCAGAGCAATCGGCACGTTCCTTGATGTTCGGGGAAAGTGACGTGTGCCGGAGAACCACACCCATCTCGTCGGCCACCGACGCAAGTCGGTTACGTGCCACCTCGAGCGTGATCGGGTCGACGGTCACGACAGAAGGTGGCCGATGTGCTTGGTTGCCTCGCGGTAGGACAGCCGGGAAAGCTCTTCGCGGTGGAGACCGACGAACCTGGCTACAGCCACAGGATCGACCTTGGCATGCTCTCGCAAGGCCCAGCCGATCGCCTTGCGGATGAAGAACTCCTCTTCGAACGCCCGCCTGGCGCAGAAGCTGAAGAGACGATCCGCGTCGGTCTGCTCCTTGGCCCCGACCTGGCAGAGGATCGCGCTCCGTCGCAGCCACATGTCCTCGTCGTCGATCCAACCGTCGACGATCGGCCAGGTGTCAGCCGGATCCTCGACCACCAGGAACCTGATCATCTTGGTGGCGACCTCGTCGACAAAGTCCCACCAGGCTCCCTCGACGATCAAGCGTCGATAGAGCGGGATTGATTCCGGTACCACGAAGACGTCGAAATGGCGGGCGTAGCCGATCGCCAGGTACTTCTCCTCGCGATGAGGGAGGTGCCACAGCCCCAGGACAACGGCTTCATACTCCGCCCGCGTGACCGGCGCGAACTCTCCAACCAGGCCACGCAAGATGTCTACCCGTCCCGACTTCTGGACTCCGTAGAAGGGCATGTCGGTCTTCATGTATGCCTGCATGCCCGACGCCTTGGACGGGTCTTCCTGGGCCCGAAGACCCCGAGCGGCAAAGCGACGAGCCCTCTCGACCAGAGTCGAGGTCGATCCCGAGGATGAAGGCGCCTGGTTCGTCAGCGGCTTTGAGACCATCTTCAGAGCCCGATCTCGAGGGTGCCGTCGTCGTGGACCGCCAACCGATCGTCCGGTTCGAGCCAGATCGCGCAGTCGCTCTCCACGATGATCGCCGGGCCATGAGTCTCGAATCCGGGTGGCAAACCGGTGCGCTCCCAGACATCGATGTCAAGGCCTCGAGCACCCACCGTCGAAATCGTCCTGGACGGAATCGGCGGGGCCATCGGTTTCAGATCGGGAAGGTCGCCCCAGCCCAACGGGGCCCTACCTGTCACCTCGGCTTCCACGTTGACCAACTCCACCGGTTGATCCTCCCGGAGGAAGCCGAACCGCGCCCGGTGCTCGGATTCGAAGAATCGACGGATGTCCTCCCAGTTCCCGGTGAGCGGCACCGATAGCTCGTGGGACTGACCCGAGTATCGAACATCTCCTCGTAATTCGATCTCCAATCCGGCAAGACCGTGGTCTTTCGAGAAGGTCTCCCTGGCATCGGCGACTATTGCGTCCACCGCTCCTCCCAGTAGGGCTGATCCCTCCTCGAGCATCACAGTTCGGGTCGCATCGCTGCTCGGTCTTGCCAGAAGCAGCCCCAAAGCCGAGAACACTCCCGACAACGGTGGAATCAGGGTCCTGGTCATGCCGAGCCGTCGAGCGAGTCTGGAAGCATGCAGTCCGCCGGCGCCACCGAACGCCACCAAAACCGACTGCCTCGGATCGACTCCTTCCTCCACCGAGACCGACCGCAGCGCTCGCTCCATGTGGGTGTCGACGACCTCGATGATCCCTGCCGCTGTCCTTTCGGTGCCGAGACCGAGAACGCTGCCGATCAGATCGACCGCTGACCGCGCCTTGGAGCCGTCGATGTCCACCGAGCCACCGAGGGGGCGATCAACTGGAATTCGACCGAGGACCACATTGGCGTCGGTCACGGTGGCCAGATTCCCTCCCTGACCGTACGCAGCCGGCCCGGGGACCGAGCCTGCCGACTGAGGCCCGACGCGAAGGGCGCCACCATCGTCCACCCAAACAAGGCTTCCCCCACCGGCGCCAATGGTCTTCACCGGCAATGAACGGACTCGGTTGACCCATCCGGTCCCGTCACGTCCTCTGATCCCGACCGACCGGTTGCCGGTGATCCGGCAAACATCGGTCGATGTCCCGCCCATGTCGAAACTGATGACCGACTCGTGCCCATGAGCCAGTCCGAGCGAGGTCGCCGCAACAACACCCGCTGCCGGACCGGAGAGGACCAGGCGACCGGCGTAGCCCTTCGCGGACGCGAAAGGCAGCAGCCCACCGGACGAGGTCATCACGAGACGCCGGCCGGCCGCGACCGAATCATCGATTCGCCCCAGATAGCCGGCGATCTCAGGGGTCAGGTAGGCGTTGAGAACCGTCGTGGCGATTCTCTCGTACTCCCGAAACAGAGGAGACACCCGAGCGCCGACCGAAACCGGCCCGTAGCCCTCGGCGAGGGCGTCGGCGAGCTCCAACTCCTCGGCCGGGTCGTCATACGAGCGGAGAAGGGCTACTGCGACCGCATCCGGCCCGACAGCGTCAAGAGCCGCTCGGAGACCGGCCAGATTGCCGTCGAAGCCGAAGCGAAGGGAGCGCTGGACTAGGGGGGCCGGTCGATCGACGAACGAGTCATAGAGAGATGGTCGCGCTTGACGCCCGATCTCGATCAGATCCTCAAAACCACGAGAGGTGACCAGGGCGGTAAGCGCTCCTCGTTCTTCGAGGAGAGCATTGGTGCCTGCTGTGGTTCCGTGAAGGAAGTGGGACGCCGCGTCGACCCCGGCATTGCTCAGAGCCCGGATGACCGCCACCGACTGGTCGACCGTCGTCGGGAGCTTTCGACCGTCGATGCTGTCGCCGTCGTATACGACCACATCGGTAAAAGTCCCGCCAACGTCGACACCGACGGTCCGGACCACTGATTAGCCTCGGCCCGACATGCCAGTAGTCGTCGCCCCGTCGCCCAACCCGAACGCAATGAAGTTCTCCGTGGGGGCGCCGGTCGGAGGTCCTACGACCCATGTCGTCGGGTCGGAGCCCGAAGAACAGTTCGCTGCCGATCTCCTCGATCTGCCCGGGGTGTCCAGCATCTTCATGACTGCCGACTTCGTGACCATCTCCAAGACTCCAGACGCGTTGTGGGACTCGATCATCCCGGAGGCGACTGCGATCCTAGAGAGGCGCTTCGAAGCCTGATCCGACGGTTCAGGGAACTTCGACGGTGACCGGGCGCGTGACCCCGTCAGGTCCCGTTGCCAGTGTCACGACACGCCAGCCACCGCTTTCGGATGCGACGCCGCCTATGACCTCAGAACCTCCGGAGAGCTCCATAGCGGCGGCCGCGACTTCCTCAGGAACGGTGGCGATGGTCGAGTCACGGGCCGTAACGGCATCTGGTGACGCCAGCTCAGGAGGAAGGACGACTTGGGGGGTTCCCGCCGACACCGAGACCTCCACTGTCACCTCGAGTGGTGCTTGGCGCTCGTAGACCTCCTCACCACCTGCCGCCAGGGTACGGGCCAGGACTGTCACCTCGAATGTGAGTGGGGCCATTTCGACGATCTCCCTGGCGCGCACCCACTCGACGAACACACGTGTGCCCTCTGGCGCTGTCGGCAGCGGGACCCCGGCCGGCATCAACGCCGACAGGGTCTCCCTTCCCTGCTCAGATCCATCGACAGTCAGGTACTCGGCGACGAACCATTCGGCGTGAGCGGCAACTCTGTCGATCAATCGTTCCGGATGCTCCGCATAAAGATCGGCCTCCGCCGTCACAACGGGCGCCGCGGCAAGCGGAGGAGGCAAGGCAGGGGTCGAGGACGCTGTTGCCGGGACCGTGTCCGCACCCGTCTCCACCTGGGGGACCGATACGGTTGCGACGGGGATGGCCACCGGCCGGTTGCTCATGAAGGAGTATGCGAGCGCGCCGAGCACCACCGCCCCGGCCGCCCCGTAGAGCACCCATTGTCGCTCCGACTTCTTCTCCTCGAGCGTCTCCCACGGGATCCGCTCATAGACCTCGTTCCTCTCCTGCTCCACGTGATCGAACGTAAGTCCAAGGGCGGAGCGGTTCAAGGGGGTCGTTCGGTGCGACGTCCACCTCGGCATGACAACCGACCATGATCGAAGACGTTCGCCGGGAACCAGACGTTGGCAGCTATCGTTTCGCCGGTAATGGCAGTCAACCCCGACCCGAAACCGGGCCGTTGGATCCTTCCCCTGGTCATACTGGGGATGGTCGCGTTCACCTATTTCTTCGTGCGCTCCCTGCCTGAGGCGTCGCCGGACACGACACTCGCCGCCGGTGTCACCACCACCAGCACCATCGTGGGAGGCGCGACCACGGTTCCAGGCACGGGGGGAACAGTCGCCCCCGACGAAGTTCAGGCCTATGTCGCCGAGCTGGAGCGGATCAGCGGGGAGTTCCAGGCACTGAACACCGAGCTCGTCGCGGTGAACACAGGGTTCGACGCCGACCCGAGAGAGGTCGAGTTCTCCGATGCCGAACCGCGAATGGAGGCCGTCGCATCCTCAGCGCAGGCCCTCTCGGATGAGGTGGCGGCTCTCACTCCTCCGGCTGGTCTCGAGGCCAATCAGGAAGCACTGGCAGCACAGGCGAGTCTGGCGGCGCGGGCCGCCGACGAGGCTCTTTCCGGTCTGCAGGGGACAGATCCCGGGGACCTGCGTCGAGCAGCCGTCGCCGCCTTCACCAGCGCTGTGGCCGACTTCGACGTCGAGGTCGCCAATGCCCGCACCACCGCTGGCCTGACACCCGACGCCTGATGCCCCTGGAGTTCAGGGCGATCCGAGCCGACGAGCTCGAGGATCTCCGGAGCGCTGTCGGGTTCGCCTTCGGATTCGATCCGCACCCAGACGATCACGGCTTCAGCGCCGTCATCCCACTCGATCGGACCCGATGCGGTTTCGACAACGGCCGGATCGTCAGCACTTCCGCCGCGTTCCCGCTGGAGATGACGGTTCCTGGTGGAGTGGTCCCCTGTGGCGGCACGACGATCGTCTCGGTCTCCCCGACTCACCGTAGACGAGGGGTCATGCGCGACATGATGAGGTCGCATCTCGACGATGTCCGGGACCACAACGAGCCGCTCGCCGCCCTCTGGGCAACCGACAGCGCCATTTACGGCAGGTTCGGGTTCGGGTGTGCCGCTGTCTGCCATGAGGTCGAGGTGAGGCGGGCCCATGTCGACTTCAGCCGACTCGCACCCGAGCCGGCCGCCGTTCGCCCACTCGATATCGACGAGGCCACCAGGGTGCTTCCTCCCTTCTTCGAGTCGGTGCGAGCCACCGTCCCCGGTTTCTATGCCCGCAGTCCGAAATGGTGGGAGCATCGCCGTTTCGCCGATCAGGAGCACCACCGGGAGGGAATGACGAAGCACCGTTACGTCGTGGTCGACTCGGGAGATGGGATCGCCGGGTATGCCCAGTACCGCTCCAAGTTCGGCTGGGAAGCCGGACACGCCTCCGGGCATCTCGAAGTCCTGGAACTGATGGGCACTACACCCGAGTCATGGGCCGGTCTGTGGTCCTACGTGCTCAACCATGATCTCCTCGAGAAGATCACCGCCGACATCCGACCACCTTGGGACCCGCTTTTCGATCTCCTGGCCGGGACGAGGAGAGTTGCCGCGACATGGGCAGACTCGATGTGGGTCCGAATCATGGACATACCGTCCGCCTTGACCGCGAGGGCATATTCGGGTTCGGTTGACCTGGTTCTCGGGGTGTCAGATCCACTCGGCGACACCACCGGGACATACCAACTGCGCGTCGACGGCGACACCGTGGAATGCGCCACGTCGAGCAAGGAACCAGATGTCATGCTCGACCTCGAGGATCTCGGCTCCGCCTACATGGGGCGAGCCAGGTTCAGGGAGTTGCACCGATCCGGTCGTGTCTCCGGTGACGGAGTCGCGCTGACCCAGTTGGACAACGCCTTCACCTGGGATCCCCAGCCCTGGTGCCCCGAGATCTTCTAGAGGAAGATCAACGGGGGGCAGCCTGCCGGCCACCCCCCGTTGAGCCTTACATCATCTGGCACATGGGACCTCGCTCGCCGTGCGAGATGTGGTCACCAGGAGCGACCGCCCGCCGGGCTATCAGATGTCGTAGTAGAGGTTGAACTCGTGCGGATGTGGCCGGAGACGGACCGGGTCGACCTCGTGCTCGATCTTGTAGTTGATCCAGGTGTCGATGAGCTCCTTGGAGAACACACCACCCTGGAGCAGGAACTCGTGATCGTTGCGCAAGGCCTCGAGCGCCTCGGGAAGACTCCCCGGTACAGAGGGCAGACCGGCGAGCTCTGCGGGTGGCAGGTCGTAGATGTCCTTGTCGACAGGGTCGTGCGGCTCGATGCGGTTCTGCACTCCGTCGAGACCGGCCATCAGCATCGCTGCAAACGACAGGTACGGGTTGCATGATGGGTCCGGGCAGCGAAACTCCAGTCTCTTTGCTGCCGGGGCCTGCGAGTACTGGGGGATGCGGATCGCCGCGGACCGGTTTCGACTGGAGTAGACCAGGTTCACCGGCGCCTCGTACCCCGGCACCAGACGGTGGTAGGAGTTTGTCGTGGGGGCGGCAAATGCGAGGACCGCTGCAGCATGCTTCAGCAACCCGCCGATGTACCACCGAGCCATGTCGGAGAGACCCGCGTACCCGGACTCGTCGAAGAAGAGCGGCTCGCCGTCCTTCCAGAGCGACTGGTGGGTGTGCATGCCCGATCCGTTGTCCTCGAACAGTGGCTTGGGCATGAATGTGACCGACCGCCCATACTCCCATGCCGTGTTCTTGACGATGTACTTGTAGAGAGTGACATTGTCAGCGGTCCGGAGCAGGGTGTCGAAACGCATGTCGATCTCCGCCTGACCGGCGGTTCCGACCTCGTGATGCTGGACTTCGATCTCGATCCCGGCGTTCTGGAGATTCACGGTCATCTCAGAACGGAGATCCTGAAAGTGGTCGGTGGGGGGGACGGGGAAGTAACCCTCCTTGTACCGGGGCTTGTAACCCAGGTTCCCGCCCTCTTCAGGCTCACCCGAGTTCCACGCGCCCTCGACCGAGTCGAGGAAGTAGTAGCCCGAGTACTGGTTCTGACCGAATCTCACGTCGTCGAAGATGTAGAACTCGGCCTCCGGCCCCCAGAAAGAGGTATCGGCGATGCCGGTGCTGAGGAGGTACTCCTCTGCCTTCTTGGCCACATATCTCGGGTCACGGTCGTAGGGGCTCCCGGTGACCGGGTCGTAGACAAAGCAGTAGAGGATCAGTGTCTTTCGTGCGCGGAACACGTCGTCCACCGCTGTCGTCGGGTCGGGAATCAACAGCATGTCCGATTCCTGGATCTGCTGGAACCCTCTGATCGACGAGCCGTCGAAACCGAAGCCGGCCTCGAAGGAATCCTCGGTCAGTTGCTTGACCGGGACAGTGAAGTGCTGGACCTGACCGGGCAGGTCACAGAAGCGAAGGTCGATGAACTCGTATCCCTCATCGGCGACGAGGGACAAGACGTCGGCAGCCGTCTTGGTCACGGGGACTCCTTTCGGGGTGGTTGACGATCGTGAACCAGGGTTTTCTATTCAACACCGGTTTCGCACCGGTTGCCGGAGTGTGAACGCTGTGTTTCGCAGGGTCGGGAGGAGCCACATTTCGTGGTCTAGCGTCGAACGACACATGAGCCTGAACAAGAAACTCACCGGACAGTCTGGCAAGGAGGGGTCGATGACCAACGACGCAACGCGGTTTCATAGGGATCTCCAACTCGTCCACGGGCCCTTCGGCACGGATGACTTCGGCCGCCGGGCCGAGTCCTTCGCCCGGTTCTTCGGAACGCCGACATTCCTGATCGGCCAGACCGTCCTGGTTGGCCTGTGGATCGTCCTCAATGTCGTCGCGGTATCGCTTCGATGGGATCCCTACCCGTTCATCCTGCTCAACCTGGCGTTCTCGCTCCAGGCGGCGTACGCAGCTCCCTTGATCCTCCTCGCTCAGACCCGGCAGGCAGACCGCGACAAGGCGTTGAGTGAGGCGGATGCCGCCCACCGCGAATCATTGGCCCGAGAGACCATGCAACGTCAGGAGATCGCTGCTCGAGAGACAGCGCAGATCCAGGAGCTCCTTGCAGTCAATACCCGGCTGACCGAGCAGGTGGAGGAGCTGACCAGGGAGATCCATGCCCGGGTGGTGACGACAGCACCCTGAACCGAGAGCCCCGTTTCTCCTCGCGAAGATTGCCGCGGGGTGCGCTGGACGTGCTCGCATAATCAACGGGTGCAGCGTCTCTTTCGCAAGGAAACCGCCGATTCTCAACTGATGGAGATTCCGGCTACCGATGTCCGGAGTGCGCTATCCGGACCTGGTTTCGTCTGGCTGGATCTCACCAACGAGCCGCCCGAGGAGATCTACGCGCTCGGCGACCTTTTCGACCTCGACCGTGAGTCGCTGGAGGAGTCGGCGGACATCTCGCTTCTCCCCCGGATGGACGAACACGACGGATACGTGTTCGTCGTGCTCAACGGTCTCGTTCTCGGGGGTGGCGAGCGTCTCACCACGAGCGAGATCGACATTTTCATCGGCAGGGAGTTCCTGATCACGATTCACCGTGACCCGTTTCCCGCGGTCGAGTGGCTGCAGACACCATCCAACGCGGCAGCGACCACGAGTCTCGACACACCGGCACATGTGGCTGCGTTCATCGCCCAGATCGGCACCCGCCGCTACCTGCCGCTCATAGAGGCGCTGGAGGAGCGCGTCGACGTGCTCGAGGAAATGGCCATGGCATCGGACCCACGCACCTTGCCGGAGGTCCATGTGCTGAGGCGTGACGTAGGTCTTCTCCGCCGCAGCGTCGGCCCGCAGCGCGATGTCTTCAATGAGCTAGCGGAGAGTCTCCACCCAGCGATCGACACGAGCGCGGCCCGGGCGTTCGACCGCGTGTTCGATCATCACCTGAAGATCGTCGACTCACTGGAAGGTGCGCGGGGCTTGCTCACCTCCGTCCTCGAGACTCATAGGGGCGCCGTCGCCGACCAGACCAACGAGATCGTTCGGCTCCTCACGGTCTTCTCGGCGATTCTGCTTCCGATGTCGGTGATCGCCAGCATGTGGGGGATGAACTTCATCGACATCCCCTTGTCCGACGAGTGGTGGGGATTCCTCGTCCTAGTCGGCGGGATGCTCCTGCTCGGTTTCGGTCTTTGGATGTACTTCAGCCGCCGGGGCTTCATCGGAGCGCCCAAGCTCGGCGACCTGCCGAAGTCGGTGGGGCTGGGTCTCCTCCAGATCGGGGTGGCCCCGATCAAAGTGGTTTCAAGTGGGGTCAGACAGGTGGGGCGGATAGTGGCCGAGTCGGTCGAGGACCCCAACAGTCGCGACAACGGAGAGAGCTGAGCCTCGAATCCCGCGGCGAGCCCAACGCTGACTACCGTCGCTCCACGTCATGCCAGCCACCGTCGTCTTGGGTGCCCAGTGGGGTGACGAGGGGAAGGGTCGAGTTGTCGACTTCTTCGCCGAGTCGGCCGACTTTGTCGTCCGCTACCAGGGCGGCAACAACGCCGGGCACACGATCGTCGTCGGGGAACAGCGTCTCGCACTGTCCTTGATCCCATCGGGGATCCTCTACCCCGAATGCACTCCGGTGATCGCCTCGGGAACGGTGATCGACCCCAAGGTGCTCCTCGCCGAGATGGACATGGTCGCCGAGAAGAACCTCGACCCGTCGAGAGTCCGGCTGTCTTCGAACGCCCACCTGATCATGCCCTACCACCGCAAGCTCGACGCTGCGATCGAGCGGTTCCTGGGGAAGAATCAGATCGGGACGACAAAGCGTGGAATCGGGCCCGCCTACACCGACAAGTACGCCCGGGTCGGGATCCGGGTTCAAGACCTCTTCGACCCGAAGATCCTCGCCCAGAAGGTCGAGGCGGCGCTCGAGGAGAAGAACAAGATCTTGCCCCGGGTCTACAACACCCTCCCGATGAGCCCAGACGAGATCATCGAGGAGTACACCGGGTATGCCGAGCGTCTTCGCCCTCATGTGACCGACACCTCGTTGTTGCTCTGGGAAGCGCTGAAGGCCTCGAAACAGGTGCTGTTCGAAGGGGCGCAGGGCACGCTGCTCGACATCGACCACGGGACCTATCCGTTCGTGACTTCCTCCAACCCGACGGCGGGTGGTGCCTCAGTCGGGTCAGGAATCGGGCCCAAGGCGATCGACGAGATAGTCGGCGTGGCCAAGGCGTACATCTCCCGGGTCGGCACCGGGCCGTTTCCGACCGAGCTCCACGATGAGATCGGAGACACGATGATCGAGCTCGGAGGCGAGTACGGCACCGTCACCGGGCGAAGACGCCGTTGTGGGTGGCTCGATCTCGTGGCCCTTCGCTATGCGAACAGGGTCAACACATTCACGAGTCTGTTCCTGACCAAGATGGACATCCTTTCCGCGTTCGACACGATCAAGGTGGCCGTCGCCTACACCAGTGCAGGCGAGCGACACGAGAACTTCCCGGCGCAGCAAAGCGTGCTCTATCACTGCGAGCCGGAGTACGTGGAACTGCCCGGGTGGCGGGAGGACATCACTGCAGTCAGGGCCTACGGCGACCTCCCCGAAACCGCGCGGGCCTACGTCGAGTTCATCCAGGACGCGGTTGAGGTGCCGATTCGTTGGATCTCGGTCGGTCCCGAGCGCAGCCAACTCATCGAGGTCGAATGAAAGTCCTTCTCATCGGGAATGGCGGCCGCGAGCACGCCATCGGATGGAAGCTCGCCAGTTCTCCCAGGGTCGACGAGTTGATCTCACTCCCGGGGAACCCTGGCCTGGCGCGTCTCGGGCCCATTGTGGAGGGAATCGCAGCCACCGATGTCGGGGCGATCGCCGCAATGGCGCGAGTGCATGGGGTCGATCTCGTCGTGGTCGGGCCGGAGGGGCCCCTGGCTGCGGGTGCTGTCGATGCAGTCGCCAACCTTGGCATTCCGGTCTTCGGCCCAACCCGGGCCGCCGCCCGACTCGAGTCTTCAAAGACGTTCGCCAAGGAGGTGATGACCAGGGCGGGTGTTGCATCGGCCTCGTCGCGGTCGTTCGCCGACCCGGCGGGCGCCAAGGACTACCTCGGAGACAGGGACGGTCCGTTCGTGGTCAAGGCGGATGGCCTGGCCGCAGGCAAAGGGGTTCTCGTGACCTCGTCGCGTGACGAGGCGTCCGCTTGGGTCGATCACTGTCTCGAGGGTGGATTCGGGAGTGCCGGGATGTCGGTGCTCATCGAGGACTTCCTGGAGGGGCCTGAAGTCAGCGTGTTCGCAGTCTGCACCGAGCGAGGAGCGGTCGCTTTGGAGCCGGCGCGCGACTACAAGCGTCTCCTCGACGGCGACGGCGGCCCGAACACAGGGGGGATGGGGGCCTACTCGCCGGTCGCCGATCTGCCGGGGGATCTCGTGACCTCGACGATGAGAGACGTGGTCGAGCCCACCCTTGCCCAGATGGCGGAACAGGGCAGCCCGTTCCACGGCTTTCTCTATGCCGGGATGGTGCTGACACCAGATGGGCCCAAAGTCCTCGAGTTCAACGTGCGTCTCGGCGACCCTGAGACCCAAGCCGTGCTTCCCCGTCTGGAGTCAGACCTGATCGACCTGCTCGAGGGAGCAGAGCCGAGCTGGTCTGAGATTGCGACGGTCAACGTGGTCCTGGCCGCAAAGGGGTATCCCGACTCTCCCCAGCCAGGTGATCGGATCAAGGGCTTGGATTCGATCCCCGAGGACGTCCTCGTGTTCCACGCAGGCACGGCGACCGATGGCGCCAGGGTGGTGGTGGATGGTGGTCGAGTCCTCAATCTGGTCGGCTCCGGCCCCACATTGGACGCAGCGCGCGACCGGGCTTACGCGGCAGTCGGGGCCGTGGGGTGGCCAGGCATGCAGTTTCGCACCGACATCGCCTCGGGGACGGCTCAGTCGTAACTGTGACGGAACATGAGGGCGATCCTCGGTGCCGCCGAGGCGACCTTGGGGATGGTGTGCTCCCACAGCCGTTGACAGGCGCCACCCATCACCACCAGGTCTCCCCCGCCCAGATCGAAGGCAATCGATTCGCCGCCACCTCTGGGTCGGATCAGGAAACGTCTCGGCCCGCCGAGCGATACGGTGGCCACAATCGAATGGGGCAGTTCTCGTGCGATCCGATCGCCGTGCCATGCCACCGAGTCGGAACCGGTTCGATACCACCCGGCGCTCACCCGATCCATGCGAATCCGGTAGCGATCGGATACCAGGTCGATGATCTCCCCGAGCACGGGATGGGACTCGGGATCAACCGCGCCGACCAGACGTGGTGTCCTCACCATCTTGTCGAACATCCTGACCTCGGGCTGCTGCCAGGCGACGCCCCGGGTCAGCGTGTCGTAGAGCCTGGAATCGCCGGCGAGCCAGCCGGGAGCGAAATCGAGCCAGGATTGGGAGTCGAGATCGAAACGGGCCAGATCCGAGAATTCGTCGTCGGGGGTTGGGTCACCCTCCCCGAACAATGACGGCTGCAGTGGTTCGACAGCGAACATACGTTCGATTCTAGGTCGGCGATGACGCTAAGACCAACCCTGAGTCGAACTCGGGTACCGTCGCGCCGATGAGCCACAAAGTCGCCATCGTCATGGGTTCCGGCACCGACCGCCCCGTCATGGAGAAAGCATCCCAGACCCTCGACAGCTTCGGTATCGAGAGTGAGGTCAGGGTCCTCTCCGCCCACAAGACCCCCGACCAGGCGTTGGAGTTCGCGGCAAGCGCCGCCGACAACGGCTTCTCCGTGATCATCGCGGGAGCCGGCAAGGCCGCTCATCTCGCCGGGGTGATGGCCGCAAAGTCCCTGCTCCCCGTGATAGGCGTCCCGATCAACGCTTCGCTCGACGGGCTCGACTCGCTACTTGCAACCGTGCAGATGCCCACCGGGATCCCCGTTGCCACGGTCGCCGTCGACGGGGCAACCAACGCGGCCTTGCTTGCGGTCGCGATCCTCGCCCTCAACGACGACGAGCTGCGTGAGCGGCTGGCCCGGTATCGAGAGGACCTGGCTCAGAAAACCCTGGCCGGCTAGAGGGGATACCATCCCCTTGACATGAGCGACATCTCCTTCGAAAAGCCGGATCCGAGAGACTTCCTCGACATCGACTCGCTTCTCTCCGAGGAGGAGATCCTGCTGAGGAACACGGTTCGCGATTATGTCCAGAAGGAGATCGTGCCCAACGTCGGAGACTGGTGGGACGAGGGCGTGCTCCCCCAGGAGGCCCTCGCCAAGGCGTTTGGCGACATCGGGCTGCTCGGCATGCATCTCGATGGCTACGGATGTGCCGGAACCTCAGCGACCGCGTACGGGTTGGCCTGTCTCGAGTTGGAGGCCGGAGACTCGGGCATCAGGTCTTTCGTGTCGGTCCAGGGCTCTCTCGTCATGTTCCCGATCTGGAAGTTCGGCTCGGAGGAGCAGAAGCAGACCTGGCTCCCCAGGATGGCGGCAGGCGAGGTGATCGGCTGTTTCGGTCTCACCGAGCCCGACTCGGGATCGGATCCGTCATCGATGCGCACCAACGCCCGCAAGGACGGCAGCGACTGGGTGATAAACGGGACCAAGATGTGGATCACCAACGGGTCGATCGCCGATGTGGCCGTGGTGTGGGCGAAGACCGACGGCGGGGTCCGGGGTTTCATCGTCCCCACCGACTCCCCGGGGTTCTCGGCTCCAGAGATCAAGAAGAAGGCGTCGCTCCGTGCCTCGGTCACCTCCGAGTTGATCCTCGACGATGTCAGGGTCCCCGACGACTTCGTCCTCCCCGGAGTCTCATCGATGAGGGGCCCACTGTCCTGTCTCAACGAGGCGCGCTTTGGGATTGCCTTCGGGGCCATCGGGGCGGGCCGGGCCTGTTACGAATCCGCCCTCGACTACTCGATCGAGCGCCACCAATTCGACCGGCCGATCGCATCGTTCCAACTGACCCAGAAGAAGCTCGTCGAGATGATGGTCGCAGTGCAGAGAGGAACCCTGCTCGCACTCCATCTGGGTCGCCGCAAGGACGAGGGCACCCTCACCCCGGAACAGGTGAGCTTCGGGAAGTTCGACAACGTGCGCAACGCACTCGAAGTGGCCCGCACCGCCCGGTCGATCCTCGGCGCCAACGGGATCACCCTCGAGTACCCGGTGTTCCGGCACATGGCCAACCTGGAGACCGTTTACACCTACGAAGGCACCAACGAGATCCATTCCCTGGTGATGGGTCAGGCGATCACCGGGATCAACGCTTTTACCTGAGCAACCCCGGCCGACCGCCGTCTGTTTGACCGGACTCATACGAGGTCGCCAAGAAGAGCCAGCGGTAGTCCCCGTCCCTCAACTGCCCTGACCACCAGGAGCCAGACGGTCAAAGTCGGCCGGCAATCAACTCCGGCCGACCGGCGTCTGTTTGACCGAACTCAAACGAGGTCGCCAAGAAGAGCCAGCGGTAGTCCCCGTCCCTCAACTGCCCTGACCACCAGGAGCCAGACGGTCAAAGTCGGCCGGCAATCAAACGGGCAACAAAGGCAATCAGAACAGATTGCCTTTGTTGCCGACCTCCACGTCGTCCATCCCCAGCCAGCCTGCGACGGTCTCTAGCTCCTCCCTGAGCTCCTTTGCCACCCGGGTCTTGTCGACATCTGGCTCGGCGAAGGCGCCCTTGACCAAGAGACGGCGCGACGACCGGTCGGTCTTCAGGTCGACCCTGGCCACCAGGGCGCCGTCGAGCAGGAAGGGCAGCACGTAGTAGCCGTGAACCCGCTTCGCTTCCGGGACATAGATCTCGATCCGGTAGCGAAAGTCCCAGAGACGCTCAACCCGGTCACGAAACCAAATGAGATTGTCGAAGGGAGAGAGCAGGGCTCGGCCCTCGACCTTGCGGGGCAGCGTCGCATCGGGGTCCAGATAGGCCTGCTTCTCCCATCCTCGGACCTCCACCGGGACCAGCTTTCCTGCCGCCACCACGTCGTCGAGAAGCGCTCTGGCCTGCGGAATCCTGATCCGGTGGTAGTCGGCAAGGTCCTCTGCGGTGGCGACACCCATGGAGCGCCCCGCCCGCGCCAGGAAAATCGACTGGGCTTCTTCGCGCTCGAACCCTTCGGCCTCGAAGTGAAGGGGCGGGATCACCCGTTCGCTCAGGTCGTACATGCGGACGAAGTTGGGCCGATGCGAGGTGGTGATGCGACCGTCGAGGAACAATGCCTCCAGAGCGGTCTTCCCCTTCGACCAGCCCCACATGGCGGTACCGTCCCTTTCCCCCGGGTCTTGCAGGTCGGAGGTCTTGAGGGGGCCGTTCACCCTCACCTCTTCGAGAACCTCATCCATGTAGCCGGGGTTCTCGCGTCTCATCTGGTTCAGTCGATCC
>Ga0307505_10001520_pt1 | contig 18475 bp, 16 predicted proteins | sample 23_S_MG_FD_202183 | JGI IMG/M metagenome (GOLD analysis project Ga0307505, IMG submission 202183) | Soil microbial communities from Populus trichocarpa stands in riparian zone in the Pacific Northwest, United States - 23_S | ecosystem: Environmental > Terrestrial > Soil > Riparian zone > Trees...
GGCGAAGGCGTGGTCGCGCTCGATGCGCTGATGCTGGTGGAGGGATAGGCCTCGGCGTGCTGCTCGCGGCTTGACGGGGCGACACTAGCGACACTGTGTCGCCTTGCCCGTCGCCCGATTTAGGTCAATATTCACTAGCCTTTCCAGATTTTAGGTAAATCGGCTGATCGCGTTTCTTTGCGCTCTGCGATTGTGTATTGTCCAAGTTGACGGATTGGCCATTGGGGCATCGTGATCACGCCACGGCGGGGGAGGTGGTGTATGAGGCGGCTACATGGGATGCTGGCCTTGGCGGCTCTTGCTATGCCCGCGACCGCCTCCGCGGCTGAATTTGAACATCAAACCTTGGACGATGGATCAGAAGCGATCCTCATCTTGGGAGATATTGAGCCTGGAGACGAAGAGGCGTTTCGCCAACTCACCATTCAGTATCCCGACGCTACCGTGGCTCTGGACAGCGACGGCGGCGCACTAGTTCCAGCCCTCGAAATTGGGCGGCTGGTGCGCCTACGAAATTACACGACAGTTGTATTGGACGACGGCCGTTGCGTTTCTTCATGTGCGCTAATCTGGATTGCGGGCTCTCGCCGTGTCTTATCGACAACTGCCAGCCTGGGCTTCCACGCGAGCTACCTCGATGAAGGTGGAGTAAAAGTGGAGAGCGGCGCCGCAAATGCCCTTGTTGGTCACTATCTTTCGCAGTTGAGCCTTTCACAAGATGCTGTGCTTTTTGCGACTCTCGCTCCACCGACCGAGGTAGCTTGGCTGAATGTGTCCAATCGCAATCGGGCTGGCATCGCATTTGAAACTTTCGAGGCGGAAGCCAATTCCCCGGCTCCAATTCCGCAGGTTCAGATTGTCGACAAAACGCCTGTCGTCAAGGCCACACCTCCGCCAATACAAGTGGTCCGCACCGAAGATTCTGTATCGGGCAGGCCCCCTGACACTGCGACACTACTAAGGGGATGGCTTCAAGCACCCGGCTTCGCACAGGCCGCCGCTCGGGGCATCGGTGCAAATTCCAGGTTGGTCGAGCCGATGGCCGAGCACCTGCGATTGATCTATGCGAACGAGCTGGTCTTAGACCGCGTTTCGCGCGAAATTGAAGCAGCGCGAATTGATATCCGGAACGAGCAGCAAGCCGCTGGAAGCGTTCTCTACAGACTTTCTACCGGTCTAATCTACGCAGGGTTGCAGCGTCTTCCACAAAGAGACGTGAACAGATTTTTCTTTTTTATGTCGGTGGTGACACGCAGGCAGGACGCTATTTGCTCAGCGTTCGAAGATACTGGTCATGTGAACATTTCTGAATTCGAGGCAATTGCCGAACTTGGCAATGAGTCCCTAAATGAGTATTTGAGCTTGTTGAGAAGGGCCATGTTTGCTGAAGTTGAGAACTATCCCGGCCGTATTACGTTGGATTCAAGCCAGACTGCTGTCGCCGAAAACGCTTGGGCAGAGGTCCTAGTTGAGAAGGTTTCAGGCAGGAGCCAGAACGAAATCGACAGGCTTCTGCCCGCAATTGAGAATTTTGATGCGGCGGATCCTGCTACTCAGTGTGAGGTACAAAAAATCATGATCCCAGCTGTTAGCGAAATGAGCGGTCTTGCTGGTGATTGGTTTAGAAGAGTCTACTTGTCCTATATCGCAGACAGCATGTAGGTAACGTTCGCGCAGCGAGGTCGTTGACTACCTTGTCGGCCTCTCACACCGAGCAGACACTAAAACGCCGCGATCCCCGTAATCGCCCGCCCCAGGATCAGCGCGTGGACGTCGTGCGTGCCTTCGTAGGTGTTGACCGTCTCGAGGTTGAGCATGTGGCGGATGACCTGGTATTCCTCCGAGATGCCGTTGCCGCCGTGCATGTCGCGCGCTTCGCGGGCGATGGCGAGCGCCTTGCCGGCGTTGTTGCGCTTGACCAGGCTGATCATCTCGGGAGCGAAACGGCCCTCGTCCATCAGCCGCCCGACGCGCAGGCTGGCCTGCAGGCCGAGCGCGATCTCGGTGGCCATGTCGGCGAGCTTCTTCTGGTAGAGCTGGGTGGCGGCCAGCGGCTTGCCGAACTGCTTGCGGTCGAGGCCATAGAGGCGCGCGGCGGCGAGGCAGAATTCGGCCGCGCCCATTGCACCCCATGAGATGCCGTAGCGCGCGCGGTTGAGGCAACCGAACGGCCCGCTCATCCCCTCGGCGCCGGGCAGCAGCGCCTCTGCGGGCACCCGCACGTCTTCCATCACGATCATGCCGGTGGTCGAGGCCCGCAGGCTGAGCTTGCCTTCCAATTTGGGTGCCGAGAGCCCGGCCATGCCTTTGTCGAGCACGAAGCCGCGAATCTTGCCGCCGTGCGCCTCGCTCTTGGCCCAGACCACGAACACATCGGCGAACGGCGAATTGGTGATCCAGGTCTTGCTGCCCGAGAGCACGAACCCATCGCCATCGGGCTTGGCCACGGAGCGCATCGCGCCGGGGTCGGAGCCGGCGTCGGGCTCGGTCAGGCCGAAGCAGCCGATCAGTTCGCCACGGGCCAGGCCGGGCAGGTATTTCGCCTGCTGCGCGTCCGAGCCGTAGGCGTGGATCGGGTACATGACGAGGCTCGACTGGACCGAGGCCATCGAACGGTAGCCCGAATCGACCCGCTCGATCTCGCGCGCGGCCAGGCCGTAGGCGACGTAGCCGGCGCCTGCCCCGCCGAATTCTTCGGGAATGGTCACGCCGAGCAGCCCGGCCTCGCCCATCAGCGGAAACAGCTCGGGCGCCTCGATCTCGTCGCGGAAGGCTTCGATTACGCGCGGCTGCAGGACGCCTTGCGCGAAGCCGCGCGCGGCATCGCGGATCATCCGCTCCTCGTCGCTCAACTGGCTGTCGAGATCGAGCGGGTCGGCCCAGTCGAAGGGGACCATTCCTGCCATGTGCAATTCCTCCGCGTGACGCCTTAGCGGCAGCGGAGCGCTACGCCAATCTGCCCAGAGTCACCGGACAGATCAGGCGGGGTGGACCCTGGCGACCGCTGCCTGCAGCGCGTCGATCAGCTGGTCGGGCGGGCAGGGCTTGGCGCAGGCCAGCGCATCGGGATAACGCGCGTACACCTCGGCGGGCGTGACATGGCCGGAATGGAACACGATCGGCACGCCCGCGGCGACCAGCCGGTCGGCCAGCGGATAGACTTCGCCGTCGCCCGTGAACACGTCGAGGATGGCGCAATCGGGCATGTCGCTTTCGATCGCCACGAACGCATTCAGCTTGTCGGCGTAGGGACCGTCGAGGTCGTAGCCGAGATCGCGCACCGTCTCGGACAGGTCGAGCGCGATGATGAACTCGTCCTCGACGACGAGGACTCTGGGCCGTTCGCGCGGCTGGTGGCTGACCATGACGAGTGGACTCCCGAGGCCTGTGGCACTGCCCCGCCTACCAAAGCTACGACGGTCCGAAGGTTCCCATAAGTCTCAGAGCTTGCCGAACCTTGCTTCGTAACCGGCGGTCTCGCCGGCGGCCAGCAGTGCCGCCTGGGCGGGCCAGTCGTCGCGCCGGATGCGGCCCTGGAAGCGACCCAGACCGGCATCGATCCGGTCGATCTCGGCGTCGTCCCACGCGGCGATCTGGGCAAACGTGGTGACGCCGAGCCCGCGCAACTGCTCGACCAGCTTGGGGCCGAGGCCTTTGATGCGGCCGAGGTCGTCGCCGCCGGCAGGCGCGACTGGAGCCGGGGTTGCTGCCACCTTCGCGGCCGCTGGCGTGGCGTCGATCAGCGCCTGGTTGCGCTGGGCGGGCGTATCCTCGTCGCGGGGCGCGATTTCGACCCTGGTGCGGCGCGAGGCGACGAACACCCACCATGCCACCACCACGCCGACGAGCAGCGCGAGGACCAGGAGAAGCCAGTTTTCCTGCACCAGTTCAGCCATTGGCGTCTTTCTCCACCGTGCCGCCCCCCCAGATCGCCCAGCCGATGGCGAGGCCCGCCGCATAGGCGACCAGCATCAGCACAAACAGTTCGAGCCAGATGGGCATGGCGATGCTCTTACCTAGCGCGGCCCCGGCGTGTCCACCGGCGTCGGCCGGACCGCTCGGGTGGCGATGACCGAGAATTCGATCCGCCGGTTGGCCGGATCGGTCGGGTCGAGGCCCTCGACCGGCGAGCGCGAGCCGTGGCCGCGGGCGCGCAGCCCGTCACCGGAGATGCCGCGCCTGACCAGCTCGGCCTGGACCGCCTCGGCGCGCTCGCGTGACAACGCCAGGTTGCCCGGCTCGGGCCCCGAGGCGTCGGTGTGCCCGGCGATAGCGATGATGCTGCCGAGGCACGGCCGCAGCGCGCCCGCCACCTCGTCGATCAGCGCGCCGCTCCCGGCATCGATCCGCGCCGAGCCCTCCTCGAACCGGATGGTGCGCGACCTCAGCAGCGCGTCGACGTCTTCCTCGCAATCGAGCCGCTCGGGCGGAGCGGTCGTGCTTTGGGCAAGCGCGGTGCCGTCGGCCCAGCGAATGCCGCCGACCCCCGGGATCGCGGCCACGGCCTTGGCCACCCGGTCGCGGGTCGCTTCGTCGAGCCCGCCGCCGCCCGCCAGCGTCGGGTGACGGCTCGGCCAGCCGCGAACCGAAACGAAGCGCGCGGTCACCGGCGCGCCGTCCGCGCGGGCGATGGCGGCTTGCGCCCGGGCGGTCAGGGTCTCGGCCATGGGCGGCCCGGAAACCCACCCGCCGAGCGCCGCCAGGGCCGCGATCAGCGCCGCGCCGAGCGCCAAAGCGACATAAGGGTTCCGCAGGATCGCCACGCGGCGACCCTAGCGGCAATTCTCAGCCGCCGTCGAGGTCTCCGTCGAGTCCTTCGGCCAGCGACGCGAGGCGCAGGAATTCCTGGCGCCAGAAATCGCGCTGCCCGCCGGCCAGCGAAACGATCTCGCGGAAGCCGTAGCCATTGAGCAGCGTGTCGCCGCGCAGCCTCTGGCCATAGGCGGCGACCGCGGTGGCGAAGGCCATGTCGCCGCGCGGCAGCATCGCATCGCGCAGCAGGAAGGCGGGTATCGGGTGCTCGATCAGCCGCGAGGTGTCGCCGTCGGGCAGCTTGTAGCGCAGCTTGACGTAAGCCAGCTCGTTCGTCGGCCGGTCGCCGCCCTCGGCTTCGACCGTCTCGTAACGGCGCGGGCCGACCCAGCCCTGCGCCCCGGCCGGCACGATCTCGTAGATCGCGGTCACCTGGTGCCCGGCCCCGATCTCGCCGCCGTCGACCCGGTCGTTGTCGAAGTCCTCCTCGCGCAGCGCGCGGTTCTCATAGCCGATCAGGCGGTACTGGCTGACCAGCGCGGGGTTGAATTCGACCTGGATCTTCACGTCCTTGGCGATCGTGAACAGCGTCGAGGCCATCTCGTCGCCGAGCACCTTCTCGGCCTCGAGCGCGCTGTCGATGTAGGCGTAGTTGCCGTTGCCGTGGTTGGCGACCTGCTCCATCAGCGCTTCGTTGTAGTTGCCGGTGCCGAAGCCCAGCGTGGTCAGGGTGACGCCCGAATCGCGCTCGCGCTCGATCATTTCGATCAGCGCCTCGGTGCCGGTGACGCCGACATTGAAGTCGCCGTCGGTGGCCAGGACCACGCGGTTCACGCCGCCGTCGATCATGTTGTCGCGGGCGATGCGATAGGCGAGCTGCAGCCCGGCGCCGCCGGCGGTCGAGCCGCCGGCCTGGAGCCGGTCGAGCGCGGCGCGGATTTGCGCCCTGTCGTTGGTCGCCGGCAGGACCAGCCCCGCGGCCCCGGCATAGACCACGATCGAGACCCGGTCGCGCCCCTGCAGGTTACCCGCCAGCTGGCTGAGCGCGGCCTTGACCAGCGGCAGCTTGTCGGGGCTGTTCATCGAGCCCGAGACGTCGACCAGGAACACCAGGTTCGCGGCCGGGCGCTGGGAACGCGGCAGGTCATAGCCGCGCAAACCGACGCGCAGCAGCCGGGTGTTCGGGTTCCACGGCGTGACCGCCACATCGGTGGTCACGCTGAACGGCGCCGAGCGGCTTTCGGGCAGCGGATAATCGTAGCGGAAATAGTTGATCAGCTCCTCGGTCCGCACCGCGTCCTGCGGCGGGCGCGCGCCCATCGCCAGGAAGCGGCGGACATTGGCATAGGCGCCGGTGTCGACGTCGACCGAGAAGGTCGAGACCGGCTCGGTCGCGACCAGCTTGACCGGCGACACTTCCTCGCCGTCGTAGCGCTCGCGGCCCGGATCGGCCGGCAGCATGACCGGCGGCACATAGGCGTAGCGGCCCCTGCGGTCGGCTTCGGTGCCCGGCGACTGCTGCGGAATGAACTGCGGCAGGCGGTTCATGTTGACTTCGTTTGCCGCCACCTGGCCGGTCGAGCGGCCTCCGGTGACGACGATGCGCTCGGAAGACGATTGCGCCATCGGCGGCGCGGGGGGAGGGGGCGGTGGCGGCGGTGGAGCCGGCGGGGGCGGTGGCACTTCGGTTCGGGCCAGCTGCGGAACGTCGCTCGAGGCGGTGCAGGCGGCGATGGCGACAACGAGGGTGAGAACGGCGATCTTGGCAGTCCGCATGATGGCCTCCCTGGGGGGTCGTGTGATGGGAGGGAGGCTCTGCCCCGGGCCGTGAACCGCGACTTAACGCCCCGTAAGCGCGACCAACCGTTGCCTCAGGCGGCGGCTTCAGCAGGCGGATCGGGCTCGTCCCGCGTCACCTTGCGGGTGAACAGCATGCGGTCTTCGGGGCCGAACCCCCAGGTCCAGATGAACCAGCCATAGATTGCCATGATCACCGGAATGCCGATCAGCAGCTGGCCCCACTGCGGCATCAGGATCACAAACTGGCCAGCGACGACCGCAGCGGCGGTTGCCCACAACAGCGGCCAGCGCCAGTTGTTGATCGTCTCGCCCAGGATCCGGCCCAGCATCAGCGCCTTGACCAGCGAGGAAACACCCAGCGCCAGCATCAGCGCCGCCGCCGCCGCCGCGCCGCGCCAGCCATCGTTGAAATCGAAGCGGTCGGCGATCAACATCGCGCTCACGGTCAGCGCCGCCTGCAAGGCGATGGTGCCGATCGAGACCCACAGGTTGCGCAGTCGAGCGACGTATACCAGCGCCGCTTCGGCAACGACGGCGGTCGAGGCGACCACTTCCGCCAGCAGCAGGAATCCGAGTGCGCCGGTGGCGCCGACGAACGTTGCCCCCATCAATCCCATGATCGCTTCACCCGGGATGCCGAGGGCCAGCCCGACGCCGGCTTGCGCAGCGGTGATCCAGAAGCCGACCTGGCAGACCTGCTTGGCGATCGCGCCGTAGTCCTTCTCCTTCAGCTTGCGGGTCAGCACCGGGCCGAGGATCGGCTCGAAGCTGGTCTTGAGCTTCTGCGGCAGGCTGGCGACCTGTTGCGCGACGAAATAAATCCCGACTGCGGCGGGCGCCGCGAAAAGCCCAAGGATGAAGATGTCGAGCCGGCGGGTGCCCCATTCGATGGCGTCGGCGGCGGCAAGCGGCAGCCCGCGCAAGGTCATCCGCGCCATCCGGCTGGGGGAAGGCCGCCATCCGCGCGGCAGGCCGTAACTCTTGAGGAACGGCCAAAGTGCCGTCAGCAGCGTCGCAAAGACCGAAATCAGATAGGCCAGCGCCAGGCCGCTCGTCGTCCCGGTGAAGGCGAAGACTCCGGCCATGATCGACCTCGTCCACGGCTCGACGATAGCCCGGGCGCGCACGGTGGCGGCAATGTCGTAGCGATAGGCCTGCGCCGCGAGCAGGATCTCGGTCATCGCCAGCGCCGGGATGGCGAGCACGAACAGGCGATCGGTTTCGGTGTAGATGCCGCTCGGGAACATCGGCGCGGGCACCAGCCACAGCGCCAGCGCCGCCAGACTTCCGACAACAAAGGCCACGGCAAGGCTGTCCGTGACCAGGTGCGTCTGGTCGCTGTCGGATTCGGACAAACGCTGCGCCAGGCCGCGCTTTTCGCCGATCGTGCACAGCATCGCGATCAGTTCGACCACCACCAGCGCCGAGGCGTAACGGCCGATCGCGGCGGCGCCGAAGTATTGCCCGGCGATGTACAGGAACGGTAGCCCCCCCGCCAGGCGCAGCAGGAAGCCGAAGAAATTTATCTGTCCGCCGCGGGCGAGCGCGGCGAGGTCGCCGCCCGGTCGTTCGCTGGCCGGGACGGTGTTCAAGCCGACCCGTCCTCGGCGGTGAGCGGGCGGGCGAGCAGCTCGCTGACAACCGAAGTGGCCGGCGCACCGTCGAGCAGCCGCCCAACCGCTTCGGCGATCGGCATCGCCACCCCGTGGCGGTGGGCGAGCTCGATCAGGACCGGCGCGGTGTGCGCTCCTTCGGCCACCGTGTGCCGGTCGGCCATCAGCGCCCGCGGGTCCGCCCCCTCGCCGAGGGCCTTGCCGAGTGAGAAGTTGCGGCTGGCACTCGATGAGCAGGTAAGCACCAGGTCGCCGAGCCCGCACAGGCCGGCGAGCGTGGCGCGCTGGGCTCCGAGCGCCTCGCCGAAGCGCTGCATTTCGGCATAGCCGCGCGCAATCAGCGCCGCCCGCGCGTTCTGGCCGAGCTTGAGGCCTTCGACCACCCCGCAGGCAATGGCGAGCACGTTCTTGACCGCGCCTCCCACTTCGGCGCCGACCAGGTCGTCGCTGAAATAGGGCCGGAACGCTGGCCGGGCGATGACCGGGGCGAGCCGCCGCCACTGCGCCTCACCGCCTCCGCAGGCCAGCGTCACCGCGGTCGGCAGCCCGGCGGCGACTTCGTGGGCAAACGTTGGCCCGGAGAGGACCGCGATCTCGCTGCCGGGGGCGGCCTCGGCGGCGACCTCGTGCATCATCCGGCCGGTCCGCGCCTCGATGCCCTTGGCGCACAGCACCAGGTCGCGGGGATAGGCGAGCATTTGCGCCAGCGTCGCGCCGAGATGCTGGGCCGGGGTGACCAGCAGCAGGACATCGCATTGCGCAGCCTCGGCAAGGTCGCCGGTTGCCCGGATCGACGGCGCGAGCGCGGCGGAAGGCAAGTACAGCGAGTTGCTGCGGCGGGCGTTGATTTCTTCGACCAGCTCGGGCTCGAGCGCCCACAGCAGCACTGGCCTGCCGTCGGCAGCCAGCATCTGCGCCAGCGCGGTCCCCCAGGCGCCGGCGCCGACTACCCCGACGATGCTCACGCCTTGACCCCGGCCCCGCGCACCGGCTCGGCGTGGGCGTCGAGCGGCCAGCGCGGCTGTGCGGCGATGTCGAGCGGGTCGCCGGTCGCGCCCAACGCCAGCCGTTCGAGCCCGGCCCAGGCGATCATCGCCGCGTTGTCGGTGCACAGCTCGCGTGGCGGGGCGACGAAGCGCAGCCCGCTACTGGCCGCCAGTTGCTCGAGCGCCCGGCGCACTTGCGCGTTGGCGGCAACGCCGCCGGCGACGACCAGAGTGCCAACCTGGCCCATCGCCTCCAGGGCGCGGCTGGTCCGGTCGACGAGGCAATCGAGCGCCGCCTGCTGAAAGCTCGCGGCGATGTCGGCCGGGCGGTATTTGCCGCTGTCATGCGCCCGCAGCACCGCGCTCTTGAGCCCGGCGAACGAGAAATGCGGCTCCTCGCTGCCGAGCAGCGGACGCGGCAGCGGCACCGCCCGGGGATCGCCATTGGCCGCCAGCCGCTCGACCGCCGGCCCGCCGGGGAAACCGAGGCCGAGGATCTTGGCGGTCTTGTCGAAGGCTTCGCCCAGCGCGTCGTCGATCGTGGTCGCCAGGCGCCGGTAGCGGCCTACGCCATCGACCCTGAGCAACTGGCAGTGGCCGCCGGAAACGAGCAGCAGCGCGTAGGGGAAATCGAGCTCGGGATCGGCCAGCCGCGGGCTCAGCGCATGGCCTTCGAGATGGTTGATGGCGAGCAGCGGCCTGTCACTCGCCATAGCCAGCGCCTTGGCGGTGACCAGGCCGACCATGACCCCGCCGATCAGGCCCGGGCCCGCTGTTGCCGCGACGGCGTCGCAATCGGCCAGCGAGACGCGTGCTTCGTCGAGCACCCGTGCGATCAGCGGCGTCAGGCGTTCGGCATGGGCGCGGGCGGCGATCTCGGGCACCACTCCGCCATAGGGCGCGTGGTCCTCGTCCTGCGAGGCGATCGCCTGCGCCAGAATCCGGCGATCATGCGTCACCAGCGCCGCGGCGGTTTCGTCGCAGCTGCTCTCGATGCCGAGTACCATCCTCATCCGGCGCTTCCACTGGACGCAAATGGCATTTAGGGCAAGCCAACCGCGATGACCGCCGCACCCCTCCTCAAGCTCGGAACCCGCCGCTCTCCGCTGGCAATGGCGCAGGCCGAAGAGGCGCGGGCGCGGCTGTGCGCGGCGCACGGCTGGGAGGCGGAGGCGGTCGAGCTGGTCCCGGTCACGGCGAGCGGCGACAAGGTCCAGGACCGCCCGCTGGCCGAGCTCGGCGGCAAGGCGCTGTGGACCCGCGAGCTCGACCTGCACCTCGCCGAAGGCACCATCGATGCCGCCGCGCATTCACTCAAGGACGTCGAGACCTGGCGGCCCGACAGCCTCGCGCTGGCGGCGATCCTGCCGCGCGCCGACAAGCGCGACGTGCTCATCGGCGCGGCGAGCCTGGCGGCACTACCCAAGGGCGCCACGATCGGCACCGGGGCCCCGCGCCGCGCGGCCCAGGCGCTCAACGCGCGGCCCGATTGCCGGGTGGTGAGCTTTCGCGGCAACGTCGCGACGCGGCTCGCCAGGCTGGCGGCGGGCGAGGCGGATGCGACGTTTCTTGCCGCTGCGGGACTGCAGCGACTTGGCCTGACCGGAACAGGCACTCCGCTCGATCCGGCGCAATGGCTGCCTGCCCCGGCCCAGGGCGCAATCGCCATCGAATGCCGTGCGAGCGATCAGCGCGTTCGCCAATGGTTGGCGGCGATCGACCACGCGCCGAGCCGCGCCGAGGTGACGGCTGAACGCGCGCTGTTGGCGGCGCTGGGCGGTAGTTGCCACAGCCCGGTGGCCGTGCTGTGCGACCTCGCGGGCGACAGGCTGGCGATGCGCGCCGCGCTGTTCAGCCCCGATGGAGCGGAGCGCACCGATGGCGCCGCTACTTTCGCGGCCGACGACATCGAGGGCCCGGCGCGCCTCGCCGCCGATCTGCTGGCGCGCGCGACGCCCGGTATCGCGGCACACTTTGCCGGGCCGCGATGAGCGCGCCGGTGCTGACGATCCGCCCGCAACCGGGCTGTGCGCAGACGGTCGCGGCCGGGAGCTTGGTGGGCCTCGCCATCGAGCCGTGCCCGTTGTTCGAGATCCGCCCGCTGGCCTGGGACCCGCCGCCGCCCGAGCGGATCGACGCCTTGCTGTTCGGCAGCGCCAACGCCGTGCGCCACGGCGGTCCCGCGCTCGATGGCTTTCGCGGCAAGCCCGCCTACGCGGTCGGCGAGGCCACGGCGGCGGTGGCGCAAGCGGCGGGCTTCACTGTTGCCGCAGCCGGGCGGGGCAACCTGCAGACGCTGCTCGACACGCTGCCGAGCCCGCTGACCTTGCTGCGCCTGCCGGGCGCCGAGCATATGCCGCTGGCCTGCCCCCCGGGGATCGCGGTGGAGACGCGGATCGCCTATGAAAGCGTGCCCCTGCCGCTTCCCGCAGTCACGGCTGCCCTGCTGAGCAACGGCGCGCTCGTCCTGCTTCACTCCGCCGCCGCGGCGCGGCATTTCGCCGGCGAGTGCGACCGCCTCGGCGTTCCCCGGGCCGGGGTAAGCCTCGCCGCGCTCGGTCCGCGTATTGCCGCCGCGGCGGGCGAGGGCTGGCGGGCGGTTCGCTCCGCGGCCGAGCCGCGCGAGGCGGCGCTCTTGGCTTTGGCGCACCAGATGTGCCATGACCTCGCCGGGGGTTGAGAACGCGCCGCAAAGGGAACCATGGCCGAACCATTCTCGACCGCGCCGCCAACCGCCAGCCGCCACCGAGTGCCGACGCGGGCTCTGGTCGGCCTTGGCCTGGCGGTTTTCCTGCTCGGAGGTGTAGCAACGTGGGTTCTGGCGGGCGCGCCGGGCTTGCCGTCGTTCGACCTGTTTACAGTCAAGAGCGAGGAGCAGGCCGAGCCCGTCGCTATCAGGCCGGTCCCCACCGCCAGTTCGTCGGGGGCCGTCGCCGCCGATGTCGCCCAGGCGGCCGAGCGGGTCGAGGCCATGGCCGAGACCCAAGGCGGCCTCGACCAGCGCGTCGCGGCGATGGAACAGCGGCTTTCGCGGCTCGACCAGCAGACCCAGGCCTCGGCCGGCAACGCCGCACGCGCCGAAGGGCTGCTGGTCACGTTCGCCGCGCGCCGGGCCATCGAACGCGGTAGCGAGCTGGGCGTTCTCGCCGACCAGTTGCGGCTGCGCTTCGGCGACGCCCAGCCCAATGCGGTGCGCACGGTGATCGAGGCGGCGCGCGACCCGATCACGCTCGACCAGTTGATTGCGCGGCTCGAGCGCCTCGCGCCCGAGCTGGCCGAAGCGCCGCCGGAAGAGGGCATGTTCAGCTGGCTGGGGCGTGAGCTCAGCGAACTGTTCGTGGTGCGGCGCGAGGACGCGCCTTCGCCGCAGCCGGAGCGGCGGCTGGAGCGCGCGCGGCTGTTCCTCGAAAGTGGTCGCGCCGGTGCGGCGGTGGCCGAAGTGCGCAACCTGCCGAACGCCGCCGGCGCGCGCGACTGGATCGCCGATGCAACGCGTTATGCCAATGCCCAGGAGGCGCTCGAAACGCTCGAGCTGGCGGCGATCCTCGAGCCGCGCGAGCTGCGCGATGGCGAAGGCCGCAACGTCGAACAGCGCAGCCCGGTCGCGGGCGACTAGCCCTTCAGCAATTCCGGTAACTGGCCCGACACCCCGCGGGCTTCGTCCATGAACCAGTGCTTCAGCGGCGGCGCGCGCTGGACCAGGCCCATGCCGAGGCGGCGGATCGCGCTCGGCAGCCTGCCGGGCACGCCGAACAGCCGCGTGAGGCCGTCGGTGGCCAGCGCAACCATGAAGCTGTCGAGCCCGCGCCAGCGCTCGTAGCGCGCGAGCAGCTGCGCATCGCCCGGCTCGAGCCCGAGCCGCGCCCCGTCGGCGATCACTTCGACCAGCGCGCCGACATCGCGCAGGCCCAGGTTGAGCCCCTGGCCGGCAATCGGGTGGATCCCGTGCGCCGCGTCGCCGACCAGCGTCAGGCGGTGGGCGGTGACCTTGGCGGTGTGGTGGAAGCCGAGCGGAAACGAACTACGCGGGCCTTCGAGCGTGACCGCGCCGAACAGCGCATGCATCTTCTTCTCGACTTCGGCGGTGAAGGCGCGGTCGCCCAGCGCCAGCACGCCCGCCGCATCGCGTTCGGCGACGGTCCAGACGAGCGCGCTGCGGTGGTGACCCTTGGCCGTGTCGAGTAGCGGCAGCAGCGCGAAGGGCCCGGCCGGGTAGAAGATCTCCCAGGCGACATTGTCGTGCGGTTTTTCATGGCCCAGCACGGTGACGATCGCGCGATGCTTGTAGTCCCACTTGGCGACGGCGATGCCCGCTTCCTCGCGCGTCGGCGACATCCGGCCCTCGGCGCCGATCATCAGCGCGGCTTCGAGCATGGCCCCGTCGGCCAGCGTGGCCGCCACGCCGAACTCGCCGCGCTCGCGCCGGGTGACCGTTGCCGGGGCGTGCCAGGCGATCAGCGGCTCGGCTTTCGCGGCCTCGAACAGCGCCAGGCGCAAGGTGCGGTTGGCGAACATTCGCCCGAGCGAACCCTCGTGAGGTTCGGGTTGGAAGTCGATCCGCCCGGGTCTCATCCCGTCGGTGACGGCGATCGAGGCGATAGGGCAGGCGTGCGGCTCGAGCTTGTCGGCGAGGCCGATATTGCCGAACAGGTTCCAGCTCGCGGTCGAGATCGCACTGGCGCGGCCGTCGAAGCCTTCGGCGGTCAGCTCGGCCGGGTCGGCGCGGTCGACGACATGGCTCGACAGCCCCTTCTTCGCCGCCGCCAGCGCCAGCGCCATGCCGACCAGGCCGCCGCCGAGCACCAGGAGATCGCGCTTGTCGCTCATCGAGGCCACCCCTAGAACCCCGCCCGCGATGCGCGCAAGCACCACGCCTGTTTTGGGCCCCCTCTTGAGAGCCATGCTTGCGCTGGTTGTGCTGGCGCTTGCGCTGCCGTCGTCGGCCCAGTTGCAGTCGCCCGCGCCGACCCGGCATCTCGCCGCCGAGCTGGTCGCCGAAGGTCCGGCGGTTCCGGGCGAGACGCTGACCGTGGCGCTGCGCTTTGCGCCCGAACCTGGCTGGCACGGCTATTGGGCGAACCCAGGCGACGCCGGCTACGGCATGCGGCTGGCATGGCAATTGCCCGAAGGCTGGAAGGCCGGCGAGCCGCTCTACCCGGTGCCGCACAAGCTGCTGATCGCCGGGCTGATGAACCACGTCTACGAGGGCGATTACGCGGTGCTGGTGCCGATCGACGTGCCGGCGAGCGCGGCAGTCCAGAACATCGCACCGATCGAGGTCAAGGGCGACTGGCTGGTCTGCACCAACGAGATTTGCGTGCCTGAAACCGCGACGTTGACGCTGCGGCTGGCGTCGAGTGGAGGGCCGCGCGATGCCCGGTTCGACCCATGGCAGGCGGCGGTGCCGCCCGTGCTCGACAGCCCGGCGCGCTTCGAGCTGACGCAGGACAAGTTGCGAATCGCCATCCCGCTGCCGGCCTCGCTCGAACTCAAGGACCCGCACGTCTTCCTCCGCACCGAGCAACTGGTCGACTACGCGGCGGTGCAGACCTTTACCCGCGATGGCGACCTGCTGGTCGCCGAAATCCCGCGCAAGGGGTTGGCGGAGGGGATTGAGGTCGTCACCGGCATCCTCAAGCTCGACGACGAGGGTAACGGCGTGACTTTCGAAGCGCGCGTGGGCGACGTGCCCACCGGGGGCACGACTGTTGGTGGGGCCGCGCTGGCCTCGCTGTGGGTCCTGCTCGGAGGCGCGTTCCTCGGCGGGCTGATCCTCAACCTGATGCCGTGCGTGTTCCCGATCCTCAGCCTCAAGGCACTGACGCTGGCCCGCGCCGGCGAGAGCGAAGCCGAGGCGCGGCGCGAGGGCGTGGCCTACACCGGCGGCGTGGTGCTCGCCTGCCTCGCGCTCGGGGCGCTGCTGCTGGCGCTGCGCGCGGGCGGCAGCGAGATCGGCTGGGCATTCCAGCTGCAGGAGCCGGGCGTGGTCGTGGCGCTGCTGGTGCTGGCCATCGCGATCACCGCCAACTTCGCCGGGCTTTACGAACTGCCTTCGCTGTCGTTCACCCGCTCGGGCGGACGGGCGAGCGCGTTCTCGACCGGGCTGCTGGCGGCCTTCGTCGCCACCCCATGCACCGGGCCTTTCATGGCCGCAGCACTCGGCGCCGCGCTGTTGCTGCCGTGGTGGCAGGGGCTGGTGCTGTTCGCGACGCTCGGGCTCGGGCTGGCGCTGCCATTCCTGCTGCTCGGTTTCGTCCCCGCGCTGCGCAAGATGCTGCCCAAGCCCGGCCAGTGGATGGACACCTTCCGCAAGTTCCTCGCCGTGCCGATGGGCCTGACCGCGCTGGCGCTGCTGTGGCTGCTCTGGCAGCTTGGCGGGCCCTGGTTCGCCATCGCCAGCGCCCTGGTCGCGGCCGCCGTCGTTATGGTGCTGGCCTGCCCCGGCTATCGGCTCCTTGGAGCGGCTCTCGCCGTCATCGGCGTGGTGTCACTCACGCAAATACCCGAGCCGCCGGTGAGCGAGGACCGGGGCCTGCTCGCCGCCGTCCCGTTCAGCGACACCGCGCTCGCCGAGGCCCGCGCCTCGGGCAAGCCGGTGTTCCTGTGGTTCACCGCCGACTGGTGCCTGACCTGCAAGGTCAACGAGGGCGTCGCGATCGAGCGCGAGGCGACGCGCGAAGCGTTCGAGAAGGCCGGCGTGGTAGCGATGCGCGGTGACTGGACCCGGCGCGACCCGGCGATCACGCGTTTCCTAACCGCGCACGGCGCGGCCGGGGTGCCGCTCTACTTGTGGTACGCGCCGGGCCAGGGCGAGCAAGTGCTGCCGCAAGTGCTGACGCCGTCCACCCTCACCGATCTGGCGGCTCCGAACTAGCTTCGGCTTCGGCTTCCTCGGCGCGCTGGACGCGCCCGCCCGCGCGGCACCAGTTGACGAACTCGCCCGGAATCCGGCTGCCCGCGATCTTGAGTGTGCCGCCGCCCGGCAGCGTCGCCTCGACCTCGAGCGGGCCGGTGAACACCTCGAACTGCGGATCGCTCGCCGGAAACTCGCCTTCCCAGCGCCATTCGCCCTCGTCCAGGACGGCGTCGACCATGAAGCGCGAGACCGTGCCGTTGCCGAGTACCGGGAACAGCGCCTTCTGCCCGGGGCGCGCGGTGACGTGGCGCACGATGGTCAGCGTCGCCGGCGCCGCGCGCAAGTCGCACGCCAGCGTCAGCCATGGATCGGCGCCGGCCCGCCCGAAGTCGAGGGCCTGGCCATCCCCCGTCACCGTCCACCCCGCGCCTTTGGTGTCGGGCGACACCGCCGCCTCCACCGCCGTCGCGCCTGCGTCATCGAGCGAAATCCGTTCCGCCCGCACCGGCGCATCGCCGCCATCGCCGCAAGCGGCGAGAAACAGCAGCGATATCAGCGGGGCGGTGGCCTTCACCGCCCCCATTTGCGCTGCGCGGTGCCGAAGCGCAACTTAGCGGAGCGGGGTTTTCCCTCGACCGCATTCGCCGCTGTCGCGCGCAATTGCTCCATGTTATGAAATCGGCAGAAATGCGGCGATTCACGCCGAAAACGGGAAAGGCGATCGGAGCACCGCGCGAGTCCGGAAAAGCGCGGCATCTGACGCCCAGGCAAGGGGGCCATCATGACCAAGCTCATTCGCACGCAGATCCTGCTCGGCGCGTCCGCCATCGCGCTGGCGGCTTCGCCCGCCCAAGCGCAGGACGAGACCCCGACTGCCGAAGCCGACGAGCCGCAGATCGTCGTCACCGCCACCAAGCGCGAGACTTCGCTGCTCGAAGTGCCGTTCTCGCTCAACGCCCAGACCGAGGCGATGATCGAGCGCTCGGGCGCGAACACGCTCGAGGACCTTTCGCGCAACGTTGCCGGTCTCACCATCCAGAATCTCGGGCCGGGGCAGAGCCAGGTCTCGGTGCGCGGCGTTTCCGCCGGACAGGTCGTCCGCGACCAGCCGGGTGTCAAGGAGCAGGTCGGCGTCTATCTCGACGAATCGGTGATCTCGCTGTCGCTGTTCACGCCCGATATCGACCTTTACGACCTCAACCGGGTCGAGACCCTGCGCGGCCCGCAGGGCACGCTGTTCGGGTCGGGTTCGGTCGGCGGCACGATCCGCTACATCACCAACGAGCCCGACATCGGCACGCTGTCGGGCTCGCTCGAAGGCAATGTCAACGTCCTGGCCGGTGGCGACGTCGGCGGCCATCTCAAGGGCATGATCAACCTGCCGATCGGTGACGGCGCCGCTATCCGGGCGGTCGCCTACCACACCGAATACGGTGGGTTCATCGACGCGGTCGGACCGGCGGGCGGCGAAAACGTCAACGATGGGCATCGAACCGGCGGCCGCATCGCCATCGCCTTCGAGCCGAGCCCCGGGTTCCGCATTACCCCGCGCGTCCTCTACCAGCAGATCCGCGCCAACGGCTTCAATCGGCAAGAAGTCTACAACATGTATTCGAACGCGTTCACCGCCCCTCCGCGGGTCTATGACGAGCGCCAGCAATACCTGCTGCTGCGCGAGGGCTTCGCCGACGATACCCTGCTCGCCGACCTGACGCTGGAGATCGGGATCGGCTCGAGCCTCAACCTCACCTCGATCTCGACCTATATCGATCGTGACATCACCGTCAGCCGCGACGCCAGCGCGCTGACCGGCTCGGTCTCGGTCGATCTCGGCTATCCGACCGCGGGCGTGAACCTGCCCTCGAACCTGGTCGACACCACCGACCTCCGGACCTTCGCCCAGGAAGTGCGGCTCTCGTCAGACAACACGGGTCCATTCAACTGGGTGTTCGGCGCGTTTTATTCGGATACCGACCGCTTCTACCGCCAGCGCCTGCCGACTCCGGGCTATGACGCCTTCACCGACGCCGTGCTGGGTGCCGGCACTTCGGCGGCCACGGCGAACGGCTTCCCGGCGAACTCGCCCTACAATGCCGATCTGCCCTACGACATCGAGCAGATCGCAGTCTTTGGCGAGGGGACTTACGACATCACGTCAAGCCTGCACGTTACCGCGGGCGGCCGCTATTACGACTTCAAGGAGGAGCGCCAGTTCAAGTCGGGCGGGTTGTTCTCCAACCTCGATAACCGCACCGACGAGACCTCGTCGAACGGCTTCAGTCCGCGCGTCATCGTCAGCTACGATGCGGGCGCGAATACCCGGATCAATGCCCAGGTCTCGAAGGGCTTCCGGCTTGGCGGCGTCAACGATCCGCTCAACCTGCCGCTCTGCTCGCCGGCCGACGCGGCGCTGTTCGGCGGTTTCCAGGACTACGACGACGAGACCCTGTGGAATTACGAGATCGGCG
>Ga0307505_10001521_pt1 | contig 18465 bp, 13 predicted proteins | sample 23_S_MG_FD_202183 | JGI IMG/M metagenome (GOLD analysis project Ga0307505, IMG submission 202183) | Soil microbial communities from Populus trichocarpa stands in riparian zone in the Pacific Northwest, United States - 23_S | ecosystem: Environmental > Terrestrial > Soil > Riparian zone > Trees...
ATCGAGAACGCCTTTCTGCCGCGCGCCGAGTTCTCGTCGACCAACAACCAGTACACGTATACCCAGGCGCGGCTGGCGCCATATCTGCAGAGCCAGATCGGCCAGAACATCAGCTGGCTGATCCGCAGCGACAACACCTATACGTGGACCAGCCAGTCGGACAACCCACTGGCCAACGCGTATTACGGCCGGCACCTCGCACAGATCGTGCGCAATCCGACGCCATGGGGTGCGACGCTGCAGGTGAGCCGCGATTTGACGGAGATCCGTGATTCCCAGCAGCCGGACCAGATCCTCGACACCGCGCTACTGATCGTCAACTATGCAGTGACGCCGCAGCTGACCGTTGGCCTGCGCGGTGGCTATGAAGAGACGACCTACACAGCCGAGGACACGTCGGGCGGCATCTACGGTGGGAACATTACGTGGCGCCCATCGCCGCTGACCAGCGTCGACGGCTACTGGGAGAGCCGCTTCTACGGGCCCAGCTATCAGGTATCGGCGTCGCATCGCCACTACCGGCTCGCGACCACGTTGTCGGCTTTCCGCACGGTCTCGACCTACCCGCAACTGCTGATGCAGTTGCCCGCAACGACAAGTGTCGCCGGCCTGCTCGATGCCATGCTGATCGCGCGCTTCCCTGATCCGCTGACGCGGCAGCAGCAGGTGTCCGAACTGATCCAGCGCCAGGCGCTGCCGGATTCGCTGCCTGCCGGCGCGTTCATCTACAACCAGAGCGCCAATATCCTGACGGGTTCGAACCTCAACTTTGCGCTGATCGGCATGCGCAACACGCTGGCGCTGAACATCTTCTATCTGAAGACCGCGATGCTTCCCGACGCGCGCGTGCCGCCGACCTTCCTCAGTTTCAACAACAGCGAACAGGTCGGCGCAGGCCTGACGCTGAGCCATCGCGTGACGCCGACGCTGAACCTCAATGGCACCATCAGCGGATACCAGACCGAGGGCTTCGGGCCTACCGAGGGTCTGGAGACACGGCAGGGTATGGTCAGCCTGCAGCTGAACTGGCAGCTTTCGCCGCGCAACACGTTCTTCGTCGGCTCGCGCTACGAGTACCAGCGCCAACGCGGCACGCTGACGCCGTTCGACGACACCAGCGCGGCGTCGATCTTCACCGGATTGTTCCACGCCCTGTAGGCGGAAACCAGCGATGTACGAAGCCTTCTACGGTCTGACCGGCAAGCCTTTCCAGCTCAGCCCCGATCCGACGTTCTACTTCGGCAGCAAGGGCCACACCAGCGCGTTCTCGTACCTGAAGTACGGCGTCTATCAGGGTGAGGGGTTTCTGGTGATCACCGGCGAAGTGGGAGCCGGCAAGACCACGCTGGTGCGCGCGTTGCTCGAAGAGCTGGACGTGCGCACGATCGTCGCGGCGCAGATCGTCAGCACGCAGCTCGATGCCGACGACCTGCTGCGTTCGGTGGCCAAGGCCTTCGGCATCCGCGTACAGTCCGACGACAAGGCGAGCCTGCTGGCTGCCATCGAAGCGTTCCTGCTGATGCTGTTCCAGCAGAACAAGCGCGCGCTGCTGATCGTCGACGAGGCGCAGAACCTCAACGCCGGCTCCATCGAAGAACTGCGCATGCTGTCGAACTTCCAGTGCGGCGACCAGGCACTGCTGCAGAGTTTCCTGGTCGGCCAGCCCGAGCTGCGCAATCTGATGCGCTCGCCGGCGATGGAACAGTTCCGCCAGCGGGTCATCGCGTCGTACCACCTGGGTCCGCTGGACGAGGGCGAGACGCGCGGTTACATCGAGCACCGGCTGCATCGCGTCGCGTGGAAGGGCAACCCGGAGTTCGAGGCCTCTGCCGTCCACGCGATCTACATGGCCAGCAATGGCATTCCCCGCCGCATCAACGCGATGTGCAACCGGCTGATGCTGGCGGGCTTCCTGGCGGGCCAGCAGCGCTTCACGGCGGCCGAAGTCAACGCGGTGGCTGCCGAGATCACGGGCGAGATCGGTCCGCAGGCAGTGGCATCGCCTTTGCGCGAGCCGCTGACGATGGCGGGCGCGGGATCGCCCGAACGCCATCCGGACCTGGTGGGAAACGTGCGGCGTCTGCTGAACATGGCAGACCGCGTCGACCGGCTCGAGAAGGACGTCAACGAACTGCTGAGTCTCGTGCGCATGCTGGTCGAACCCGAGCGCGCGCAGCCGGAAGACGAACCGCCACGGCAGGAACCGCCGCGGCGCCGCCGCAAGTCTTCGCCGGGGGCGGTGTGACGAGCCGCGCATTCGACAGCGAGACCGCGCTGCGCGGCGAAGCGGCGGCACGGCCCAAGCAGGGTGGTGCAGCCGGCGCAGCTCAGGGTGCGCTTGCGGTCCCGGGCCGCCGGGTCAATGCGCTGACGGTGGACGTCGAGGACTATTTCCAGGTTTCCGCGCTGGCGCCGCATATCGACCGCGGGCGCTGGGACGCGATGGAGTGCCGCGTCGAGCGCAACATCGCGGCGTTGCTGGCACTGTTCGAGCGGCGCGGCGCGCGCGCCACCTTCTTCACGCTGGGATGGATCGCGCAGCGCTATCCCGGACTGGTGCGCGACATCGTCGCGCACGGCCACGAGGTCGCGAGCCACGGCTCCGAACACCGGCGCGCCAGCGAGCAGACGCCGCAGCAGTTCCGCAGCGACATCGGCGATGCGCGCAAGCTGCTGGAAGACGTATCAGGTCGGCCGGTACGTGGCTACCGCGCGCCGAGCTTCTCGATCGGCACGGCGAATCTGTGGGCCTTCGACTGCATCGCCGAAGCCGGCTACCGCTACAGCTCCAGCGTGTATCCGGTGAAGCACGACCACTACGGCATGCCCGATGCGCCGCGCTTCGCGTACCGCGTGCGCGATGGGCTGATGGAACTGCCGATCACGACGACGCGTATGCTCGCGCGCAACTTCCCGGCTGGCGGCGGCGGCTTCTTCAGGCTGCTGCCCTATGGTGTGTCGCGCTGGGCCATCGCGCGCGTCAACCGGGTCGACAACCAGCCGGCGATCTTCTACTTCCATCCGTGGGAGATCGACCCGCAGCAGCCGCGCGTGCCCGGCGTCGGCCCGAAGACGCGCTTCCGTCACTACCTGAATCTCGACCGCACCGCATCGCGCCTCGACCGGCTACTGTCGGATTTCCGCTGGGACCGCATCGATCGCGTGTTCGAGATCGACTCGGCGTGAAACCCGTAGAGCAACCATTTGCAGGACCGGCCGCGACCGTGCGCGCTTACCGCGCCGAAGATCGCGCAGCGTGGTCCGAGTTCGTCGCGCGTTGCCCCGAGGCGACGTTCTTCCATCGCATCGAGTGGCGCGACATCCTCGAGAAGGTGTTCCGCCACCGCACGCTTTACCTGCTGGCCGAGTCGGAGGGTCGCATCGTCGGCGTGCTGCCGCTGGCGCGCGTGCGCAGCCTGGTGTTCGGCGACGCGATGCTGTCGCTGCCTTTCGCCGTGTACGGTGGCGCAGCGGTGACGGAACCGGGTGCTCGGCCGGCACTGCACAACCTGGCGCGCGCGATGTCCAGGACGCTCGGCGTCGGCCACCTCGAACTGCGCAACCGCGCGGCGACCGAGCCCGATTGGCCGCTGCAGGACCTGTACGTCACATTCCGCAAAACATTGCTGCCGGGCGTGGAGGCCAACATGCTTGCGATTCCGCGCAAGCAGCGCGCGATGGTGCGCAAGGGGATCGAGCGCGGCCTGTCCAGCGTCATCGATGCGAGCGTCGACCGCTTCTACGAGCTGTACGCGGACAACCAGCATCGCCACGGCACGCCGCCGCACTCGCGCCGCTACTTCCGGGCCCTGAAGGACGCGTTCGGCAGCGACTGCGAAGTCCTGACCGTGCTCGACCCGGCGGGCGCGCCCGTGTCCTCGGTGCTGTCGTTCTATTTCCGCGACGAAGTGCTGCCGTACTATGCCGGCGACGTCGTGCGCGCACGCGAGTTCGCGGCCAACGACTTCAAGTACTGGGAACTGATGCGCCGGGCGGTCGAGCGCGGGCTCAAGACCTTCGACTACGGGCGCTCCAAGCTCGGCACAGGCTCCTTTTCGTTCAAGAAGAACTGGGGCTTCGAGCCCGAGCCGCTGTACTACGAGCACTGCCTGGTCCGGCGCAGCACCATCCCCCAGAACAACCCGGCCAATCCGAAGTACCGCGCTTTCATCAACATCTGGCGGCGCCTGCCGCGGCCGGTGGTCGACGCCGTGGGTCCGGCGATCGTGCGCAACCTGGGCTGACGCGGAGCGAACGTCGATGGAGCCGCTGCTGTTCCTCGTGCATCGCATCCCGTTTCCCCCGAACAAGGGAGACAAGATCCGCTCGCATCATCTGCTGCGGCATCTGGCGCAGCGCTACGCGGTGCACCTCGGCACCTTCGCCGATGCCGCCGAGGACATGGCGTACGTGCCGGAGCTGGCGCCGTTCACGAAGTCGTACCACGTCGAGCCGCTGGATCCGCGCGCGGCTCGGCTGCGCAGCGTCACGGCGTTCCTGACCGGCGAGGCGCTGACGCTGCCGTACTATCGCAGCGCCGCTCTGCAGCGGTGGGTACGCCGGACTGTGGCGGAGCAGGGCATCCGCAAGGCCGTGGTGTTCTCCGGCGCCATGGCACAGTACGTGCGCGGCCTCGATCTGCATGTGGTGCTCGACTTCGTCGACGTCGACTCGGCAAAGTGGTCGCAATACGCGGATCACCACTCGTGGCCTTCGTCGTTCGTCTATCGGCGCGAGGGTGTGCGCCTTCTGTCCTTCGAGCGCGGCGCTGCTGCGTGCAGCGCGTCCAGCGTGTTCGTCACCAGGGGCGAGGCGGAATTGTTCGAACGACTCGCGCCGGAGTGCAAGAGCAGGGTGCACGTCATCGAGATGGGCGTCGATACACAGTACTTCTCGCCTGACGCGAAGCGGGTGTCGCCTTTCGCGGCCGGCGAAGCGGCCATCGTCTTCACCGGCGCGATGGACTATTGGCCGAACATCGACGCGGCCGTCTGGTTCGCGCAGGAGATCATGCCGAAAGTGCGGTCCGTACGGCCCGACGCGCGTTTTTACGCAGTCGGCATGCGGCCCGCTGCCGCCGTCAGCCGCTTGGCCGACGCGAGCGCTACGGTGGTCACGGGCAAAGTCGACGACGTGCGGCCGTATCTGCAGCACGCATCGGTGGTCGTTGCGCCGCTGCGGGTCGCGCGCGGCATACAGAGCAAGGTTCTGGAAGCCATGGCGATGGCGCGTCCCGTGGTGACAACGGCGGCTGCGGGCCGCAGCATCCGGAGCGTTGCCGGCCGCGAATTCGAGACAGCGTCAGAGGCCGACGAGTTCGCGCAGAAAGTGGTGGCATTGCTGGGCGGAGCAGTTGCACAGGCGATGGGTCAGCGGGCGCGCCAGCACGTCATCGCCGAGTACAACTGGGAGCGCAACCTCGCCGACTACGACGCGCTGATCGCTGGGCCGGGTCAGGCCAGCGCGCGGGAGGCCGTCTGATGGCCATGCATCAGGAAGCGCCAGTGCGCTGGGAAGCGCCGGTCGGGCGTCCGGTCCAGATCTCCGCACCGATGACGCCGTCCGGTGCGGCTTTCGTTGTGGCTGCCGTCGTCGTCGGGGTGCTGCTGCTGTTCTGGCCGACCACGGCTTCCATGATCGAGATCTGGAAGCACTCGGATACCTTCCAGCACTGTTTTCTCGTTGTGCCGATCGCGTTGTGGCTGATCTGGGGTGAGCGGGCGCGCCTGGCCGTCACCCCTGTGCGACCTTTCTGGCCGGGGCTGCTGGCGGTCGGCGCTGCCGGTGCGGTGTGGATATTCGGCCAGCTGGCATCGGCGCAGGTCATCAGCCACTTCGCGCTGATCGCGATGGTGCCGGCCGTCACTGCGACTGTCTTTGGCACCGGGTGGGTGCGCGTACTGTGGTTCCCGCTGGCGTTCCTGACCTTTGCGGTGCCGTTCGGCGAGGCGCTGGTACCGGTATTGATGGAATGGACCGCCGATTTCACGGTGGCCGCGATGCGCCTGTCCGGCGTGCCGGTGTATCGCGAAGGCATGCACTTCGTGATTCCGTCGGGTAACTGGTCCGTCATCGAAGCCTGCAGCGGCATCAAGTTCCTGATTGCATCGCTGATGGCGGGTTCGCTGTATGCGTGGCTGATGTACCGCTCGCCAAGGCGGAGGCTGGCATTCATGGCGGCGTCCATCGTCGTTCCGCTGCTGGCGAACTGGCTACGCGCGTACGCGATCGTGATGATCGGCCATATCAGCAACAATCGCCTGATGACCAATGAGGATCACATCGTGTTCGGCTGGATCCTGTTCGGCGCGATCATGCTGCTGATGTACTGGCTGGGCGCGCGCTGGCGCGAGGATCAGCCCATCGGGCCGACCGGCGCTCCTGCCGCGCGTTGGAGCGGGAGCACGATCAGCGCTGCGGCCGCGTCGCTGCTGTTGCTGATCGCGTGGCCACCGCTGTCGGCCGCCCTGATGCGCCCGGCGAGCGACGCTCCACCGGGAACTTTCGTCCTGCCGCAGGCGGCCGGTGGCTGGCGCCTGGTTTCGTCACCCGCGACCGAATGGACGCCGGAGATCGACGGCGCGACGGAGTCGCACTTGCTGACTTTCGAGCACGATGGACACGTCGTGCAGGTATTCGTCGCGGTGTTCCGCAACCAGACGCAGGCCGCGCAGCTCGCGACCGGCAGCAACCAGATGGTGCGCACCACCAGTGAACTCTGGAAACAGGTGGCTCTGGGGAGCACGCCAGCACCGCCGTCGGGCGGGGCCTTGCCGCCCAGCGTGAGGGGCGCGGAAATCCGCCGCCAGCGCGGTCCGGAACAGATGCTGGCCTGGCAGTGGTACTTCAGCCGCAATCAAGCCACGACCAGCGACTCGCGCGCAAAGCTCGATCTGGCGCTTGCGCGCGTCCTGCGTCGGCCGGACACGGCGCTCTGGATTGCGGCAGCCACACCGGTCACGACCGATCGCGCCGACGCGCAGCGCACGCTGGAAGACTTCGCGCAGCAGATGGGCCCGGCGCTGGCCGCTGCGTTCCGCGGGACGGTGCAACGGTGACGGCGCAGGATCCCCGGTTGCTGGTGGCCCACGTCGTCTACCGCTTCGACGTGGGCGGCCTGGAGAACGGCGTGGTGAACCTGGTGAACCGCCTGCCGGCGCAGCGCTTCCGGCACGCGATCGTCGCACTGACCGAGATCACGGACTTCCGCCGCCGCATCACGCGCGACGACGTTCAGTACGTTGCGCTCGCCAAACCGCCGGGGCACGGCGCACGCCAATGGCCGGCCCTCTATCGTGCCTTCAAGACGCTGCAACCGGACATCGTGCACACGCGCAATCTCGCTCCGCTGGAGGCCATGCCGGCGGCGTGGGCGGCCGGGGTGTCGGTGCGCGTGCACGGCGAGCACGGCTGGGACGTCGCCGATCTTGACGGCGCGAACCGCTCGCACCGCCTGGCACGTCGTCTGTACCGTCCCTTCGTCACGCGTTACGTGGCGCTGTCGCGGCACATCGAGCAATACCTGCGCGACAGCATCAGCGTGCCGGCCGGGGCCATTGCGCAGATCTACAACGGCGTCGACACGCACCGCTTCGCGAGTCACGACCGGGGGAATGCCGTCCGCCCCCCGATCGAAGGCTCGCCCTTCAATGATCCGACGCTGTGGCTCGCCGGTACCGTGGGTCGTCTGGCAACGGTCAAGAACCAGACGGACGCGATACGTGCGCTGGCTGTGGCAGTGCGGTCCAGCCTGCCGGCGCGCGAGTGCCTGCGACTGGTCGTGGTCGGCGACGGGGAACTGCGCGCAGCGCTGCAGCAGTGCGCCCGTGCCGAAGGCGTGGCCGACCGCGTATGGTTTGCCGGTTCGCGCAACGACGTCGCCGACGTGCTGCGCGGCCTGGATGCCTTCCTGCTGCCGTCATTGATGGAGGGGATTTCCAATACGCTGCTCGAAGCAATGGCCTGCGGCCTGCCGGTGATCGCGACGCGAGTCGGCGGCAATGTCGAACTGGTGGACGACCACGTGAGCGGCACGCTGGTGCCGGCGGGCGATACGCAGGCGCTGGCAGCCGCCATGCTGCGTTACATGGACGATCCTTCAATGGCGGCGCGTCATGCAACGGCCGCACGCTCGGCCGTGGAGACGCGGTTCAGTCTAGAACGCATGGTCGCCGACTATGCGGCGCTGTACGAGCAAGCTGCCGCCCATCGCGTCGCAGGGCGCAATCTGCCTGCATCCACTGCGCAGGCATCCGCGGAGCATCACTGAAATGTGCGGCATCACCGGCATCGTTGATCTGCGCGGCAGGCGCGCCATCGATCGTGCGACCTTGCTGCGCATGAACGACAGCCAGCACCACCGCGGCCCGGACGAGAACGGCATACACCTGGGGCCTGGCGTTGGCCTGGGTCACAAGCGGCTGTCGATCATCGACCTGGCCACCGGCCAGCAGCCGCTGTACAACGCGGACCGCACGGTTGCGCTGGTCTACAACGGCGAGATCTACAACTACCGCGACCTGATCGCCGAGCTCACGGCACTGGGCTACGTATTCCGCACTCGCAGCGACACCGAGGTGATCGTGCACGCGTGGGATGCGTGGGGCGCCGGATCCGTGCGGCGCTTCCGCGGCATGTTCGCGTTCGCGCTGTGGGACGAGCGCAGCGAAACGCTGTTCCTGGCGCGCGACCGCCTCGGCGTGAAGCCGCTGTACTACGCGCTGCTGCCCGACGGGCATCTGCTGTTCGGTTCCGAGCTCAAGTCGCTGCTGGCGCATGGCGGCCTGGCCCGCAGCATCGAGCCGCAGGCAGTCGAAGACTATTTCGCGCTGGGCTACGTGCCTGAACCGCGCACCATCTTCCGCAACGCGCTGAAACTGCCGCCGGCGACGACACTGGTCGCGCGCCGCGGCGCGCCGCTGCCGGCGCCCGCCGAGTACTGGGATGTCCGGTTCACGCTGGACGCGAAGATTGGTGCCGCCGACGCGCAGCAAGAACTGCGGGAGCGGCTGACCGAGTCGGTGCGCCTGCGGCTGATGTCCGAAGTGCCCTTGGGCGCATTCCTATCCGGTGGCGTGGACTCCAGTGCCGTCGTCGCTGCGATGGCAGGGCTGTCGGCTGAGCCGGTCAACACCTGCTCCATCGCGTTCTCCGATCCCGCGTACGATGAATCCGCCTACGCGCAGCAGGTGGCCGACCGCTACCGCACGCGCCACTTCGTGGATCGCGTGGAAAGCGATGACTTCGACCTGATTGACACGCTGGCGCGGCTGTACGACGAGCCTTACGCGGACAGTTCGGCAATGCCGACCTATCGGGTATGCCAGCTCGCGCGCCGCCATGTGACCGTCGCGCTGTCCGGCGACGGCGGCGACGAGAATTTCGGCGGCTACCGCCGCTACCGCCTGCACATGATGGAGGAGCGGCTGCGTCAGCCGCTGCCACTGGGCCTGCGGCGCCCGATGTTCGGCTTGCTGGGACGCGTCTATCCGAAAGCCGACTGGGCGCCGCGAGTGCTGCGTGGCAAGACGACCTTCGAGGCGCTGGCGCGGGATTCGGTGGAAGCGTACTTTCACAGTATGAGCCTGCTGCGCGACGCCGACCGCCGCGCCCTCTATGCCAATTCGTTCCGCGCGCAGCTCGCGGGCTACAACGCGGTCGAAGTGTTCAAGCGCCATGCGCAGCGGGCCAACCGTGAGGACCCGCTGGCGCTGGTCCAGTACCTGGATCTGAAGACTTATCTGGTGGGCGACATCAATACGAAGGTGGACCGCGCCAGCATGGCGCATTCGCTGGAGGTGCGCGAACCGCTGATGGATCATCCGCTGGTTGAATGGCTGGCCACGCTACCGTCGGAATACAAGCTGCGTGGTGGCGAGGGCAAGTGGCTGCTGAAGACCGCGATGGAGCCGCTGCTGCCGCGGGATCTGCTGTACCGGCAGAAGATGGGCTTTGCCGTGCCGCTGGCCGAGTGGTTCCGCGGGCCGCTGAAGCAGCGGGTGCGCGATGCCGTGCTGGGCGAACGGTTGGCCGACAGCGGCTACTTCAACCCGGCGACGCTGCGGCGGCTGGTTGAACAGCATTCCTCCGGCATGCGCGATCACAGTGCACCGCTGTGGAGCCTGCTGATGTTCGAGGCGTTCTTGCGCACCAGCGCCAGCGATCAGGCGGCGCTGCGCACGGCGGTTTCGGCATGACCGCTGCCGTGCGCGTACTGACCTTCACGTCGCTGTATCCTAGTTCGACGCGCCCGCGGCACGGGATCTTCATCGAATCGCGGCTGCGGCGGCTGTCGAGTCGGGGTGGTCTGCAATCGCGTGTGATCGCTCCGGTGCCATGGTTTCCTTTCAGAGGCGATTACTGGGGCGAATACGGACGCATGGCAGCCACGCCTCGTCACGAAAGGCGGGCCGACATCGAAGTCAGCTATCCACGCTATCCGATGCTGCCGCGCATCGGGATGCCGCTACAGCCGTCTGCAATGGCGTGGTCGGGGCTGCGTGCGGCGCAGGCGATGCGTGAGCGCGGCGAAGAGTTCGATCTCATCGATGCGCACTACCTGTATCCGGACGCTGTCGCTGCTGCACCGATCGCGCGGCAGCTTGGCTGCCCGTTCATTGCGACGGCGCGGGGCTCCGACGTCAATGTCATTGCGCAGATGCCGGGACCGCGCGAGCGCATCCTGCGTGCGCTGGAAGCATCGGCGGCGGTGGTGGCGGTCTCGTCCGCGCTGAAGGCCAGCCTCGTGGGTATGGGCGTGCCGGCCACGCGCATTACGGTGCTGCGTAACGGCGTCGACACGGAGCTTTTCCAGCCCGTTGTGCGTGCCACCGCGCGGCGCGAGCTCGGGTTGCCGATCGACGCGCGCATCATCGCGTGCGTCGGCAATCTGGTTCCCGGCAAGCGCACGGACCTGGCACTGGAGGCAGCTGCGCGCGTCAAGGACTCGACCATCATCTTCGTAGGCCGAGGCGGCGAGCGCGCGCGCCTCGAGCGGCTGGGCCGCGAGCTGTCGATGACGCAGCGCATGCAGTTCTTCGACGAGATGCCGCAAGAGCGCCTGTGCCGCGTTTACTCCGCGGCCGACGTGTTGGTGCTCGCGTCGGAACGCGAAGGCTGGCCCAATGTACTGCTGGAGTCCGTGGCGTGCGGCACGCCGGTCGTCGCTTTCAACGTGGGCGGCGTGCCGGAGATCCTGACGGATCCGGCTGCCGGGATCATTGTGCGCGGCGGTCATAACGCCGGCTTGCTCGCCGAAGCGCTGTCTGCGCTGTTCGCGCACCCGCCGGCGCGCGACGCTGTCCGCGCCGCGGCCGTGCGTTTTTCCTGGGAGCCGGTGCTGGAAGCGCAGCTTGCGCTGTACCGCCGCGTCGCCGGTATGCCGGCTGCGACCGATGAACCGGCAGAACTGGCAGTGCGCGCATGAGAGGCATGGCAAGTGGTCCTCGCGCAAGCGCAACCCGCCGCAAGCCGGGGCAGAGGCGCTCATGACCTTTGCGGCGGCAGCAGCCAGAGCCGCGCTGACGGCCGCATCGCGCGACCGGCTGTCCGTGCTGATCTATCATCGCGTGCCGCAGCGGCCTGACGCGTTGCTGCCCGGCGAGCCCGGTGCCGCAGAGTTCGAAAGCACGATGCAATGGGTCAAGTCGGTCTTCAATGTCATCCCGCTGACCGAAGGCATCGCCGGCCTCAGGAACGCGAAGCTGCCTGTGCGCGCACTGGCAATCACGTTCGACGACGGCTACGCAAACAACGCGAAGGTCGCCGCGCCGATCCTGCGGCGTTTGGGACTGCCTGCAACCTTTTTCATCGCCACCGGTTTCCTCGACGGAGGCCGCATGTTCAATGACACGGTCATCGAAGCTGTGCGCGGCTTCCGCGGCGACATGCTCGACCTGAGCGCCGTAGATCTTGGCACCCATGCGATGGTCACGCTTGACGAGCGCCGCGCCGCCATCGATGAGATCCTCGCCGGCATCAAGTACCGCCCCGAGGGTGAACGGGTGGAGCTCGCCGAACGGGTCGCCGAGATCGCGAGCGTGCAGCCGCCGGCCGATCTGATGATGACTTCGGAAGAGGCAGCTGGGTTGGTGCGCGACGGATTCGAGCTGGGGGGCCACACGGTCAGCCATCCGATCCTCGCGCAGGTGGACGCGGCAACGGCTCGAGACGAGATCGTCCGTGGCCGTGCACGCGTCGATGAACTATCTGGCCGACCCACCAGACTGTTTGCTTATCCGAACGGCAGGCCGCAGCGCGACTACGTCGCCGCGTCGAGCGAGCTGGTGAAGGAACTGGGATTCGATGGCGCCGTATCAACCTCGCGGGGCGCCGCGCGCGTCGGATCGGACCCTTACGAGGTGCCGCGCTTCACGCCATGGCGGCGCACGCCGCTGCGTTTCTGCGCGCAACTGCTGGACAACATGACGCGTGCCGCGCCGGTATACGCGCGGCGGTAGATCGACTGGAGATGAACATGAACGCACCGCAGCCGATATCCAAGTATCTGCAATGGTCGCCGGAGCAGGCTGCCAACTTCGGCATCGTTCCGCAGAGCTGCCGGCACCGCGTACACGAGTTGCCGTGGTTTTCCGACGAAGGTCTGGTCCGGCTGATCGATGCGCAGCCGCGCGAGAAGCTGCGAGTGTTCATGTCCGGAACCGAACCCGAGCACCGGCAACGTGATCACCAGCCGGTGGATACCGAGGGTGCGTCGGGCGCGGAAATTCTGGAGTCCGTGCGCAAGGGTAAGCTCTGGGTGAACTTGCAGCGCATCGATACGGTGGATCCGCGCTTCGACGCGTTGGGCAAGCAGCTCTACGGAGAGCTCGAACAGCAGTGCGCGCACTTTCATCCGGCCTGGATAAACCGCGCGTTCCTGTTCATCTCCTCGCCACGCGCGATGGTTTACCTGCATGCAGACTACCAGCCGAACATGCTGTGGCACCTGCGCGGCGAGAAGACGATCTGGATCTACCCCGCCTACGACGAGCGCATCGTTTCGCGTGAGCGCATCGAGGAGATTTGCGCGGGCGGCGAGGACGACATCGACTATCGGCCCGAGTACGAGCAGTACGGCAAGGCCTTTTCCATAGGCCCGGGGGAGACGGTATCGTGGCCGGCGCGTTCACCCCATCGAGTGGAAAATGGCGACAGCGTCAACGCTTCGCTGTCGACCTTCCATGAGACGATTGAGGACTATGCACGTGTCATCGAGCACCGCGCCGACTACATGCTGCGCTCGAGGGCGCCGCTGCTGTTCCGCAGCGTAGGCGGCCGCAATGCGCCAGCACCGATCAAGCGGGTGTCCTACCTGGCGATGTCCAAACTGGGACTGGAGAAGGGCCGACCGGTGAAGCAATACTACGCGCGCTGGCGCATCGATCCGGATGCGCCGCAGGGCGTGCGCGAGATTCCGGGCGGCCCCGTGCTGACCGAGCACTCGCGGATGGCCGCCAGGTCGGCGGAACGCATCGCCGCCTGACAGGAAGGTCGCGTTCGGAGCGATTCCGCGGCGAAGCTGCGGCGCTGGACCGCGAGCGGCTCAATCGTTGGAACAAGCATCAGCACAAACGCAGCAGGCAATGAGAATCAGCATATTCGGAATGGGTTACGTCGGCTGCGTATCGGCCGCCTGCCTGGCGCGCGACGGCCATGACGTCATCGGAGTGGATCTGAGTCCGGCAAAGCTGGAGCTGATCCGCAGCGGCAAGGCGCCGATCATCGAAGAAGGCATCCAGGAACTGACGCGCCAGGCCGTTGCGGACGGACGCCTTACGGTCACCGACAGCGCCGCGGAGGCGATCGCGCGGTCCGAATTGACGTTCATCTGCGTGGGTACGCCGTCTTCCCCCAACGGCGCGCAGGACCTGAGTGCGGTCGTGCGCGTCGCCCAGACCATCGGCGATGCGCTGGCCGGCAAGCAGTCCTTTCATACGATCGTGCTGCGCTCCACGGTGACGCCCGGCACCACGCAGGACCTCGTGGGCCACGCGCTGCAGACGCGCAGCGGACGCCGGGCAGGGCAGGACTTCGGGTTGTGCTTCCAGCCGGAGTTCCTGCGGGAAGGCAGTTCCATACGCGACTACGACAAACCGCCGTTCACGCTGGTGGGCGGCGACTCGGAGCGGTCGCTGGCCGCGCTGCGCGATCTATTCGGACATCTGCCCTGCGAGTTCATCACGACGGACATCCGCACGGCGGAGACGCTGAAGGTCGTCTGCAACGCGTTCCACGCGCTGAAGATCACGTTCGCCAACGAGATCGGCCGGGTCAGCAGCGCTCTGCAGGTCGACGGCAGGCAGGTCATGTCACTGGTATGCCGCGACACGCGCCTCAATATCTCGCCTGCGTACCTGAAGCCGGGCTTCGCGTTCGGCGGATCCTGCCTGCCCAAGGATCTGCGTGCATTGACCTACCTCGGCCGCTTGCAGGACGTGGAGACGCCGGTGCTGAGCGCGATCCTGCCCAGCAACCAGTTGCACATCGAGCGCGTGGTCGAGCGCGTGCTGGCCGACAAGCGCCGGCGGGTCGGCCTGCTGGGACTGAGCTTCAAGCCGGGAACGGACGACTTGCGCGAGAGTCCTCTCGTCACGCTGGCCGAACGGCTACTGGGCAAGGGAATGAAGCTCGCCATCCACGACCCCGAGGTGAGCCTGTCCCGACTCATCGGCGCCAACAAGAGCTACATCGAAGAGGCGATTCCGCATCTGGGCGAGTTGCTGAAGCCCAGCGCGGAAGAGGTGGTGCGCGACGCAGACGTGATCATCGCCGGGCAGGGGTTGCCGGCGATGCTGGACGCAGTCTACGAGCACGGTCATGCGGAGCAGCTGTTCATCGACCTGGTCGGTACGGCTGAGCCGGCACGAACCGCCGCGCGCTACTGGGGGGTGTGCTGGTGACGCCGGAGCGTGAAGCCGGGGCGCTGCCGAAGGACGAACGCCCCCGGCTGCTGTTCGTTTCGCCACGCTTCCTGTTCCCTGCGCATTCAGGCGGTGCGATCCGCACCGGTCAGATCCTGCGCGGCATGAAAGGCGGGCGCTTTCATATCACGCTGGTCTCGCCGGGCTCTGTCGATCTGGAGCGCGCGCATCGTGACGAGCTGTCCGGCATGGCCGACGCCTGGGAGTTCTGGACCGCGCCTAACACTGAGGACCGTTCAAGGCTGTCGAAGGCGCGGCATCTGCTCGACCGTCTGCCGCTGACGGTTGCCGCGGATCGCTCGCGTGCCGGCAGCGCGGTGGTGCGCCGCGCTCTGGCAACGCGGCCGTCCGTGGTCGTCATCGACTTTGTGCATGCCGCCGTGCTGTTGCCGCGCAAGCTGGAGGTTCCCAGCGTGGTGTTCACGCACAACTGCGAGGCGGAGATCTACGAGCGGCATGCGACCAACGAAGAGAAGCGCTGGATGCGAACGATCTGGCGCCAGCAGGCGCGCAAGATGGAACGCTTCGAGCGCGATGTATTACAGCGTGTCGATGGCGTCGTCGCCGTCGCCGAGCGCGACGCTCAGCGTTTTGCCGAGGTGTACGGCTTGCGCGGAGTGCAGACGATTCCAACGGGCGTGGAGCTGGAGAAGTTCACCTGGAGCGCGCCGCGGGGGCAACGCCGCGTCGTCTTTGCCGGCAGCATGGATTCGGCCGCGAACATCGACGGAGTGCGCTGGCTGCTGACGGCGATCTGGCCGAGTGTCATTCAGCGGGTGGACGATGCGAAACTGGTAATTGTCGGCAAGCGGCCGCCGGCGGAACTGCAGCGGCTGGGAGACGCCGTGCCGGGTGTGGACTTCACGGGCCGCGTTCCGGACGTGGCGCCTTACCTGTCCGGCGCGGACGCGTTCGTGATTCCGTTGCGTGTCGGCGGTGGAACCCGAATGAAGGCCTACGAGACGATGGCGGCCGGCGCTCCGCTGGTTTCCACGGCGATAGGAGTCGAAGGTCTGGGTCTGGAAGATGGTCGGCACTATCTGCGCGCGGACGACCCGGTCACGATGGCGGATGCCATAAGCCGCCTGCTGACCGACGACACGCTGCGCCAGCGCGTTTCAGTGGATGCCCGGGCGTTCGTCGACGGGCACGCCTCTCATCGGGCGGCTGCACGGCGCTTCGAAGAGATCTGCATCGGGGTCGTGCGCAGCGTCGGTGATGCCGCCGCCGCGAGCCAGGCCGACGGAGCGCGCGGCGCCATCGCACGGGCAATGCCATGAACGCAGTCTGGGCGGTGGAGCAGCGGCCTGCAACTCGGCACGGTGCAGTCGCTGCGCTGCTGCTCGCTGCTGCGACCCTGATCCTCATCGTCGCTTTCCACGTGGGCTTTCAGGCCAGCGATGACGCCAGCTATCTGGCCGGTGCGCTGGGGTGGCTCGAGAGCTTCCCGTACGTCGGCAACTCGCACTGGACGCTGCGGCATACGATCACCTTGCCGACCGCATTGTTCATCCAGGTCTTCGGACTGAACGAGGCGGCCGTCAGCCTCAGCAACGTTCTTTACTACCTGGGGTTCCTGCTGGTCAATGCGTGGTTCATGCGCCGGCACCTCGGCGGACTGTCAGCGGCCTTCGCTACCGCGCTGATGATCGTGCTGCCGGGTTTCACCGTCGTGGCCACGTACCTCAACTCCGACATGCCGGAGCTGTTCTTCGTCTGCTGCGTCTTCTGGATAGTCGTGACCGCCCGTCAGAGCCCGGAAAGCCGCGCTCCCTGGCTGCTGGCCGGGCTGCTGCTCGGCGCGGCCTTCGTCACGCGGCAGACAGCCCTGGCCGCAGTGGCGTTCGTCGGCGTGCTGTTCCTGTTCCGACCAGCAGTGCCGCGCTCGCGCTATCTGCTGGCGGCCGCGGCGTTCGCTGTCGTGATCTTCGCCGACTGGCTGTACCTCACCGCAATGACCGGCGATCCGCTGTATCGCTTTCAGGTGGATTTCAACCACGACCGCGTCGACCGCTTTGCCGAGGCGGCGCGCGTCGCGCAGAGCGGCGGCCTGCTCGACAAGGAAGGCAATCTCAGCGTCAACGTCTACGTTGATCCGTTTCTCGCGCTGTTTGCCTCGCAGAAGTACGCGCTGCTGTTCTGGCTGGCCGTCCCCGCGCTGCTGGGTGCGTGGCGGCTTCGTTATCGCGCAGAAGGCCGGATACTGATGCTCGCGGCCGGGATGGGGCTTGCCTATTTCGTGTTCGTCGCCATCAACCCGAAGCTGTATCTCGTTCCGCGCTATCTGATCGTTGTGGCGTGGTGCGCGGCGATACTCGTCGGCGCATGGTTGGCGCGGCTGTGGGCAACTGAAAAACGCGCAGTCGTTGTCGCCGCGATGGGGCTGGCGCTGGGGGCGGGCGTGCTGGCGCTGTCGGTGGAGAACATCGATCCGCGCTTTGTCGAACGCCAGCTCGTCGAATGGGTAAGCCGCCATCCAGGCCGGACCGTTCATACCGATCCCGAGACGGCAATCCGCTCGCGCTACTACTTCCGCTTTGCCGGCCAGCCGCTGCAGGCGGTCAGCACCGAGTTGCCCGGACGCGGTGCGACTGTGCTTTCCAGCCCTGAACGGCTGCAGCAATGCGCGGCGATGGCACGCTGCAAGGACCGCGTGGACGACTTCAGGCCGAAGTCGGAGTGGGTCAGGGTCGAGTCCTTCGAGGCGCCGCCGCGGCCCATCGGCCGCTGGCTGCGCGCGGTGGGCATGGAACAGAATCTGCCATCCGACATCGGCCGCCGCCTCTTCGCTCCCGGCGGGCGCGCAATCATCTATGCCGTGGGACCTGAGCAATGAGCGACATCGGCGTCGAGTCGTTGAAGCCGGGGGTAGCCGCCTTGCTGCCGCCCGTCCCGGCGGAAGCGCGCGTGGCGGTCCTGGTGCCCTGCTACAACGAAGAAACGGCCATCGCCCGCGTCGTGTGCGATGTCCGCGACGCGCTACCGGCTGCGACCATCTACGTTTACGACAACAACTCCTCCGACCGCACCATCGAGGTGGCGACGACGGCGGGCGCGATCGTGCGAACGGAGCGCAGGCAAGGCAAGGGCAACGTCGTGCGCCGCATGTTCGCCGACATAGAAGCCGACGTCTACGTACTGATGGATGGCGACGCCACCTATCACGCGGCTTCGGCACCGGCGATGATCGAGCGCCTGCTGGCGGAAGGCCTGGACATGGTGGTCGGCTGCCGGGTTCACACGGCGCAGGAAGCCTACCGCCCGGGCCACCGCTTCGGCAACGCCATACTGACACGCTTCGTCGCGTGGCTTTTCGGCAAAAGTTTCAGCGACATCCTTTCGGGTTATCGCGTATTTTCGCGGCGTTTCGTGAAGTCGTTTCCGGCGCTGGCCAAGGGCTTTGAGACGGAAACCGAACTGACGGTCCACGCGCTTGAGCTACGCATGCCGGTGGCGGAGATCGAAACGCCGTATGGCGCGCGGCCCACGGGTTCAGCCAGCAAGCTGTCCACTTACAAGGACGGCCTGCGCATCCTGCGGCTGA
>Ga0307505_10001522_pt1 | contig 18449 bp, 12 predicted proteins | sample 23_S_MG_FD_202183 | JGI IMG/M metagenome (GOLD analysis project Ga0307505, IMG submission 202183) | Soil microbial communities from Populus trichocarpa stands in riparian zone in the Pacific Northwest, United States - 23_S | ecosystem: Environmental > Terrestrial > Soil > Riparian zone > Trees...
CTCCGACGCCCCGGACGCCGAATTCGCCGCCGTCCACGGCAGCGGCCAGATGCTCTTCGTGACCTCCCGCCAACACCGCGAGATCCTCGTGAGCCAACCCACCGAAACCGACTGGAGCGAGCTCACCCTCCCCCTCCGCAACACCGACGTCACCACCATCACCCCCGACCCCTTCACCCCTGACCGCTACTACCTCGGCACCTTGGGCGAGGGCGTATGGGTCTTCGAAGGAAAGATGCGCAAGTACATCGCGCGGGAGAACGCACCCCGCGCGCAGGTGGTGCGGGGGACGCAGTAGGGGGGGTGGGGCAACTGGCGATGTGTCCACGTGTTACGCTAGCACCCGATGCAGCAGTCGTATGAGATATGACGGAAATCCCAAACACAAGCACCCGTGGCAGGCCGGGCGACGCGGCTCTTTGTGCCCTCGTGAAATTGACGCAAAAGTAGCGCAAGGATTGCTCGAGAACAGTGTCGCGGATGGTGGCGCTCGCTATGGGACATGGAATGGACGCGCATTCTGTGCTCGCGAGCACCAGGAGGGCCTTTGGCACGGCTACCCGGTGGGATGGCATGAGGTTCCGCCGGTGATACGCAGCAGTTGGCTGCAATCCGGCGTCATTAAGAAATCTGACCTCGGAAAGAACTGGTGAGCGATGGCAGTCACGTGGGAACGCTTAGCCGGCGACACCTCCAAATTCGCAGTCAAGATCAGTTTTGCCGATGATCCTGATGATGGCGTCGGCGTCACTCCCGACGAGTCATTGAGTTGGGGCAGCTTTCAAATCTGGGCCGGCGGCAAGAACTTGACCGCGCATCAACATGGCGGAGAGACGCTGGAATCCGTCCATTGGTACCTCCTACCTCTTCTGGAATGGTGGACCGAGAATTGGGATCCACTCTTTCATGAGGAGAAACTTCCGAACCGTAACGCGGCCGCAGTAGGCGAGAGCGCGCTATGGCGCACGAGGGATACTCCGCCATTGCTGCCGGATGAGGGCGCGCTGGAGTGGGAGCAGAATTGGTATGCGTGGTGGCGACGTCACGTGATCGACTCCGCCCGATTCGGCGGAGTGTTTCCTTCCGTTTGCTTTCGCCGATGGAGGCATGATGTCGAGATCTCATGGAGCGCAGCCGCGGCTTCTCTGCGTCCATCAGGAGTCGAGTTCCTCCAGAGCTCCGGTTCTTATAGAGCGGCGCCGGAACAGATCACGAGCCCACTTTTCGAGGTGCTCAACGAGTCATCCAAGTATCTGTTCGCCCGATATGGCCACTCGGTTCGGTTGAAGGCGCTCGTAACGAACATCGAAGCACTGCAGGGCACACGCGAGGATCGGCTGGCCTGGCAACTCGGCTTGGGCTCGACGCTCACGGAGATGAAGCAGTCGCTCGCCGCAGTTCGACAGTTCGTCTCCACACTGTCAGACCGAGCGCGAGACGCCATCTTTGGTCCCGCGCAAAGCTTTCCGCTCTTCACCAGGCCATTTGCCGCGGCGCTCATGTTCGGAGCAGTCTCACCGCGTATCGATCCAACAGACCGTCTCGAGTTGCTCCGCCAAATGGCGAACGCCATCGGGAGCGAACCCACACCTATTGAGGATTTCGTCTCCGAGGAACTCGTTCCTACGGATGAGTCGTGGCGGCAAGCTTATGCACTTGCCGAGAAATTCTCACAGGAGGTTGGTGTCGCGCCAGAAGCGGATACCCCTGTGGATGTCGAGCAGCTATCGCGGGATTTGGGTGTCACCGTAGGAGACATCGAGCTCAACGATGCGTCCATCCGCGGCATTGCCATCGGCGGGCCGAGCTACAAGTCGACGATCTTGCTCAATCGCAACAACGCTGCGAATCACTACCCGACCGGAAGGCGCTTTGCGATTGCGCACGAGCTGTGTCATCTCCTTTATGACCGAGCGTTCGCGCAGGATGTGGCATTTGCAAGCGGCGAGTGGGCGCCGCGTGACGTTGAGAGGCGCGCCAATGCGTTCGCCGCGATGCTGCTCATGCCGGCCGATCGCGTAAGCCGTCTCATTCGCATGACGAATCAGCAACCGGCGTCGCAAGAGCTCGTGTCCGACATCGCCAAACAACTCAACACCAGCTTCCGCGCCACCTTAGAACACCTGCGCAATCTTGGTTTTCTTACAGAAGAAGACCGCGACGCGCTTCTGGATGAGCAGGTTGATCGTGCGCTCGAACGTTCCTGAACCAGCCTACCTCGGGTCGTAGTAACGCACGGCCAACACTCCCAAACCCTTCTTCCCTTGCTCGGACTTGGGGTCGTCGGCGACGACGACCATCACGTTGGGGAGGGTGTTGTCGTAGATCAGCACCGAGCGGGTGGTCTTGCGGGGCTCGCCGAGGGTGGTGAGGAGGGCGAGGCGTTTCTCTTCGTAGGCTTTGCGGATGTGGGGGAGGAGGACGAAGAGCTCGAAGCGGGCGGATTGGAGGCGATCGTTCTTGAACTGGAGGGTGAGGGATCTCTCGCCCGAGTAGTCGACCACCACTTCATCGGCGTTGCGGCCGGGCTTGGGGCTCCAGGCACTGAGGGCGGCGATGGCTTCCGCGCGCTTCATGCCGATGACGAGGTGGAAGGACTCGAGGCGCATCCAGTCGGTGGGTTGCGCGGGGGCGGTGAGGGTGAGGAGCAGCGCGAGGATCGTGGCCATCGGTGGGTTCGGTTGCTCGGTCAGTGAACGTAAGGCGCGTCGGGTTGCTCGACATTCCTCCGCGACTGGATGATGGAGGTGGCCAGCATGGCCCGGCGGCCGATCTCTTCCCATTGCGCGGACTTGACGAGGTCGGGCACGGCCAGCGAAGCGCCGAGGTTCACGGCCACGCACCCGGCGTCGAGGTAGGCGTCGATCATGTCGAGCGGCACGGGTCCTCCGGCGAGCATGGCCACATCGCGGATGGGGCCGCGGATGGTGCGGATGTAGTCGGGGCCGCCGAGGTGCTGGGCCGGGTAGACCTTGACGATGTCGCAGCCGGTCTCCCACGCGTTGATGATCTCGGTGGGAGTCGACGCGCCCGCGATGCAAAGCAGGTCGTTCTCGTTCGCGTACTCGATGACCCGCGCGTCCGTGTGCGGCGAAACGATGATCTGGGCACCCGCCCGGCGCGCGAGCGCAGCATCGTTGGTGCTGCGCACCGTGCCCGCGGCGATGGAGACGTGCGGCGCATAACGCTTGGCCAGCGCGGCGATGAGGTTGACCGCGTCCGGCGTGGTCATCGTGATCTCCAGGATCTGGATGCCGTTCTGCGCGTACGCCTCGGCCACGGCCTCACCAGCGTCGGCGGTGTCCTCGCGAACGACTCCGATGATCTGTTCTGCATAAACGCGAGCGAGTAGCTCTTTGCGTGACATGTCCGGCATAGTTTATCGCGCCGAGGGACTCGGTGTCGTTGGGTCCTCACGGTTGGGTTGTCAGTTGTCGGTGATCGATTGTCTGCGCACTACCGCGCCAGGGACGGACCAACCCAGAACTGAGAACCGGAGACTCGCTTCCGGGAAGCAAGCACCGCTACTGCAATTGCACGGCGAGCTCGCGGAAGCCGGGGTCGTCGCGGAGTGGGTCGAGGCGAGGGTCGACGTTGAGGAAGACCATCCAGGCGGAGCGGTCTTCGAGGGCGGCGCGGAGATGGAGCAGCGCTGTGGGGGTGTCGCCGAGGCCGGCGTGGACGATGGCGATGTCGTAGGGGGAGATGTAGCGATGCTGGCGCTCGGCTTCGAGCTCTTCGAGCAAGGCCAGGGCCCTGTCGCGCTGGCCGGCGATGGCGTGGGTGTGCGCGAGCATGGTTTTGAGGATGGGGATGCGATCGACTTCGAGGGCGCGATGGAAAGCGTCGATGGCCTCGGAATAGCGTCGCTGCTGGCCGAGGGCCATGCCCAGCCAGCCGTGGGCGGGAATGAAGTTTTCGTCGAGCTCGAGGGCTTTGCGGAAACGGCGGATGGCGGATTCGTAGTCGCGAGCGACGTAGAAAGGCCAGCCCGCGTGGACGGCGATGATGAGGGAAAGCGGATCGAGCTCGCTGGCCTTGCTGATCTGTTCGACGGCTTCGGCGGAGCGGCCCCGTGCGGAGAGCAGCATGGCGTAGCCGTCGTGAGCGGTGGCGTAGTTGGGGTTGAGCTCGATGGCCCGGCGATACGCCTCTTCCGCACCGGACCAGTCCCACTCGTACCACCACCGCACCGCGCCCAGCGAGGCCCAGGCGTCGGCGAGATCGTCGTTGATCTCGATTGCTTTCATGGCCGCGGCCTTGGCCTTCGGCATGACCTCGGGGGGCGGCAGCGGGATGTTGGTGCCGAGCGAGAGGTAGCAGTCCGCGAGTCCGGCGTAGGCACTCGCGAAGGAAGGATCGGAGGCGATGGCCTCGCGGAAAAAGTTGATGCCGCGGCGGAGACTGTCGCCGGTGCGGCGATTCCAGTGGTAGCGGCCCTTGAGATAGAACTGGTAGGCGTCGCTGCTCGTGGTCGTGCCGCGGCGGAGTTTCTTCTTCTCCGCGCCGGTGAGACGCACGCGCAGCTTCTCGGCGATCTCGCGCGACATTTCGTCGGTGAGCTTGACCAGATTGGAGAGGTCGCGTGTGTAGGTGTCGTTCCAGAGCTGGGAGCCGTCCGTGGTGTCGACCAGCTCGACCGTGATCTGCAGTTGACTGCCGATCTGCTTGACGACGCCCGTGAGCACGGCGCGGACGCGCAGCTCGCGGCCGATGGAGAGCGGGTCGGCTTCGCGGTTCTTGTAGCGGAACACCGTGCTGCGGGCCATGACTTTGAGCTTCGGGAGTTGCGAGAGCCGGTTGATGATCCCCTCGGTGATGCCATCACTGAGGTAGTCGGCGTTGGGGTCGTCGGACGCATTGGCCAGAGGGAGCACAGCCAGTGAGTCGATGGTCTTGGTGCGGCGGCGGGTGATCTTGCGGATGAGGTCCGCATTCTCGATCGCGGCGCTCGAGCCGATGGCGCGCAGGGTGAGTGAGAGATCGCGCGCGGACTGGAAGCGATTGCCGGCGACTTTCTCCACGCATCCTTCGATGATGCGTTGGAACTCGACGGGGACATTCGCCGGGAGGAGTTCTCGCGGGAGCTGGTCTTTGAGGATGGCGGCGATGGTGGCCGCTCCAGACTCGCGGTGGAACGGCTTCCGGGTGGTGATCATCTCGTAGAGGATGCAGCCGAGGGAGAAGATGTCGGCGGTGGCGTCGACGCTCTCGCCCCGGAGTTGCTCAGGCGACATGTAGCCGAGGGTGCCGATGACGGCGCCGGGTTGGGTCTGGAACCACTTGCGGGTGGGGATCTCGATCTCTTCGCGCTGGGTGAGGATGGGGTCGGTCTGCGCCAGGCCGAAGTCGAGAATCTTCACGCGGCCTTCATCGGTGAGGAAGACGTTCTCGGGCTTGAGGTCGCGATGCACGATCGATTTCGCGTGCGCGGCCGCGAGGCCGTCGGCCAGCTCGGCGCCGATCTCGACGGCGCGCCGCCAGTCGATGGGCGCGAGGCGGATCTGTTCGCGTAGCGTGCGTCCTTCGAGGAGCTCGGTGACGACGTAGAAGTCGCCGTTCTCGCGACCGACGTCGTAGACCGCCACGATGTTCGGATGCGAGAGCGCGGCGATGGCTCGCGCCTCACGTTCCAGGCGTCCGATGGCCTCCAGATCCTGCGAAGAGTCGCGGGCCAGGACTTTGATGGCAATGTCGCGTCCCAGCCGCGGATCCCTCCCGCGATAAACCTGCCCCATCCCACCCTCACCGAGCAGCGAGAGGACCTCGTATGGACCCACTTTCGATCCGGACGGGAGCACGATGCTGCTCATTGTAGTTGGCTTCGGAGTTGCGGGGTTGCGGGTTGCCTTGGTGTTGCGGGTTGCGAGTTGGGAAGTGAACATGTTTCCGCGTGGAGCGCCGGCGTCCCGCCGGCTGGCCCGGGGGCGTCCCGCCCCTGAGCGATCGATGAGATTGATCGCGGATCGCGTGAGGCCCCGCGTGCGGCGGGACGCCGCACGGCCAGCCGGCGAGGACGCCGGCGCTCCTCGGCGAGCGCTCGTCTCACTCGCAACCCGCCACCCGCAACTCGCGATCAGCAACCCGCAAGAGCCGGTGACCACCCCCCACTAGCAACAGGTGTCCGGCACCGAGTAACATCCGGGCCATCCATGGTTCTCATCAACAAGGCCATCAACGAGGTCACCGTCAAGTTGGTCTACTACGGGCCGGGTCTGTGTGGAAAGACGACCAATCTCGAGAAGATCTACGCCAATCCGCGGTTGGACAACAAAGGCAAGATGATCTCGATGTCGACGGAGACGGATCGCACGCTCTTCTTCGACTTCATGCCGATGGAGCTGGGCACGATTGCCGGGCAGAAGGTGCGGGTGCAGCTCTACACGGTGCCCGGGCAGGTCTTCTATGACGCCACGCGTAAGCTGGTCCTGCGCGGATCGGATGGCGTGGTCTTCGTGGCGGACTCGCAGGACTCGATGAAGGAGTCCAACCTCGACAGCCTGAGAAACCTGCGCACGAACCTGCGTGTCAACCGCATCGACCCGGACAAGGTCGCGCTGGTGTTTCAGTACAACAAGCGCGATCTGCCGAACGTCTTCTCGGTCGAGGACATGAGCGCGTATCTGCTCCCCGGCGACGCGCCGGTGGTGGAGGCTTCCGCAATCACGGGCGCGGGAGTCACGGCCACGCTGCGCGCGGCGGTGGCGCGCATCCTGGAGAACCTGAAAAACAACGTCGACACGACGCTCTACGAAGAGCCGCCGCTCACCGCGCCGGATATGTCGCAAAAGGCCGGCGTGGCCTCTCACTCGGCGGGGACGCCGAAGCTCTCAATGAGATCGGAACCCGCCTCACCGCCGCCATCGCCCGCTGCTGCACCAGTTCACGTCGACGCGGCGCCATTCGACACGGAGGAAGTGGCCGTGGAGGTCGATCCCTTCGACGACGCTCCCGAGCCGGAGCCCGCGGCGCCGCAGTTCGCCGCCTTCGACGATCCGTTCTCCGCCCCCATCAAGCACGAAGACCCCGAGCGAGCCGAGCTCGAAGAGCTGGTCGCCAACGCACGCGCGGTCGTGGCCACGCTCGAAGTGGCCCTCGAGCGAGCCCGCGAAAACGAACGGGTGCTGTCCGCCAAGCTCGGCGGGTGAGCTGTCTTCGAGTCTTCGAGTCTTCGAGTCGTCGAGTCGTCGAGTCGTCGAGCAAGTGACTTGGCCCCAGGTTCACATTCTTGCAGGCTAGTCTCAAGGTCTCATAGGGTCAGCGCCTCTTGCGTGTATGAGACTGTGAGGCCCCAGGCCTCGCTCGAAGACTTGACGACTCGAAGACTTGACGACTTGACGACTCGACGACCCGACGACCCGAACAGCAGCGAAGCAAGGGAAGCAGCCGGGATAGACTCCCGCGGAGATGACCTGGTACCAGGAGTGGTTCGGTGAGGAGTACCTCGAGCTCTACGCACACCGGGATGAGCACGAGGCTCGCCGCCAGGTCTCGTTCTTTCGCGAGCAGTTCGGGCCCATCGACGGACCCGTGCTCGATCTGGCGTGCGGGATGGGCCGGCACATTCAGGAGTTGCAGGCGCTCGGATATCACGCCGTGGGATGCGATCTGTCGTACACCCTGCTGCGGACGGGCATCACCGAGTATGGGCCGATGCCGGTCGTGCGGGCGGACATGCGCCAGTTGCCTTTCTGCGACCGTGTGTTCGCGGCGTTGGTGAACTTCTTCACCAGCTTCGGCTATTTCGCGACGGAGGAGGAGAATCAGCGGGTCGTGATCGAGATGGGGCGCGTGCTGGCTCCCGGCGCGCCGTTTCTGTTCGACTATCTCAACGTGCACCGCGAGCTGGAGAAGCTGGTTCAGCGCGAGACCCGCGATTCGCCTCGAGGAGTCGTGCAGATCGAGCGTTGGTTCGATCTCTACGACCGGTCGTTCAACAAGAGGATCACGATCGGTGAAAAGCGCTTTCTCGAGCGCGTGCGAGGATACGATCTCGAGGAGATCTCCGCGATGTTTGCATCCTGCAACCTCACCATCCGCGCCGCTTTCGGCGATTTCGACGGTTCGGCTTACGATCACTCCGCGCCACGACTGATCCTGGTGGGGAGCAAGAGCGAATGAGGGTGCCTCTGGCGAAGTATCCGGGGATGAATCGGTTCGTCCTCGACTGGCTTGATGGAGATGAGCGTTTTCTTCCGCGCTCCGCGGGAGCGCCGGTTCCGGCGCGACCCGCGCATCGCGTGTCGGGCAGCCTCGTGGAAGCGCTGAGAGAATCCAACCAACGATGGGGCGTCTTCGCGGGCGATGCACTCGTGCGTTGGGCCAGCGGCGGCACGCTGACCATCATCGCCGGCCAGCAGGTCGGCTTCGCGGGCGGGCCGCTCTATACCCTGGCCAAGCTCGCCTCGATCGTGCGCTTCAAGCGCGACATGGAGAAGCAGGGCATTCCTGTGACGGCGTTCTTCTGGCTGGCCACCGAGGACCACGACTACGATGAAGTGGCGACGCTCAATGTGCCCGTCGCCCATCGCGAAGTGGATCTGCTGCGCATCCGCGCCGTTCGCTCCGCGGACCGCGCGGGCAAGCCCGTCGTCGGACCGCTGCCGATCCCCGAGGAGCTGATCACGCAGTTTCTCGCGCAGCACGACATTCCCCGGCCCGCGTGGCTGCGGCCGGGCATCACGTTCGGCGACTCGTTCGCGGAGCTGATCGCCGCGACGTTCGGCAGCGAGGTCATTCTCGTCGATGCACTGTTGCCCGAGCTCCGCCGCGCGGGGGCACCGCTCTTCGAGCAGATCCTCGCGAATCACGATCGCATCCAGCGTGTACTGCACGACCGTGCGGAAGAGCTGGAGGCGGCCGGTTACCAGGAGCAAGTGATTGCACGCGAGGGCAGCGAGTACACACTGCTGTTCGAGCTGGATGACCAGGGCAATCGCCAGCCGCTGATCACCAATCGCCAGCCCGCGCCCGAGCGTACGTCCACGTCCGCGTTGACCCGTCCACTGCTCCAGGACGCGCTCTTTCGGCCGGACATCTTCCTCGGCGGTCCGGCAGAGGTCGCGTACTACGCGCAGGTGAATGTGCTGCACGAACTGTTCGGCATCCCCCAGCCGCGGGTGGCCTTACGCGGACACGTGCTCGTCGCTCCCAAACGCGTGGCCCGGGCGTTCGAGCGTTACGGCATCGACCCGGCGGAAGTGTTCCGTTCGACGGATGAGATCCTGGCCGGGCATGAGCCTGAAGGTGTAGCGCGCATCCGCGAGCTCCGCGACGAAGGCCGGCGCGAGTTGCTCAAACGCGTGGAGCAGATCGGCGAGCTGGCCCTGCCCGCGGATCACTCATTGGCCAGCTCGATTCAGCGCTCCATCGGGCACCTCGAGTTTCACTTCGACAAGCTCGCCGAACGCGCCGTGAAAGGTCTGGTTCGCAAAGACCGTGAACGCTACGCCGCGTTGCGTGAGCTGGCGGCCACGCTCTACCCCGACCGCCACGTCCAGGATCGCGTCGTGAGCTGGTATTCCTATGTCTGCCAGCACGGCAGCGAAGTCATCGAGCGCATCATCGAGGAAGTGGAGCCGGACAGCGCATTCTTCAAAGTGGTGAGCCTGTGAACCCGCTTGCGAACGCAACGGCAATCCTCTGTGTTACTAACCTCGAAGTTCTTCGCGCGGCCCGCCTGAGAGAAAGAAAAAAAAGCCTGCGTACCTGCCACGAGGGAGACCCCTCATCCGCCTTCGGCACCTTCTCCCCTCTGCGGAGGGGAGAAGGCTCTCGGTGTGTGTGCGTCGCGAGTAGGAGTGGTTCCTCGCGAGAGTGGCCAATCGAGAGCCTTCTCCCCCCGGCTTCTTGGGGGGAGAAGGTGGCCATCGGCCGGATGAGGGGGGCGATGCAGCCTCCGATGAGTGTGGAAGCGGGTGGGGGGTGGGTGCGAAGGATCCCCTGCCGATGCACGACACTCGCTCCGTCGGCAGGAGATCCTTCGCCCCCCAATCCGCCACCCGCTCAGGATGACAGGCCAGTGCAGCGTCGGGCGCAGCCCACGCTGTGTTTCCAGTCTTGGACGACCCTTCAGCCCCCGACAACTGACAACCAGTCATGAGCGACAACGAAACAGTCGACGTTCTCTTCATCAGCGCCCACCCCGACGACACGGAGCTCTCGTGTGGTGGCACGGCGGCCAAGTGTGTGCGTGACGGCTTGCGCATCGGCCTCCTGGATCTCACCAGCGGCGAAATGGGCACGCGAGGCACCCCTCAGACGCGCAAGCGCGAGGCGCAGGCCGCGGCCGAGGCCCTCGGGGCCACGTTCCGTCAGCAGCTCGACTTCGGCGACGGGAACCTGCAGACCGGTCGCGAGGAGGAGCTGCAGATCATCGAGGTCATCCGCCGGCGCCGGCCGAAGCTGCTCATTGCGCCGTATCCCGACGACCGCCATCCCGATCACACGCGCACGGGCCGCATCGTCACGGATGCCTGGTTCTATGCGGGATTGCGCGCTTTGGAGACGGGCTTGCCCGCGCACCGTCCCCAGGCCGTGCTGTACTACCTGCAGAACTACATGCAGACCCCATCGCTGGTCGTCGACGTGACCCGGGATTGGAAGACCAAGATGCGCGCGGTGGCCGCGTACAAATCCCAGTTCCACGATCCCAAGTCGAAAGAGCCCGGCACTTTTATCTCCGACCCCAAGTTTTTGGAGATGATCGACGCGCGCGGCAAACACTTCGGAGCGCTCATCGGCGCCTCTTACGGCGAGGCATTCGTCACCAAACAACCCCCGCGCGTCGATGACCTGATCGGCGCATACTCAGGACGCGAAGTATGAGGAGGGCGGGGTCATAGCGCATGACGAAGCGGAACGCGGGATCTCCCTGCGCCCCGCCCCCCTGCGCTCTGCGCCCTGAATCATGAAGATCGGCATTACCTGCTATCCCACCTTCGGCGGCTCCGGCGTCGTGGCCACGGAGCTGGGCATCGCGCTGGCGAAGCACGGCGACGACGTCCACTTCATCAGCTACGCGATGCCCTCGCGGCTCAACGTGCTCCACGAGCGCGTACACTTCCACGAGGTCAACGTCACGCCGTATCCATTGTTCGATCCCTATCCGCCGTACACGCTGGCGCTGGCTACCAAGATGGCCGAGGTGGCGGCGTACGAGAAGCTCGACATCCTGCACGTGCACTACGCCATTCCGCACGCCATCAGCGCGTATCTGGCGAAGCAGATCCTCCGCTCCGGAATCAAAGTCATCACGACGTTGCACGGCACCGACATCACCCTGGTCGGTCGCGATGAGAGCTACCTGCCCATCACGAAGTTCGGCATCGAAGAGTCCGATGGTGTGACCGCGGTCTCCCAGTGGCTGAAGGAAGAGACCGAACGGAACTTTCAGACGGACAAGGCCATCGAAGTGGTCCCGAACTTCGTCGATCCGGCGCGGTTCCGGCGGGCCAGCAGCGAGTACTGCAACACCTTCAGTGCGACGGGCGAGAAGCTGGTCTGCCACGTTTCGAACTTTCGGCCGGTCAAGCGGGTCATGGACGTGGTGGAGACGTTCAAGCGCATCGTGGAGAAGGTCCCCAGCCGGCTGCTCATGATCGGCGATGGTCCGGAGCGCTCGCGCGTGGAGGCTTTCGCGCGCGCGCATGACCTCCGCGATCGCGTGCTTTTCCTGGGCAACGTCCCCAATCTCGAGGAGGTCCTCGGGGCCTGCGATCTCTTCCTCCTACCCTCGGAATCGGAGTCGTTCGGCATGGCCGCTCTCGAGGCCATGACCTCCGAGGTGCCGGTCATTGCCACGCGCACCGGCGGCCTCCCTGAGGTGGTCGCGGATGGCGAGACCGGTTTTCTCCTCGAAGTGGGCGACGTGGATGGAATGGCCGCGCGCGGCATCGAGATCCTGCGTGACGACGCGCTGCGCCGCCGCATGGGCAAGCTGGCCCGCGAGTCCTCCGTCGAACGTTTCGACGAACAGAAAATCGTGCCGCAGTATCGCGAGCTCTACGAGCGCGTGATCGCGGGACGTTGAGGAGCTGACCGAGATGAGCGCGAGCGGTTCCGGCACCCTGCGGGACGCCGCCTATGGCGGCGAAAGCGGAGCGCCGGCGTCCCGCCGGCTGGCCGGGGGGCGTCCTCGCCCCGGGCGGGGGAGCGCGCCTTGGGCCAGGGACACCCGTCTCGCAATGCTGGGTTTCGCTCGAATGCCCCCCACCCGCGGCGGGACGCCGGCGCTCCTCGGCTCCCTTCCTCAAGTCCGATGGCCTTATGCGGCGGCTCAAAAATGTCCAAACCCAGCGCACCGCGTCAGCGGTGCTGAGAACCTTCGCGAGAGCGGCCGCAACGTGATCGGTCAACCTCGTGCCCCCTCACCACTTGAGCACGGGGACCGGATTCAGCGGATGGCGCGCGAACCAGCGAGACGCGCGCCGGACCAGCATCTTGTGAAAGCCGGCATTGGGGAACCGCGTCTGCAGGTCACGCACATGACTCTTGGGCAGGCCGCAGCGGATGAAGCCCAGCGAGACATCCACGAGGTCGCTCTTGCGGAACGCCTCGATCAAGGGATGTTCGGCATCGCGATGGCGGCGGATCTTGTGGTGTAGGTCGATCATCGACTCGACCTCGGGGATCCACGTCTCGCGACGGGTTTCCAGGAGATACCGTCGAGCCAGGCCCGCGGACGGTGCGAGGTAGTCGAAGGTGTCGTCGCTCCAGATGCCGAGGTCATGAAACGATGCCGCGATGAGCACCTTCTCCCGCTCGTCAACGCCAGACGCGTGCAGCGCCAGACAATGGTGCGCGACGCGATAGACGTGGTTTCGATACCCGGCGTGATCCGGTCCGAGCTGCGGCCTCCATCGGTCCAGAATTTCTTCGATCAGCGGGATGCGTTCTTCGATCGTCATGGTGGTCATTCACGTTCGCACACTCCGTCGCGTACCACATCCCGATTTGGAGGAACCCCGGCCTACCACTTTCCCGTTAAACCCCTCTTCACTTGAAAATACGGGGAACTTCGGGAATGACGCCACTCCTTTCATCATGCCTTCTCAATGGGTCTCGTCATGGTGGGCTTGGCGCAGGCTGCTGCCGCTTGCCGTCATCGTCGTGGGTGGACTGCTCCTCCTGCTCCTCGCCACTCGGGAGCCCACGCCGGCGGCCGTCCTGGCCGATCTCGCTACGGATACCGGGTTCCGGCCGGTGGAGATGCGGCTTTCACTGCCCACCCCGTATGCCCCATTTCGCCTGACCGCGGAGCGAAAGAAGGAATCGATCGGCTCGTCCTTGTTCAGCGACGTGGCCAAGATCGCGCTGCCCGCAGAACCTGGGCTCACGCATCTCCTGTTGGGGGACTGGGAGAGAGCGGTGGTGCAGCTCGAGCGGACCGGAGCTCCGAATGATCTCGCCGCGGCGTACTACATGCGAGGGATTGCCACGGACTCACTCCTGGACTTCTGTCGCGCCACGGATGCTCTCGCGGATGCCGGAGACTCGGCGGAGACCCTGTTCAATCGAGCCTTGATTCTCGAGCAACTCGCGGATGACGAAGGGGCGGCTGCAATGTGGTCCGCATATCTCGAGAAGGATCCGGATTCGGCCTGGGCCGGCGAGGCGCGTAAGCATCGGGATCGCACGATGCTCCCTTCAGTGGCGGTGACCTGGCGGCGCGACAAGCCCCGCCTGCTGGAGGCCGCGAGGGCTGGCAAGGAAGAGAGCGTTCGCGCGTTTGCGGCCCGGTACCCTCTCGCGGTGCGGCAGGTGGTGGAGCTGGAGCTCCTGCCCTCATGGGGAGCGACTCTCGCTCGTGGCGAGACGCACATCGCCGTCGAGACGCTCGACAAGGCACGGCTCATCGTGAAGCACCGTCGCGTAAGCGAAGAGCGTCTTCTGGAAGACGCGATCGCTGAGATCAGTGACGCCATCGGACTCGGACGCGAGGCTGGTCTGGCGCGGGCCTACTCCTGCCTGGGGAACGGCGTGACTGCCCTGAATGAATCGAAGCACGCGGAGGCGCTTACGGCCTTTTCTGAAGCGCTGACCTTCGCCGGTCCCGAGGCTCCTGCGTTCAAGGCACTGGTGTTGCCGAATGCGATTACCGCGCATTACCGCCGGTACGAATACCCGGAGGTCGAGGCACTCATCGAAACCACGCGCGACCTCTACGGAGGCCGGCGCGCGCAGTACGCCGCACTGTTTGCGCGCCTGGACTGGCTCGCCGGCCTGGTGCACATCGCCCGGCCGGACGCGAGTCAGGCCATTCGTTCCTATCAGAGCGCGCTGCAGGGCTACGAGCGCCTCGGGGAAACCGAGTATCAGGCGGCCCAGCACATCAACCTGGCCGACTCGTATGTGAATCTGGGAGACCGCGAGCGGACGGCGGTGCATGTACGGAAGGCGCTGAACCTCGCGTCCAGAGCGGAGGATCTGCAGCGTCTTCATGGCATCCTCAAAGTGGCCGCGAGACTGGCATTGGAGAGCTCGGGGCCGGGGGCCGCGGTCGTGTTTCAGGACCGGCTGGTGCGGATGGCCCGGAGGGAGAAGGATCCCATGCGCCTGCCCGACGCCCTGGTCTCGCGCAGTGCCGTGCTGGGTCGTGCCGGACGCAGCGTGGAAGCTGTGCGTGACCTCACGGAGATGCGCACGCTGGTTCCGCGGGTGGAAGACGCTCCGACGCGACAGAGGCTGGAGGCGGATGCCGGTGTGGCCGAGGCGCTGGCCTACCGCGACCGCGACGATCGCCGGGTATTGGAAGCGCTCTCGGGCGCAATCGATCGGTTCCGCCAACTGAACATGCGAGCCTCACTCGAACGCCTCCTGCTCGAGCGCGGTCGCACGCATCTGCGACTGGGGGATGCATCGGCCGCGGAGCGTGATTTCCGGACCGGCATTGACCTGCTCGAGAGCCAGCGCGAGCGCGTCACGGAGGAGCATCTCCGCATCGCCCTCTTCGACCGCGCGGACCTGGTCTTCGTGGAGCTGGCCTCCCTCGTCCTCGGCCGGGGCCAGGTCGCAGATGCGTTCGACCTTCTGGAACGCTTTCGCTCACGGGAGCTCCTCGATCGAACGGCGGGTCGGTCGGCGCGCCCTCTCGGCCTCACGGCGATCCGCGCCCGTATCCCCCCAAACACCGTCCTCGTGACGCACACACTGCACACGAAAGGGCTGATGACCTTCGCGGTCACACAGGACTCGGTTCGTGCGTTCAGTTCCACGGTGGACAGGACCGAGCTCGAAGAGCTGATTCGGAAACTGAGCACTTCCTTCGACTCGGCCAGGCCCCTCCCGAACGATGCCTTGCACCGGCTCGGGGAGTTGCTGACCGATGGACTGAACGCCCCCTCGGGGAGCGCTCTGATTTTTGTTCCCGATGAGAGCCTGTCCCGCGTTCCGTTCTCGGCATTGATGGCCAACGGCCACTATCTGATCGAGTCGCATCCGATTTCCGTGGCGCCGAGCGCGACGTTGCTGGTGTTGCCCGAGCGATCCCCGGTCTCGCCGACCACGAGCGCGCGGCCCCAGTCCGTGCTGGTCGTTGCCAGCCGCGAAGCGCCGATCGGATACGCGGAGTTGCAACCGCTTCCCCAAACCTTCGCGGAAGCCACGCGCGTGGCAAGCACGTACGCCAGGAGCCGGATGGTGACCGCCACCGACGCCGACGCCGCGACGATGCTCGATCAGGCGGCCGACTACGACATCCTTCACTTCGCGGGTCATAGCGTCGTGGATCGCCGCATGCCCGCCCGATCCGCGCTGCTGCTGGGCGCCCGAGGGAAAGTGACCGCCCCCCAGATCGAGGCTCGAGACCTGTCGCGGCTCGAGCTGGTCGTGCTCGGTGGTTGCAACACGGGCCTCGGCCGCACGCATCGCAGCGAAGGTGTTTTCAGTCTGGCGCGAGCCTTCCTGGTCGCAGGAGTGCCCTCGGTTTTGAGCACCATCGCGCCCATCGAAGACTCCGCGGCCGAACAAGTGTTGACCGAGTTTCACCGCCAGTACGCCGGAGGGCTCGACGCACCGAGGGCACTTCGCGAGGCCCAACTGAAGATGCTCCGAAGTCTTGATCCCCGCCACGCCGATCCCGCGTCGTGGTCGTCCTTCCACATCATCGGCGGAGGTCTCGAGAAGAGGAGATAGTCATGGCATTCGACCTGTCGATTCGCTTCCACGGAATCATCGGCTGGGTGGTGCGCGGGGAGAAGGTGGTTCTGCTCCTGTGCAAGGCGGGGCGGAGAGTGGTCCCCAACCAGGTGGCGTATGTGCGCTTTCCGAAGGCGGCGTACAAGAGCGACAACAAGCGCAAGATGCACCCCCGAAAGTCGGGCGAACCGTGCGACCAGCGGCACGTGATCCTCAAGAGGGAGCACCTTTTCATCAAGGCGACGATGAAGCAGCAACATCGAAAGCTCGAGCTCGACTGGAATTACGATCCGTTCCGAAGCAAAACGCCGACGTCTGCGGATGAGAAATCCCTTCGCTGGGTGCCGGACATGAAGGAGCTTGGCGAACTGTCTCAAGCGAAGAAGCCGGGGCAGATCAATCCGGACTATTTCAACCATCCGAAGACCGTGGCGCCGCGCCTGATCGCGACCATCGAGCTGGACCAGGGCATGCTCGGCACGACCGGGTTCGACTCCGTTCTGGTCTCGTTCCATCGCGGCTACTCCCGAACCGGCGATCCGAAACGAATACCACTCGCGCGCGAGCTGCTCCTGCGCATGACGGTGGACAGCAACGAGTTCTTCATCGAGTCTCGCCCGTTCGGAAACAGGCCTCCCAACGCCATGCACTTCGTATGCAACGACGACAAGCTCGAGCTCGTGGTCGGCAATGAATCGGCTGCAGACATCTACACAGAGAGTCTGCCGATCCAGCCGATCGACACGCTGAACGAACACTGCATGGCCGAGTTCAAGACCTACTACAAGATGTGCGTGGCCCCGCCACAAGACGAAGCTCTACCGTTTCTGTCTTCGCGTCCGGGATCGGAGACCTGCTGCTCCGTTGCGCAGTTCGTAGAACCGGACACCGACGTTGCGGACGCGCAACCCGAATTGGCGCAGCAGGCCGCGAACCAACAACAATTGCCCTGGGCGGTGCTCGCCTACCTGGCCGCGGACAACAACCTTTCGGCCTTGGCAGACGACAATGTGGACGAACTGGAGAATCCGCACCCTCACGGAGTGGAAGTCCTTGTGCAGGTCGACCGCCTGGCGAAACGGACGGAGCGCCTGGTGCTCGAGGACGAAGGTTTCGTGCCGGTGCCTGGGAAGAAGCTCAAGAATCTCAACGCCGGCAACAAGAAGGTCCTGACCGACTTTCTCCTCTTTGGCAGAAAGCAGTTCCCCAAACGCGCTCACGCGGTCTTTCTGCTCAGCCACGGCGCGGGCCTGCTGAACTTCAGTTACATCGACAAGAAGAATCAGAAGAACCGACGCCGCTTCTCCCGGTGGTTCGTCAGGCTCCTGTTCCGGTGGAGGGTTCGCGCATTGGCGATCGTCACCCTCTTTACCGGCCGCCCTTTTCCATTACTCGACCTCGTGCCGACTGCAGTGGGTTCAGACCATTCGGCCAGCGACTATCTCGACAATCGAGAACTGGCGGACGCCTTCCTTGCTGCGCTAAAGGGGAATCCCTTTCCGATCATCGGCTTCGATGCCTGTGTCATGGCGCTAGTCGAGATGGCTTACGAAATGCGCGATTGCGGCCAATTTCTCGTTGCCTCCCAGGACGACGTTCATGTCGCAGCGTTCCCGTACGAGAAGGTGTTGCGGCGGATGGCGGGCGAGACTGCGGAGCGCGTGGCATGCCACATCGTCGACGAATACGGCAAGGCTACGCAGAAGCAGAAGTACGCCACGCTTTCGGCGATCCGGCTGTCGGCGATAGAAGATCTGGTCAAGAAACTCAATGTGCTTGGTGACCGACTCAGTCCTCTGGTGGGGACGGACCTGAAGACACTTGCCGTGGCACGCCAGGCCGCGCGTGCATTCGCGACCTTTCACTACATCGACCTTCACGGATTTGTTGGGGCGATCAGCCAGGCATTTCCTGAGATCAAGCCGGCCGCCGACAGCGTGCTGGCCGCTTTGAAGCAAGCCGTAGTGTGCGCGACCAAGAGTGATCCACCCGCGCACGGCCTCTCCGTCTACTTGCCGGATTCGCGCGTGGCCGATGAGTACGAGAAGCTGAGCTTCTACACGGACGCGCCCAAGTGGACTGAGTTTGTAAAGAAGTACGCAAGCGCTGTGCGTAGGTGAAACGGTTGGAGCCGGGACTGGAAGACTCACTCGCACGCCCCGGCAACGAAATGGGCTAGCCAGGGCTAGTGTCACGTCCGGCTTGAATCCGCCGGTTGTGCGGACAGGGAATCAGAGAGACCATAGGGGTGGGAGGATGTGATGGTGAAGAAGTACATCGTGCGTCTAACGGGTGAGGAGCGGGAGCGGCTG
>Ga0307505_10001523_pt1 | contig 18428 bp, 18 predicted proteins | sample 23_S_MG_FD_202183 | JGI IMG/M metagenome (GOLD analysis project Ga0307505, IMG submission 202183) | Soil microbial communities from Populus trichocarpa stands in riparian zone in the Pacific Northwest, United States - 23_S | ecosystem: Environmental > Terrestrial > Soil > Riparian zone > Trees...
CCGCAACTCCGATCGCGAGGACCACGGCAATTTTCCCGGCACTCAGCCCGCTCTTTGCTTCAGAATTCGGCATGTCGTTCATCATGACACGTTGCGTGCGTATCATGGGGACTCCATTTCTGGCTGTCAATGTGGGCGACCGCCTCTTAGTTGCCCGAAGTCCCCGGCCGTATAGTACCCACGCCATGTCGCACACAAACGCTTGAGCGAGGTCTATGCCGTGAGTAAGTAATTGGGTGCAGAGAACCGACGGAGGTGGCAGAGGCGGCTAGCGTGGCCGGCGATCGTGGAGATCGCGATCCATATCGGGCCGACCGAATGTCCGTTCAACTGGGTCAATCTGCCCGTCCTGATTGCGATCGAGTTCTTGAAAGTGGTCGTGGGTCAATTCAGGATTGTGGGGATCCAGAATGCCTGCACCAAGATGATTCCGGCGAGGATTGTAGCGCTGCGGGCTTTCCAGCATGCCGTGGTACATGAGATCGGTTCTTGGCTGCACGACAGCTTTCGGCGCCCTCTTCCTATGAACTTTCATACGTCGAGGGCTTTTCGGGCTCATCGGCTTGAGCTCAGCCGGCGCCGGCTTGACCTGCTTCTGAACAGCCTCCGATTGGCGCTCCATGGCAGCAGCGGGTATGGGGCTCTTCTTGGCGCGTTGGATCGATGGGTTCTGCCCTCGTTCGGATGGTTGCTTTGGCGGCTTCGCTGTAGCGACGGAAGGAGCCGGCTCTTTTGCTTTTTTTGTTGCCGCAATCGTCTGCCCGACCGTCACCGCAAGGACGGCCACGGAGCAGACCGCTCCGAGTACAACAAATCCTAGGACACTTCTACTCATACCTCTCCCAATTGTGGATTTCTTGAAGTGTAGCAGGTCTGGCCAATCACTAGATATTGCAGCGGGTTAGACGGTGTCGGCTATTCCGTACTCTGCGGCTTCGTACTTGTAACACAGGACCGTCTTGCCCTACTCTGTACGTGGAGGCCAACAGATGGATGAATCTAGCCGATTAACCAAGACGAAAGAGCAGTGGGCGAAGGCCCGGCGCGGCGGTGAAGAACGGGAAGTGTTTTACGAAGGAGATGCTCGCCTGCCGCCGGGACAACATCTCGTCGAGACCTGGCCTGTGCTCGATCTCGGTCAAAAGCCTGACATTCCACTTTCGGAGTGGACACTCACCATCGGCGGATCTGTGGCTCACCCCATGACATGGACCTGGGAAGATTTTCTTGCCCAGCCCCAGTTCAAAGACGCCTCAGACTTCCACTGTGTGACAAGCTGGAGCCGGTTCGACAATGAGTGGGAAGGGGTCAGTTTCAAACACATTATGTCGGTGGTGAAGCCGCTGCCTTCGGCAAAATTTGTCCTCTTCAAATCATTCGACGACTACACCACCAATTTACCGCTTGAAGCCTGCGACGATCAGGATGTGCTCCTGACGTATAAATGGAACGGCAGACCCCTCACGAAAGAACACGGAGGGCCGGTTCGCATGATTATCCCGAAGCGCTATGCTTGGAAGGGCGCCAAGTGGGTAAAAGAAATTACCTTTTCGGATAAGGATGCAAAGGGGTTCTGGGAAGTGCGGGGCTACTCGAACAGCGGGTTTCCATGGGAAAATGATCGATATGGGTGAGCCCGCCAGCAGCCACGGATCGTGGTGCGTGACGCGCGGACAGGCGAGAAACGCGCGACGTGATCAAATTGGACTTCCATCTCGTGTGACCCGTCTCGCTCGGCCCGCCTGTTTCGCGCATGATGATAGTTCTTTCGTAGCCTGTTTGCCCGTTGCCTCCATCGCCTCCTTATGTTTTAATCCGCACGATTCATTGTCCGCAAAACGGCCTGCCAGGCGGATCTTCGCCAACTGGAATCAGCACGAGACAGACCGCTTGTCATTCTCCTTCTATTAACGAGACCCGTTACACAAAGATTCATGCGCTCGATCGGCTTGCGTTCAGCAATCGTATTACTTTGTATCGCATTTTGCGTCGGGATAACCGGCAGTGCCACGGCCACGCCCTCATCACGATCGAGCGATACCTATATCCGGCAAATTGACGATCTCTCCGCGCTCTGGAGCTTCTACAAACAGACCTATATCCAGAATGGCCGCGTCGTCAGCCTGGACGAAAACGGCATCACGACGTCGGAAGGGCAAGGCTACGCTCTGCTCCGTGCCGTGTGGTCGAACGACCGCGCGACGTTCAACACCGTCTGGGCCTGGACGAAGCAATATCTCCAAGTCCGCGAGGACAAGTTGTTCGCCTGGAAGTGGAAAGGGACCGTGCTCGATAGGAACTCGGCGACGGACGCCGATACCGACATTGCGCTCGCCCTTATCCTGGCTGCTCGACGATTCGACCATCCCGCGTACGAGCAGGAATCATTGGCCATCATCGATGCGATCTGGAATCAGGAAATGGTCCACATCGGCTCGAACGCCTATGTCACCGCCGGCAATTGGGCACGCGATGAGGAGTATCCGACGATCCACGTCGCCTACCTGGCCCCTTATGCCTACGAGATCTTCGCCTCAGTCGATTCTCATCATCCATGGGCCTATGCGGTCAAATCCAGCTATGCCATTCTGCACTGGCTCTATGATGAAGAAGCCCTGTCCCTCCCTCCCGAACTCATCTATCTGGACAGACGTAGCGGTCAATTGAGCATCCGGCATCCCATCACCGGGGCTTCGTCCTCGTTCAGCTACGATGCCTTCCCAATCTTTTGGCGAGTGGCGCTCGACGCCGCCTGGTTCGGACGATCCGAAAGTCCCTTGCGGCAAAAGATGCTGGAGTTCTTCCAGCGCGAATGGAAGACCCACGGAAAATTTGTCGATCGCTATTCCCTCAAAGGCTTGCCCCTGTCGTCGAATGAAGGCCTTCCGCTCTATTCCACGGTCCATGCCCTGGCCTTTCAGGAACAGCACGACCTCGCCCGCCTGCTGGGCGAAATAAAACTCGCTCCGCTCGAAGCCGCTGCTCTCGCTGGGAAGCGACTCCCCTATTATTTCCAGAATTGGTTGTGGTTCGGACAGGCCGTGACCCTCTCGCAAGCCCGCCACTACGAAGAGTTCTTGGGATTCTTACGACCGTTCGATGTGGTTGGATTCTCGGCCCACTTCCCCTGGGAACTGTTCGCCGTCACCGTCGTGCTCTACATGATCGCCCGGTGGCATCCGGTGCTCAAGCTCGCGTTTCTACTCTGCGGATTCGCCCTGTGTCTCCGCTATCTGCACTGGCGACTGTTCTACACGTTGAATGTCCTGGAAACCGGAGGCCTGTTTATCAGTGTGGCCCTCTGGGCGGCCGAACTCTATGCCTTCTCCACCGTGGTTCTGTTGTTTATCCAGGTAGGGGTAGGCTGGAGACGTGAGCCTGTCCGCCCACCTGAGCCACCGCAAGGCTTCGCGCCTTCGGTCGACATCTTCATTCCGATCTATTCTGAGTCCTGCGACATCTTGGAGAAAACTCTGATCGGAGCCTCCGCGATGGAGTACGGCCACAAACGGATGTACGTGTTGGATGACAGCCATCGAGAGGAGGTCCGCCGGCTGGCTGAACGATTCGGGGCGACGTACATCAAAGGCCCACGTCAACATGCAAAAGCAGGCAACCTCAACCACGCATTGACGCGGACCGATGGCGAATTGATCGTGGTGTTCGACACAGACCACATTCCGGTGACAACATTTCTGACGGAAACCGTCCCATTTTTCTTGGACCCGAAAATGGGTTTTGTCCAAACTCCTCACCACTTCTATAACCAGGATATCTTTCAACGGGCTCTCGGCGCGAGCCCTCGAATTCCGAACGAACAGGATTTGTTCAATCATGCGATCCAAGGCGGACGCCAAGGCTGGCACGGGGCGTTCTTCGTCGGCAGCGGGGCCGTCTTCAGGCGGTCGGCAATCGCCGAGGTGAAGGGATTCAACTTGATGAGCATTACGGAAGACATTCATACCAGCCAGCACCTTCACGCAAGGGGATGGACGTCAGCCTTCGTGGACAAGAATCTGGCCGTCGGGCTCACAGCAGAGAACTTGTCGTCATATATTGTTCAGCGACGGCGTTGGATGTTGGGCTGTCTCCAGATTTTCTTCAAAGACAACCCGCTCCTGTGCCGAGGGCTGTCGGTCCGGCACCGGCTCGGTTATTTCGCCTCTCTCTACTATTTTTTCTTTCCGGTTGCGCGGGTGGTGTTTTGGATCACGCCTCTCTACTTCCTGATGTTTCATCTCCACCCGATTTTCGCCGATGTCTCCATCCTCGTGGCTTATTTGCTGCCGTTCATGCTCATCCTCCCGATGACCTCGTCCACCTTGCTTCCCGGATGGCCCAGGCTCATGTGGTCGTCTCTGTACGAAGGGCCGGTGAGTTTCCCGTTATTCCGGTCCATGTTCGATCTGCTCCTCCCCAAGAACTTGGGGTTCAAAGTCACCCCCAAGGGCTTGCTCTCGGAACATCGTTCGTTTGATTGGCGATCCTCCGCCAGTCTGGCCATCGTCACCGGGATCACCATCGCTGCGATTGCAAAAGGCCTGTGGGAGTTCTGGTATTTTGGCATCGAAAAGGACGCCTACTTCTTCAATCTCAGCTGGGCATCCTTTAATCTGTTAACGCTGCTGATCGGACTATTGATGGCCTGGGAGAAGCCTCAACGGCGCACGGAGGAACGCATCCTCAAGCCGATTCCGTTCGAGCTACGGGCCGACAATCTGTGTATCGAAGGAACGACTCACGACGTCAGTCTGACCGGGGTATCCTGGTGTGGAGCACCGTCCGATCCGCTTCCTGCGACCATGGAAATCAGATTGTTCGCCAGAATACCCTTCACCTGCCGGGTCCAAGTGGTCTATCATGACCGGCTGTCAGGGCGTGACACCCGCTGCGGACTGACGTTTATCAACCTCATTGAAGAAGATCGTCGTCTCTTGCTGCTCAACCTCTATACCGATCCCGCCACATGGAGGGACGCGCATACACATCGCATACGCAACAGCCTCCTTATGGCTGGGCATTTGCTTGTCGGCTTGCTGAAGCACTTCATACCGCCACGGCTCAGACGGCGGCAAACCCCCAGACACCGGAGATTCCGGTTCACTCAGATTCAGATCGGAGAAAGACGCCGCCGCGCGATCGTAAGAAATGAATCCGCAAACGGTCTCGGTCTGTTGATCTTCGGCAGTGAAACTTCGCTCACCCCACATTGGCTCGTGAGTGGCGCCAACGGGCAGATGACAGCGTATCGCCCGGTCTACCGCACCAGATTGTGGGGCCTGGCGCCGCGGGTGGGTCTTCAGATAGCCACTTCGACATCCGATTCACAGAAATTTCCCGTGACCAGCCGACACACCGGAAACCCTACTGCAGGGAATGACTGACATATGAGATTCCGCTCTCTTGCCATGATCAGTCTCATAGTGTCGATGTTCATCGGGCTCGACATGCGCGCAGGCGCGGAAGACTTTACGGAATCATGGTACCTGTCGCGTGGACGCGCCAACATGGAGATTGAAAACTACAAAGCGGCCATCGAAGCATTCGAGAAGGTGGTGGAACGCGACCCGAACCACCGTGAAGCCATGCGCAGTCTCGGCCTCGCCTACGAAAAACAAGGACTCAAGGACAAAGCCATCGAGACATTCGATCGCTACCTCGCCAAGTACGACGACGACCCGGAAATTGCCTTCGACCAGGCACAAGCCCTGGAATGGTCGCGCTATGCCTACCGCGAAAAGGACATGCTGAAATACTACCGTATGGGGCTGAAGCGCAAAGACGACTCCACGATGCGCCTCAAGTACGCGACACACCTGGCGCGGCACAAGGAGAGCAGCCAGGAAGCTATCGTGCAGTACGACAGAGTCCTTGAGCAACAGCCCCGTAGTCCCGACGCGCATCGCGGACTCGCCAAAGCCTATGCCTGGTTGGGGAACAACGATCAGGCTCTCTACCATGCGAACCTGGCGCGGCAGACTGCGAGACGGGAGTCAGGCGATCTGACCACCCTGCGCCAGGACATGCTCAAGGGACGCGAACCGACCGTCGAAGGCGTGATCGGCGTACTGGCCCAGTCGGAGAAACCGTTTGAACTCTACGGGGTTCGAATCGGATCGAGGGGCAAGGTCGATCTCACACCCTTCACCACCACGATCCTCGAAGTCGGAACCGAACATTTCCGGAGTTCATCGGAGAATCGGACAGGCGGCTATCTCTCATTGGGGAATCAGATCCGATTCAATCCCTCGAATCGCATCGACGCGATTCTGGAATACCACGGAGCCCCCCGCGGCGACGGGCTCGCGTACAAATTCGAGTACACACACGAAAGTCCATCCTTTTCCATCCGCCCAGGTGTGAAGCGCGAATTCAGGTACGACTCCTTTGCCTCACTCGTCGGCTCCCGCAGCACAGGCCCGCTGCTTGGCCTCGCTCGCTCGACCCTGTTTTACAGTACGGTCACATTCGATGCGGGATCGGTTCACATCGACCTGACACCCTTCGCCGGCTGGGTGACGGCTGAGGGCCTCAGTTCAAACAGCCAGGTTGGACTGGATCTCAAGACATCCTTGCCGCTCTGGCGAACGGATCAGTGGGACCTGTCAGCTGAATACCTCTTCTACCTTACCCATTATGGAGATAATCAGGGCGGATTTGTCCCCAGTACCACAGAACCCTTGCCGGGCGGCTACTTCAGCCCCCAGGTGTTCGTGAATCAAATTCCACGGCTGGCCACCATTTACACCATGGAGAACAAGGATGAATTCTCGTTTGCGGCAGGCCCGGCAGTCCAGTACATCGACGAGTCAACTCAATCGTCGGCCTTTCGTATCGGAGGCGATGCCCACGGCGCCTACACCAATCATCTCTCGAAAGTATGGCTCCTAAAATTGATGGCCGACTACACCCAAATCGCCGATGTCTACACGCGCATCCAGTTCAACGGCCTCTTGGTGTACACCTTTTACTAACGCAGGGCCTCTTCTTTTCAATGCACGATATGTCAGGCGCCATACGCAAGGTGGAATTCTGGCCGGTGGATATTTCCATCACCGACCCCTTCGTCGTCGCCACCGGCGCACGAACGGTTGCAGAGAACGTGTTCCTGAGAGTCACGTTGACCAATGGCGCACAGGGTTATGGCGAAGCGGCGCCGTTTCCTGAAGTCGGAGGAGAGACTCGCGAGAGCTGCCTGAGTACACTCCACCGACTCAGCACAGCCGTCCTCGGTCATTCAGCCGCAAACTATCAAGAACTTGGTCGCATGCTATCCGAACAGGCGCGCACTCATCCGGCGGCGCGTTGTGGCCTCGAAACCGCCGTCATCGACGCACATTGCCACGCGTCGAACATCCCGATGTGGCAACTGTGGGGCGGCGTGGATGTGCAGGCACGGGAAACGGATATCACCATTCCCATCGCCGACCTCGACAAGACCGTCACCCTGGCACGCGGATGGTATGCGAAGGGGTTCCGCCTCTTCAAAATGAAGGTCGGCAAGGACGTCGAGAACGACATCCGGCGTCTGGAAGCCGTGCATCGCACACTCTCGGGCATCTCGTTCATCGGCGATGGCAACCAGGGTTTCTCGCGCCAGGACTGCCTGACGTTTGCACAGGGGGTGAAGAGGTTTGGCGGGACGATGGTGCTGCTCGAACAGCCCGTGGTGCGGGACGACCTTGACGGCATGGCAGCGATCCATCGAGAGACCGGCATTCCCGTTGCGGCGGATGAATCGGTCCGCTCTTTCGCGGATGCGCAAGAAATTGTCGCCCGAGACGCGGCAGGCTACATCAACATCAAAATCATGAAGACCGGCGTGGTCGAAGCCATGGAGATTGCGACCTTCACCAAAACGTCCGGCCGCAAGTTGATGATCGGCGGGATGGTTGAAACACGCATCGCGATGGGGTGCTCATTCAGTCTGGTCCTGGGACTCGGCGGCTTCGATGTACTCGACCTCGACACCCCGCTCTTGCTGGCCAGCGATCCCGTCACGGGCGGCTACCGATACGAAGGTTCGTACCTGCAACCCTGGTCAGGACCCGGCCTCGACATGAACGTAACACCTCCCTCGAACGCCACCATCATTGAATAGCTTACGCGATCGCTTCGTCACACTTCTTACAGTTCAAGGCCTCTCCGAGATGTGATTTCCGGCCTTCTTCTGTGAGGACCCAGGGCCGATTCGTCATCGGCGGCTGGTGACGCACATGCTGACCATGGCCGCATTGGAGGTCGGCCACCCAATCACCATACTCGTCCACATGATATCCGATAATAGACTGATGCACGCACAAACCTCCTGTACAGACTCGTGATCGATTTTTCAGAGGTATGTTACACTTGCGCGCACGCTAACACCATCGGAGGAGCACGCGTGATGAAGCAGTCTGATTCGCGAATCGGCTTCGTGGGAGTCGGACGGATGGGGGCCAACATGGCTCGGCGGTTGCGGGACCAACAGGAGACAATCGGCGCTGTGTACGATACGGATCGTGCCACGGCCACCCACCTTGCAACTGAGCTAGGCTGTGAAGCGGCTGCCACCCCTGCCCGCGTCGCAGAACTCGCGGACGTCATTTTCACGGTTGTGTCCGATGACGCGGCGATGCGCAAGATCTTTTCCGCAGCCGACGCCGAGAGTCTCCTCCACCGCGCCAAGGACCGGCTCTTCGTGAACTGCGCCACGCTCTCGCCAGCTGTGCACGCCGAGGTCGAAACTCTTGTGGTTCAACGTGGCGGACGGAGTCTCGAAGCTTGTATGGCCAGCAGCATCACGCAAGCGCGCCACGGCACGCTCTATCTCATGTGCGGTGGTCAATCGGATGTGTTCGAGACAGCGAAACCGCTCTTGGAAAAACTGAGCGCGCGACTCCGCTATATCGGATCGGCAGGAGAGGCTGCGAAAGTCAAAGCCCTCGTCAACATGGTAATGAACTGCAATACGGCGGCGCTGGCAGAAGGGCTTGGGCTTGGAGAGGCGCTCGGCCTCGATCTGACGATGTTGCGAGACATCTTCGCGCAAACGGGAGCCGCGTCGCGGGTACTAGAGACCGACGGCGAGGATATGCAGAATCGAGCCCATGACTGTTATTTCTCGGCAGCCCATGCTGCGAAGGACTCGGGCATCGCCCTCGCGTTAGCGAAGACCGCCGGGCTCACAGTCCCGTTAGCTCAAGCAACCTGCGAGCAATACCTGCGACTGATCGCCCTCGGCAAAGGCGAACTGGACAAGTCCGCCGTCTCTGAACTCACCTTCAAAGACCGAAGTTCAGTGTAGCGCCAAGAAGGGCGTCTAGAAGGCGACGGGATGAACGCCATCCTCGTGCAGTGGAAGGGAACGCCCGGTTGTGGCAAAAGGAGAAGAATCCGCCGCAACCATACTGGTTAGGAACAACCTCGCAGACCCCATGTAGACGAATAATGCAGCCGCTATCGAGAATCGCTTCTGGCCGGAGGTCGAGCCCCTTACTGTTCATGGCGAACCACACGGCCACATTCTTGACACTGCGAGCTGCTTCCACCACCAGACCATTCAGGCTCGTTGTTGCCCGCCCCCCCACTGCCTGAAGAGCCAGGAGAGACGGTGGTGGCCTGGCGGGAAGTCACTGGCGCCGTACCCAAATACCTTGCAGTGGCAAACGCTTGAAGATCGATCACAGGGATCCGGTCCACCTGCACTGAACCATCATGATAGCGCGTCAAGAGCCAGGCGTCGGTCCCTGATATCGTGCCCGGCAATGCGCGGACCTGATAGCTCATTTTGTCTGTTGCGAATCCAATCCGTACTTCGGGTGTGTAATACTTCAACGTGCCTGTCGTGGCAAATCCCAAGTCGGTAAGTCTGTCCGTATAGACATGATTAGATGCGTGATATAGATGCTCCAACCGCTCGACCTCATGAACGATGATCTCTCCCTCAACATTCTTTGCCTTAGTTACAAAGTGGTTGTACGAGACTGTGGCCACCGCGGCAAGAATCCCCAAGATGGCTACCACGATCATCAACTCGATCATGGTAAACCCGTTAGGGCTCTCCACACGGGAGTGTCGATACATCATCATTACCGTCGAGGTTCCTGCGGTGATCCGATATCAAATCGGCGTAGCGCAGCTTGAATGCGATCTAACGCTTCCGTCGTGGTCTGTAACTGGCGAAGCGCGTCTGATCCTCCTACACCCTGAGCCAAAATGATTTTCACCGCGCCATCGACGGCCGCTCGAGCACGAGACGATTCCTGCTGTATCGTCTCGACTCCCTGTCCAACTTGACTCCAGCCTTGATTGAGAAGCTGCGCCAGGTCCTTCAACCTATCTGCCTCCCGGAACTGGAGTCGATGCGACACCGCGCCGGATGCCCAGGCTCTGGCACTCCGACCTACCCGCTCGAGTGCGTCGGCAACGTGACGCGTCACCAGCAAGCTGAAGAGAACTGCCCCGAGGAAAAACACCGGGATGGCAACCCATACCGTGTCGCTCAGCAGGAGCAGTTGGCTCGCAGCGACCTGGCGATCCGTCAATGGTGCATCTGAAAAAAGCGTAACGGCGGGCAGGACATAGGGCCCACAGAAGGCAAGCACGAAAAACAGACAGGCATAGAGCGCCATACTCACAGCCATTTTAAATGTGTACGCCCGTTGCTCTTTTCGAACGGCCGCTGCAATGTGCTCCGAATTGGAGTGGGACACGTTCAATGCCGCAGTTGCCATATCATCCTCCTCGGTTCACTCCTTCACCAACCCTGTATTTCATAGGTTCATCACGCCGTTCTTCATTGGATCAAAGCGTACCACCTCCTCCTAAAACCACAAACATTTTCTCGACTTGACCGCGTTCGAATAGATCACAACTAGGCAGATACCCTGTCGCCACCAATAGCCCATTCCTTCGGCGCTTTGGCGGGCCCTGTTACCGCTTTTCAAAGGGAAGTTCTGGGCGTTGACTGGCAGGAAAGTAGGTCCAGCGCTTCTGCTCGTCTTCATCGAAGCTGCCGAGGAACGTCACGAAGCGATCGAGGGTGCGAAATTCAGAAAGTGTGATCGTACAGTGCGGCACATCGATCACGCGGGCATCGTACTGGCCCACCACGTAGAGCACACCCGCTCCGGCTTGATAGAGATTCCGCCGACTCGCATATCCCGTATTGGGAAAGAGGTCGACCTCGATGGAACAGCCTCCGGACCTGACGAACTTGAGCCGGAGATCGTGCCGAGAGAGGAACGGATTAGTGGCGGTTCTGGTGATCGTCAGGCGCACCTGATCTGCCGAGAACTCGACAGAGGCGGGCACTGGCACATCGTTGTTGCAGGCCGCCAGAAGTAGAAGCAGGATAGCCAAGTACCTTGCCGGATATGCCTCAATCACTTGGTGGTTGGAACTTTCAGCGCAGCGCCAATCGCATCCAGCCCTACTTGAGCACAGGCATCGTCGAGGTGTGCACCGGGTGCTCCACCAACACCAATCCCTCCAACGATCTCTCCACCGATCTCGATCGGGAGTCCGCCTCCGAGTAGCAGGATCTGATCGTTCATCTCGCGAAGAGCTTGCAATGTCGGCACCTTGCTGATCAGCTCAGCCAGCTCGGTCGTAGGACGGCGAAAACTCGCCGCAGTATAGGCCTTCTTTCTGCTGCTATCGACCGTATGCGGCCCGGCCCCATCGGCTCGGGCCATGGCGCGAAGCACACCGGCTCGATCCACGACCGAGACGCTCACACGGTAGCCATCCTTGTTGCAGGCATCTAACGATGCCTGGATCGCCTTGCCTGCCAAACCCATCGGCAAGACAGCCTCCTTCGGCAATTCCTCGGCAGCCAGCACCGCATAGGGCATCAGCATCACAAAGGCTATTGCGATCATGAGCCGATACGCCTTAGGCGCAGCACGCCTACAATGCAGGTGAACGCATGTCATGGGTACGTCTCCTGGTTATCTGGTTATAAAGGGAAAGCGATACGGAACGAGCGTACGAAGACGCGGGGAGACTGTCAAGAGGGTGATTTTTGGTCGGGGAAGGAGGTGGAAAACGCGGTGGTCAGCTCCAGACGACGCGCTCTTGATTGAGGAGGTAATCAATGACTTCTATGCTATTTCGCATCTGGATCTGCGCCTTTTCAGACATGGGGAGGACAGCGCCTACCAGCTTGCCTGATTCAACGTCGTCGAGCGACGGAATCCCGTCAGGTCCACGCTTTTCAAGTTCCTGTCGGTAGCTTGCCACGGTTGCCTCCTAATTTCTCTGACAAGTAGATCAGCAATGTCTACGCCAGAGATCCATTGCCTATCTGACTGACGGCGTACAAGTAGCATAGCACATGAAAGTCCGTCCTCCGGTGAGAGTGGGCCATCTTATTGATTCAAGACTACTTTTCAGTCTGTCAGTGTGCGGTTGAGGTAGGAGCAAGGGCGCCGAGGTATGGGAACCGACCGATTTTGAGAAGCGGCGTATCGAGGCGTAGGCGAAAATCGTCATGCCCTGGGTCAACAAATCGCGGGTCGCCGGTAATATCGGACTGGGCCTTGAGCTCAGGAGCCGGTTGGTTTGGATCACCCTCTCGCAGATAATCGCCATCCGTATTGTAGAGCGCATTGAATGAGGTGCTGGTCTGACTAGATGGGGCAATCACAAAACCCGTTCGATTCAGCCCGACCACGTTGCCGCTGACATCATTCTGGGACTGCCCGAGAAACGCTGCGCCGCCGCCATTCTTGACCAGGGTATTGCTCACCAGCACGGCTCGAGCACGGTCGCTGACCACGACGGCCTCAAAAAGGCTTCGGGTAATTACGTTTCGCTCCAACCGCACATTCGACCTTCCGGCAATCGAGACGCCATGATCGTTATCATGGATGAAATTCCCGATGAGGACGGCTTCTGAATCGGCAAACTGCACGCCGGTCGTCTCGCTCCCACCGATGACACAATCTTCTATCCGTACATTGTGGACTTGCTGGCTGAATAACAGGCCATTGATCTTGACCCGGCGAAGGACAATGCCTTGTCCATTGAAGAGACCGACGGCATGCCCCCCTCGGTCAATAATGGTCATGTCGCTGATTTCAATGTCCGTCGCCCCATAGGGCCACTTGCCCACATGAAGAGCGCCGACCACGATATCGCGCCCAAGAATCGTCACCTGATCCACTCCAGCCCCGACGAACTTGATCTTCTCTTTGCTGTGAATGGTCACATCCTGAGGATAGCGGCCCGCTTTGACAAAAACGGTATCGCCTTTCCTGGCTGCATCGACCGCTTCTTGAAGAGACACGAAGTTCCCTGTTCCATCCAACGCCACCACGATAGTCCGGGGACCGGGCAGCAGCCCCTCATCGGCCCACGTCAGGCTGAAGCCCCCAAACACAAGCGCCGTGATGAGGCCTACAATCGTCAACTGTTTCATCCACGAACTCATACAAGCCTACGCCGTGAGAAGTCAATCGAGCTTAAATCCAGGTCGGTTGTGAGGTGCGAACTTGCGTGCTATGCTCCGCACCCATGATTCTGGTCGGCCTCACAGGCGGCGTCGCCACCGGAAAAACTACCGTCGCCAAGATGTTCAAGCAATGCGGCGCAGCGATCATCGATGCCGACCAGTTGGCCCACGACGCCGTGAAGCCGGACAAGCCCGCCTGGCGCCAGATCGTCAAAGCCTTCGGCAAAGCCGTCCTCAATCCTGACCAAACCCTCAATCGCCGTGAGCTGGGAGCCCTTGTGTTCGGAAACCGGGCCAAACTGCGCCAGCTTGAACGAATCATCCACCCCCGTGTCGCGCGCGAGCAACAACGACTCGTGCGCCGGATCGCCAAACGCAATCCTCATACTGTAGTCATCTACGAGGTGCCGCTCCTCTTCGAGGCCGGCGTAGACAAACGCGTCGACACAACCATCGTAGTCACCGCCGACCGCGACACCCAAATTGCGCGCCTCAAGAAAAGAAACGGCTTCTCCCGCGCTGAAGCGATCCGGCGCATCCGCAGCCAGATGCCATTGGCAAAGAAGATCCAACGGGCTAACCATGTATTGAATGGAACCTTCCCTCGCCCGTCTCTCCGCAAGCAAGTCGGCCAGTTATTCAAGAACCTCCGCCTCCTCGCCTAATCCTCTGCCGTGCATTCCCTCACCCTCTGTGTTAAATTTTGCTCATGCGGAACGTCGTGATCATCGGTTCGGGACCGGCTGGGCTCACTGCCGCGGTCTATGCGGCGCGGGCGAATCTCTCGCCCCTGCTCATTGAAGGCTGGCAATCCGGCGGACAGTTGACCACGACAACGGAAGTCGAGAACTATCCCGGCTTTGCCAAGGGCATCATGGGCCCGGAACTCATGAAGGAAATGCGAGCCCAAGCAGAACGGTTCGGCACGGAGTTTTTGACCGGTGACGTCACAGCCGTAGACGTTAAGCAGCGACCGTTCACGATCACCGTTGACGCTGAACAGACAATCCACGCGAAGACCATCATCATCGCCACCGGCGCATCGGCCATTCAAATCGGGGTGAAAAACGAGGCGCGCCTCACGGGGCACGGCGTCTCGACCTGTGCGACCTGCGACGGATTCTTCTTCAAAGGAAAAGAACTGATTGTCGTCGGCGGCGGCGATAGCGCGATGGAGGAAGCGACCTTCCTGACCAAATTCGCGACTAAAGTCTCGATCGTTCACCGACGCGACAAGCTGAGGGCTTCCAAAATCATGCAAGACCGCGCGGTGAAGAACGAAAAGATCACGTTCGTGTGGAACTCCGTCGTTGAAGATATTCTTGGGAACGATGTAGTCACCGGCGTCCGCCTGAAGAATCTCGTCACAGGAAAAACGACAGAACTCCCTTGCGCCGGCGTGTTTGTCGCCATCGGCCATCGGCCAAACACCACGCTCTTTGCCGGCCAAATCACCATGGATGAGAAAGGCTACATCCGAACGGAGAAGGGAACTGCCACCAGTGTCCCCGGGGTGTTCGCTGCAGGCGATGTGCAAGACTCGATATACCGCCAAGCCGTAACCGCCGCCGGCTCAGGTTGCATGGCCGCCATCGACGCCGAACGATTCCTCGAAGCGGGTGAGGGGTAAGGGGTCAAGGGTTAGGGGTAGTGGAATGGAGAAGCCTCACAAGAAACTGGATGCCTGGCGAGAAGCTGTGGAACTGACTCTTTCGATCTATCATGCAACAGATAACTTTCCCAGGGAGCATCGCTTTGCTCTTACTGATCAGATTCATCGTGCGGCCCTAAGTGTCGCCAGTAACATCGCTGAAGGAGCTGCCAGACAAACCAAGAAGGAATTTGCAAATTTTCTTCATATCGCACAAGCATCCTTGAGCGAGCCAGATACACAACTTGAGATTGCGAAGAAGCTCACATTTCTATCTAGTGAGCAATGGTGCAAACTTGACGCCCAGATGAACCACATCGACAAACTTCTCTCCGGCCTTATCAAGTATCTGAAATCCGGAAAATCTCAAAGAACACCCCCTCACCCTTCACCCCTTGCCCCTCACTGTTGATGTCATGCGCTGCGCCATCGTCCATTACCACGAACTCGCCCTCAAAGGCCGCAACCGGGAATATTTCGAGGAGCGACTCATACGCAATATCCAATGGACGCTAAAGGACCTCGGCGTCAGGCGCGTCGAGAATCTTCGAAGCCGGATTCGCGTGGTCCTGCCCGACACGGTTCCGGACCAGACCATCAAAGAACGGCTCACACGAGTCTTCGGGATCGCCAACTTTTCGCTCGCCCATGGGTTGCCCCTCGATCTGGCCCATCCAGACCTTGGAGCGCTCAGCAAGGCGGTCATCGATGCGCTCCGATCGGAATCTTTCTCGACTTTTCGCGTATCAGCGAAACGAGCAGACAAACGGCTGACTCTGACCTCCATGGAGGTCGCGCGGGACGTCGGCGCTGCCATCTGTGAGGGAACCGGCAAGAAAGTCAGCCTGAAAGATCCCGACCTCACGGTGTATCTCGAACTGCTGTCTAAAGAGGTCTACTACGCAATCGAAAAGATTCAGGGGCCGGGTGGAATGCCGGTGGGTGTCAGCGGAAAAGTCGCCTGCCTGATTTCCGGAGGAATCGATTCGCCTGTCGCAGCCTACCGCATGATGAAGCGCGGATGCCGGACTCTCTTCATCCACTTCTCCGGCCGGCCGCTTGTGAGCCGCGCTTCGGAAGAGAAAGTGCGCGAACTCGTGCAAACCCTCACGGTCCATCAATACACGTCCACACTCTATGTCATCCCGTTCGGGGAAATTCAACGTGACATAGTGGCGAACGCGCCAGCCCCGTATCGTGTGGTGCTCTACCGGCGCGTCATGATCCGTATCGCGCAGGAGTTAGCCAAACGTGAGCGCTGTTGGGGACTCGTCACTGGCGATAGCTTAGGGCAAGTCGCCTCGCAAACACCAGAGAACTTAACGGTCATTGAGGAGGCGGCAGAGTTGCCGCTCCTGCGTCCGCTCATCGGCATGGACAAGGTGGAAATCACCGATCAGGCCCAGCGTATCGGTACCTTCGCCATCTCGATAGAGCCTGATCAAGACTGCTGCTCACTCTTCACCCCGCCGCACCCTAGTACGAAAACCAGACTCGACGACATTCAGAAGATCGAACGGATGTTCGATATTGGCGCGCTGGTGAAGCAGGGGATCGAGAAGGCTGAGCTTTCCCAATTCACCTTTCCTCAGTAGCAGGATGCTGAAAAAGGCCGCCAGCGTCGTTCTCACTTCGCTCAGAGGCTCAACGTACCGAAGCGTACGCCTCCTCTTCCCTCGCTGCGGCCTTGCTGGACAGCCTTTTTGAGCATCCTGCGAGATTGTTCTCTTTGTGCCTCACTCATCGCCCCGGCTGCAGCCCCTGCTGCACGAGTGCCTTTTCCCTGATGATTCGAAAATGCGTTTCCAGGTCTCGCCGCATCGCCGCGGCAACTATCCAATCCGGCACAATCGTATCGATCTCGACGAGCAGTTCAAACTCGGCCTTTGTATGAGCCCCACCATCGGCGGGTGTGAGCTTCCAGAACCGGCGGTACTGCTTGAAGTCTCCCCCCTTCAATTCCGTCAGCAATCCGCCGGTCGGCAGAGCCCTCGTCTCGCTCAAGAGCCGTCGTTCTCCTGGGAGCAAGGCATGCTCGATTCGAATATCCGTAAATGCCTTGCCCTCTTGCACCCGTATCTCCGCCATCCGCATCCGTACGTCGAAGAGCTCAGGCCAATGGGCATAGTCGGTCAGTAATCGTTCAATAATCGTTGGTTCCACCGGGAAGAGAATCGTGGCGGTCGCCCGCACGCCGCCGGTGGGTTCCGTACGAACATCCAGCACGACAGGCTCGGCCGCACGGCTCCACCCGGGCCAGCCGAGTACTAAACAGCTCATGACGATCATCACACGCCACAACATGGGGCAAGTATATAGACCTGTTCAGAACCAGGCGAGTAAAAGTGTGTTGTAACTCGATTGACGCATCCAAACATCGCTATGCTACGATGCGGCATCATGAAACGCTGGTTGTTCCTGCTATTCATGCTCATCGGCCTGTGGGTCTCTGTAGAGGCGGCTCACGCGCAACCTATGGACGATTCACACGCTACGACAGAACAGTCTTGCAGTTTCGGTATGGCGAAGGGAGAGGCTTCGCAGAGTTGTCACGTCCCATTCCCCATCGGCTGCCTCGTGGCCGATATCCCCGGAACTGACAAACCCTGGACGACCATCTCCAAGGGTGGAAAAACATTCTGCCGATTCGACGACAAAGCGACAGACTGGAAGACCAAGATCACCGGCTCCTGTGGCCGCTGCAAATCCGATCATTGTTCGGTTCAGTTTAGCGTCCGGTTTGACTGTTCCCAACTATCGCACTAGCAGGATGCTGAAAAAGTCCGCCAGCTTCGTTCTCGGCTCATCAAAATCCTCAACGTACCCCCGAGGATACGCTTCCGGTTTCGATTCGCCTGCGGCCTTGCTGAACGGCCTTTTTGAGCATCCTGCGTGGCGCTCTGCCGTTATTCCAAACATGCAGATCTTGTGAAGTTCTGGCGTGCCACATATTTTTCCACACGTTGCTAGCCATGTTGCTTGCTCAGACAATCAAACGCGAAGCACTCGCTCTAGGGTTCGATGCCGTCGGCATCAGTCGAGTAGACCCACACGGCCAGCCGCCAACTGAACGCCCTCCTTCCCTACCCCCAGACCCCGCTATCCCCTTACCCCATCTCTTATTCAGCCGGCTCGCGGAATGGCTCCAGCGAGGCTACCACGGCACGATGGCTTGGATGACTCGCGACCCGTCTCGTCGAAGCGATCCGCAACAGGTATTGCCCGGATGCCGATCGATGGTGTCGGTCGGGATGAACTACTACACGCACAATCATGCGAACGAGCAGCCTGGAATGGGACGCATTGCCCGTTACGCCTGGGGAAAGGATTACCATACCG
>Ga0307505_10001524_pt1 | contig 18409 bp, 20 predicted proteins | sample 23_S_MG_FD_202183 | JGI IMG/M metagenome (GOLD analysis project Ga0307505, IMG submission 202183) | Soil microbial communities from Populus trichocarpa stands in riparian zone in the Pacific Northwest, United States - 23_S | ecosystem: Environmental > Terrestrial > Soil > Riparian zone > Trees...
CGGCGAGTATTCGTGGGCGTATAGGTGACGATCTAATAGACGATAATTACTGCCGTGTTGTGGCGAGGGCCGCTCTTGAAGCCGTAAAAGACAGGTGGCTGGCATGAACTATCCAGGTAGCCGTATTTATCACTAACCTGGCCACAACCCCAAAGGAGCTTTAACCCATGCCCGCACCCGTCGAGTACACACAAGATTTCGGCCAGTACATCGAAGACAGCCTGATGTCGCTCGGTGTCCCACCGTACGGCGACACCCCACCTGACCCGCCGCCACCGTTCGAACCTGACCCCTGTGTTCTCGCCCAGATTGAACGGGAACCGTTCAAGATCACGGGGAAACCCAAAACAGCGTTCGACATAATTCTCACATCGTTGAACCCGAACGGCCCGTTGTGGACCGCCCCCTACAAGGTGAGCCTCGACAATGATTACGGGTGGATCAGCGGTGACCGGGCCGGTTACACGAAGGCGTACATGTTCCTCGTCGACCGGGCCACCGGCCGTGTGGCAGTACGGGTGTCGTTCTGGACGGTCAAAGACACCAACGGCAACTACGTGTCGAAAATCAACGACCAGTACATGGACGAAATCCAGATCACGAAACTCGGGTACGACGGGACGTGTGGCGACCCCGCCGACCAGGGCCAACAACCCGGGTACGAACCGGGAGCTCCCGCAGTGGTGAACCCCCCGGACGTCAGACCGGTCATCAAGATCGTGGAGAAGTCGACCGGGCTGGTCCTCGACGACCGCTCCTACACGAACACGGTGACACCGGGGCCGAACGTGGTCCGGTTCGCCGACGCCGGGTATACGACCACTCCGTTCACAGCGAACAACGGTTACGACAACGCCCCCCACACCGTGTACGAACGGCAGCGTGTGTTCGCCCTGACACCCCGAGGGCCAGCCAAATCGTGGGTGGAGGCGGTCGGTGTCGACTACGACATACTCGACCCCCTGTACTCGATCACACAAACCTGACATGTTCCGTCGGGTAGCAGCCGTCGCCGTGGTGGGAGTCCTGCTACTTCCGCCCGGGCCGGCCACCGCACACACCCTCACAGAATTAGACACCTGGTATGCCGACTGGCATCAACGGGTCGAACAGGGTTTGACCGTCGACCTGGTCGCCGAAGTGTCCGATATGATGGACCGACACCCCACCTACCTGCCACCAGGGTTCCGTCACAGCCCCCAGAACAGCCCACACGCCGTGTCTGCTGGTTCTGAGCCGGTCGGGTCCACCAACACCGGTATGGGTTCGGATTGGGAACAGTGGAGGCCCCTCGTCGCCGCTATATGGCCGGCAGGACTGGTCGATACCGCAGTCTGCATCATCGAACACGAATCCGGCGGCAACCCGAACGCCCTCAACCCGTCCGGAGCGTCAGGCCTGTTCCAGGTAAAGCCTTTTTGGTTCGACACCTACGGTGGTAACCCGTTCAACCCGGCAGATAACATTGTTGTCGCATACCAGGTTTATCTCGAACAGGGGTTCGGTGCGTGGAGTGTTTACAATGCCGGCAAATGCTAGAAGGGCAGGGAACAACCTATGGTGACATCAACCCTTGGTAGCAAATGTGCCGCCCACTCATCACGCACCGGTCAACCATGCCAACGTTGGTCGATCAAAGGCGGTAACGTCTGCATCATGCATGGAGGCTCCGCACCACAAGTCAGACAGGCCGCCAAAATGCGGCTACTCGAAGCCGCCGACCCTGCCGCGGCGGAGCTGGTCCGGCTTGCATTGCACGCCGAATCAGAACAGGTTCGGCTCGGTGCCATCAAAGAACTGTTCGCAAGGACGGGACTGGGCGAAGCCGACCGGCTCGAAGTGACCGAATTGCCAAGTCGGGAGTTGGTCCGGTTGTGGATCGAATCGCTGCCCAATGACGTCGCCAACTCGGTCTGACCTCGAAGAACTAGAACGGGCACTACTCGGAGCGCAGGGCGCGTTTGTTTTCGACCACCTCCACCCCCACCAGCAACCCCCCGCAGGCACCCCCGGCAAGGATTGGGACGGGTGGCTCATCCAAGCGGGCCGAGGGTCCGGCAAGACCGCCGCCATCGCGAAATATGTGACCGACCACGTCGAAGGCCCGCCGTGCATCCCCGGCAAAATGCCACACAAAATGGCGTTGATCGCCCCGACCATCGGCGACGCCGTCGAATCCGCCGACCGTCACCCGGTGTGCCTCACCTCGATCCGACCCGACGCACATCTACGCCAACGGACAGGCGGCACCATTGTCGAATGGGCGAACGGGTCGGAAATGAAACTGTTCGGCACCAACTCCCGCCGGGACATTGACCGGCTCCGGGCCGGAGGCAATAACTGCCTGGTCTGGGTTGAAGAACTGGCGGCATGGCCCTATATCGCCGACGCCTGGGATCAAATGCAGTTCGGGTTACGGACCGGACCGAACCCGCATTGGGTCGGGTCGACCACCCCGAAACCCCACCCCGCCTACGCTGCGATCGTAGAGGATGCCAGGGTCATGGTCCACTACGCCAGCACGAAGGACAACCCCCACCTCGACCCCATGTTCTACGACCGGCTCATCAAACGGTACGGCGGCACATCATTGGCAGCACAGGAGATCGAAGGGAAACTGCTCGACGAACTCGCCGGCGCCCTCTGGTCGATGGACCTGATCGAACCGAACCGAATCCATTTGACCCCCGAATTCCGCCGTGTCGTCGTCGGAGTCGACCCATCAGGCGGCCGCACCGAAACCGGGATCATCGCCGCAGGCAGAGTCAACCACTCCTGTAAATGTGGCGGGACCGCCCCCTACCCTCACGGAGTGATAATCGGCGATTTCACTGACACCACCGGCTCCCCGAACTCGTGGGGTACCGCTGTTGTTAACGCATACGACAAAGTGGACGCCGACCGGATTGTTGGAGAACGCAACTTCGGTGGAGACATGGTCGAATCGACCATCCGCACCGTCCGGGCGTCCGTCTCCTACAAAGACGTCAACGCGTCGAGGGGCAAAGCGGTGCGGGCGGAACCGGTCAGGGCCCTCTACGAACAGGGACGCATCCACCACCTGGGCCGGTGGCCCGAACTCGAATCGGAAATGGTGACGTGGGAACCGGACGTGTCGGCGTGGTCACCGAACCGGGTCGACGCACTGGTGTGGGCGGTCACCGAACTCGAAATCGAAACCCGGGCGCCGGCCAGACTGCACGGCGACCAGCTGTCAACACTCCGACTGCCCGGCTGATACACTCCGACCATGTGCGGATGCCGAACAAAGAAACAGGTCGAAGCCCGACGCCAGCAGGGTGCGGCAACCCAACAGGCCATCCAATCCCAACGTGCCGCCCGCAACCAGAAACGGGCCGAAGACAAGAAAAAGGCGCTCGCCGGGCTGGCCACCAAGTAGTGGCAGAAAAAGCTAGTCGCCCCACCGAACCCTGAGGGAGTGAAGCGACTAAGCTAGACGGTCTATGAGCCGTATCGATAATCTTAGTAGACTCTTACTCAAGTGGGCATTCTTCGCCCCGAACCCCGTCGACACCTGGTTAATCCGGTTGGCTGACTGGCTGCGGTTGGCGTCGATGTGATCTCCGCAGACGACCTCCTATCCCGTCTGACCAAAGTCAAAAAACAGCGCGGGTACTGGGTGGCGTGCTGTCCCGCACACCCCGACCGTTCCCCATCGATGTCAGTCCGAGACATGGGCGACGGGCTCGCCGTCAAATGTTTCTCCACCGAAGGGTCATGCACCACCGCCGACATTGCTAAAGCCGTCGGACTGGAACCATCGGATCTCCAAGCCGACCGCGACGACAAAGCCAAAATCTTAGACACCTACCCCTACCACGGCCCCGACGGGGAACTGGTGTTCGAAGTGGTCCGCTACGTCCCTAAATCTTTCAAACAGCGCCGCCCGACCGGCGACGGCAAATGGGAGTGGAACCTCACCGGTGTCACCCGCTACCCCTACCGACTGCCCGAACTCAGGGAAGGGATCGACCAGGGGCGTTGGGTGTTCGTAGTGGAGGGCGAGAAGGACGTCCACCGTCTCGAAGCCGAAGGGCTTGTAGCGACGACCACGCCGGGAGGGGCAGGAAACTGGTCCGACGATTTCGCCCAGTGGTTCAGCGGCGGGCTCGTAGCCATCGTCCCCGACAACGACACTCAAGGCGAGGAGTATGCAGCCAGGGCAGCCGATGCGATCAGTCGGACAGCACGGGAAGTGCGGATAGTCAAACTTGACGGTGTCCAACCCAAAGGCGACGTCAACGACTGGCTCTACGCTCACACCGCCGCCGAACTACAGGAACTGGTCCGGATCACCACCGCCCACCAGGGTGGCGCAACCGTCCCGACCGTCACCGTCGGGCAGGCCAACGTGGAAATGGGGTGGCCCGCTTCGGCGGTCCGAGCCGTCGTCGACCGTCTCAACTGGCAGTCAGGCCAAGTCCACGGCGAAGTGTCCATCTACTGGAACAACAAGGCGCTGATCGAATACCAGCGCGTGAACACACAGTCAGCGTCGGCACGTCGGGAACTAGTCACCGAACTCAACCGGTACGACCGGGATATGGAATGGCACGAGATTCTCGCCCAACTATTCGCCCAAGCCGTCCGCAGATACCGGACCGTGGGCCGGCTCACCGACATGCGGGACCGTCCACCCGCTGACCCGCCGAGTTTCTTCGTCGGTGACTACTGGCCGGACATGCCTCGACCCTCCCTGCTTTTCGGTGACGGCGAATCGGCCAAATCCACGATCAGTCTGGCCCTTCTCCTGTCCTTAGCTTCGGGACGTTCGCTGGTCGGGGACAAGGCGATGCCGTCTCGACGGTGCCCGTGCGGGTTCATCGACTACGAAGACGACGAAACCCTCTTCTCGTTTAGGCTCCAGTCAATGGCTCGAGCTGCCGGCATCAACCTCGCAGACTGCGAACCCATCTACTACTACCGTCCCGACGCCGCACTCCACCAGATAGCAGACTCCCTCCAAACCCAGATCGAAGACCAGGGCATCGAAGGCCTGGTGATCGACTCCCGGTCGGGTGCCCAGTCAGGGTCGCTCAACAACGACGACGACACCCGCACTTTCATCGATGCGGTAGTCCACCTCGGCGGCCGGTCCTGGATCATCGACCACCTCGACAAAGAATCCACCCGGCGCAACACTCCAGCCAAACACTCTTATGGGTCGGTGTTCCTCCGCAACCGTGTCGTCTCGTCGTGGTTCGCTAAGAAAACCTATCGAACCCAGTCCCAGACAACGGTGACAATGACCGACGCCAAGTGGAACCACGGCCCCGAACGGCCGGCCAGGTCGATCGTCGTGGACTGGACTGCCGGTGGAGTTCGCATCGATAGGCGTAGTGAACCAATCTTTGCGTCCGAAACTGCATCTGACATTGATCGTATCGTCGGTTGGGTGTATGAACACCAACCGGTGCAGCGGCTGGTCGATATAGCGGATGCGTTGAACATCAACAAGGGCACTGTGTCCCGGTTGATCAAGTCCAACCCCGATCTGATCCACTCCAATGTGGACGGTTATGAGGTCAATAATGACCTACCAGATCCCTGGTAAATTCTTCCAATTTTCCAGGTTGTTCCAGGTGGTTGCACCACTTTGGTTGCAATCGTGCAACCAGTTGCAACCGCAACCGCAGAAAAGTGTACTTACGCTGGGCTTTTGTTTGGTTGCACTTCTGCAACCTTCTGCAACCAGGGGGTTGGTTGCAATTGGGGTTGCTTAATGCACCCATATTGCAACCCCTGCAACCGGGGATGGAAAAGACTATGATTCGACCAACACAAGGAGGCACACAACATGGCCACATATCTGATCGTTGATGACGACCGTGAGATCCTCGGGATTATCGAGGCGAAGAACATGGCGGAGGCCGCCCGAACCCTCCGCCTACCTGGCACCGACATCGACATCGACGGCTACTCGGCGGACATTTACCGGGTGGCGGGCAAACCGAAACGGGTGACTCTGTCGGTGGAGACGGTGACGAAGGTGACCATCGAATGACCGACCTGTGGCTTCCGGTCATCCTGCTGGCCCTGGCCGTTTTTAGATTGACGAGACTGGTCACCACCGATGTCATCACCGAACCGTTACGCCGGCGGGTGTGGGCTCGCTGGCCCGCCGAGGACACCATTTTCCCTGACGATGGGACGGTCGAACAGGGCGACGACCCGGCTTATGGCCGGACGTCGGCCGGTGTCGAAGTGTTCTGGTCTGACACCGACCAGGCGTGGGCGGTGGTGTCACCAACCACGGTCGGCTATTTGGTCGGCTGCGACTTTTGTGTGTCGGTGTGGTTGGCGTTGGCCGTTGTCTCCGCGGCGACGGTCCTGTTCGGGTGGTCGGCGTGGTTGGGGCTACTGGTGTGGTGGGCGGTCGCCGGGTTGGTGTCGGTTGTGGTGACGTACACGTGAACCGGTAGACGGCTAACATCGCCACCATGTCGCTACCGATGCGCCGACCATCCCAACCGAGACCCCGTTCAATCCAGGCTGCAGCACGGCTCATGCCCGACGACTCCGGACGGTTCGCGTCGGCGGAACCTTCGGCGGGTGGCGGGTTCGGGTGGCAGACCCGCGCCTGGTTCGTTGTCAAACATTTGGGGATCGTCCACTACGGAATGGATTTCATCAAAGACAATGTTGCCGCCCTGGGCATATTCGTGGCGGAGAAACCGTCCGACCCCGAGGTAGCGCCGGAACCGCTCCCCCTCGACCATCCGGCTGCAATGGAGTTGGAACGGCTCGGCCACGGCCCTTACGGTGGGGTGTCGGACCTGGTCGCTCAACTGGTCGTCCACAACGATGTTGCCGGGGAAGGCTATTTGTGTGTCCGCTACGAGGTGGACGGGGTGCCGGTTGCGCCTCCGCCACCGGCGGTGCCGGACGTGTTCGGGGAGGTGACGTCGGACCAGACCGGCGAACCGCCCGACGGGTATGCCGAAGTGTGGGAGGTGTTGACCCCCCAAACCAGGAAACGGCGGGAAAAAGACCCGAAAATGGAACCGGTCCAGGCGATCCGCATTTGGAACCCGGACCCGGAACGTCCCGAGTTCCCCGATTCGTCGTTGCGGTCGGTGCTGACCGAATGCGAACAGTTGTTGTTGATCCAACAGCACATTTCTGGGGTGCTGAAATCGAGGTTGCATGCCGGGCTGATGGTCATCCCCGAAGAATTGGACCCTGCTCCGCCGGGGCCTCCGGGTGAGGGTGACGACACCATGTCGCCGTTGATGCGGGACATGTTCAACGTGTTCTCGTCGCCGATCAGCGACCAGTCGGCGGCGGCGGCGATCATGCCGTACCTCCTGTTCGGCAAAGCCGACCTGTTGGGCGAAGTCCGGCATATGGCGATCGACCGGGAGTTCGACACGCTGATCTTGGACATGGCCGAACAGATCAAAATTGCTGTTGCTGGTGGGATGGATTTGCCGGCGGAACGGTTGTTGGGGATGGGCGGGAACAACCATTGGAACGTGTGGTTTATTGACGAGTCGACTTATGTGCAGCATTTGCGTCCTGATGTGGAACAGGTGTTGTCGGGGTTGACTAATTCGTGGTTGCGTCCGGCGTGGCGTGCCGCCGGGTTGGACCCTGACCGGTATGTGGTGGTGGTGGACCCGACCCCGTTGACGATGATGAGCTCTGATGGGATGCCTGGTGGTGGGAGTGCTGACGAAGTGGCCCGTCGGGTTACGGCGGCGGCAGTGTTGGTCCGTGCCGGGTTCGACCCCGAATCGTCACTGGTGGCGGTCGGGTTGCCGGACATTCCGCATACGGGAATGTTGCCGGCGTCGTTGGCTGACCCGGCCGAAGGTGACGTGTTGACCGCCGCCGGTGTCAGATTGGACGGTGCCGCCCTCACAGCGATCGACACCCGGGTTCTTGCTGCACTGTTCACGTTGGCCGACGACGAAGCCGAACGTCAGGCCGAAGAAGCCGAAACCCGACTGGTCGAAGCTATGACCCTGGCCGGGTTGACCGCGGACACCCCCAACCTGGCACAAGCCTTGGTCGACGCCGGGGTCGCACCCGAAACAGTCGTCCCTGACGGTGCGTTCGATTCGATCGTCGAACCGGCCGCACAAATCCTCCACGACGGCCTGGCCGATGCGGCGGCAGCGGTGGCGGCGATGACCGGTGTCCCGGTCGAACCCGGGTCGGAGATGGCAGCGAACGTTGCGGGAGCTGTGGCCGGGTTGGCGGTGGCGCTCACATCGTGGTTGCGTTCCCGCTGGTTTTCTCCCACCCCCGGCAACGATGCGGGTGCCGCACGGTTGGCCCGCGGGGATTCGACGTTTGCTGAAGTGCCCGCCGGACTGTTGTTGTCGACGATGACCACCGCGGGTGGTGGGGTTGGTGCAACCCCCGGGTCGATCGGGGTGGCTAACGGTGCAACAGTTGAAGGGTGGATGGAGTTGGGCGGGTTGGTGACAGTGGCGTGGACGTGGGTTTACGGAACGTACCCGAGGGAAACGTTCCGGCCGCATAAACGGTTGGACGGGGTGGTGTTCGACGATTTCGAATCCGACGCTTTATACAACGTGTCGAACCGTTGGCCCCACAACTCGTACTGGTATCCGGGCGACCACTGGTTTTGTGCGTGTCGGTCGTCGCGGACGTTAGCCCTAACAGAAGAAGTCGTCACATGACCAAAAAAAGGTAAAGTGGAACCATGAGCCGCTTCCGTATTCTCATCGCCCCCGAAGGTGTCCTCACAGACGGTGCCGGGTTCGACCCCGACGCCCTCACCTACAAAACAACGGTGCCCATCCTCCGGTCCGGTGAACCGGTCGGGGCTATCGCCAACATCGGGCGGGAAACCATTGACGGGGTGGTCTGGTTGACATCCGACACTGTCGTTTTCGACGGTGAATACGACGGCCCCGCCAATGTGGTCGCAGATGTGGGAGCGGACGTGGAACGTTTTGACATGAGCCCGGAATCTCATGGCCGGTGGGTGGAGTCGGGGGAGCTCAGAGCGGTGGTCCTGTCAGACACACCAGGGTTCGACGGTGCCACCATCGAACTGGTTGATGACACCGACGATGTTGCTGGTCTTGTTGCCGAAGCCGAAGCTGTCCTCGCCGCCGCCGACACCGGCGGTCCGGCCGCATGGTCGGGGGTTCTTGCTGTTGAGGGGGAACCGACCGGCGACGGACGGATGCTCGAAGCGGACTCGATCTACTGGGATTTCGACCTGTTCCCCCTACCTTTGAAGTTCGACCGGGACGAAGGCGACCATTCTGCTGCGATCGTCGGGGAGATCACCAGGGTTTGGCGTGACAACAACCAGATCATGGGGGAAGGGTTTTTGCACACCGACTCTGCCGACCCCGAAACGGTCGGGTTGGTGGCCCGCACCGTCGAACTGTTAGAAGCTGCCGGTGGTGCCATTCCTGGGGTGTCCGTCGAATTGGATTCTGAGGAGGTCGACGTCCGGGTGGACAAAGCGTCCTGGGATCAGCACCAGGCGGAAATGGAAGCGTGGCTCGACGACGAAGTGCCCGAACCTGAAGACCCCGAAGTGGTTGATGGCCGTGTGGTGGTTGACGACTGGTTGTATGTGACCACGGGTGCGAGGTTGCGTGGTGCCGCCATTGTTGACAATGCGGCGTTCGCTGACGCACGCATCGAAATTGTTGCGTCCGGGGGGACGGTCCCTCACATCTGGTTGACTGGGTTGGTCGCACACGGCGCACCCGACGAACGCATGTTCGACCTGCCTCCGTCCGAATGGTTTAGAATGGTCGAACCCGACGAAACCGACCCTCGGGTGGTGTGGGTCAACACCGAAGGTGTACCCGTCGAAGCCGGTGCTCCTGACGCCCGCCCGTGGGGGGTGCCGCTCACCATCGACAACGGGCAGGTGTACGGCCATTTGGCGTCGTGGCAGGACTGTCACACCGCCTACACCGACCGGTGTCTCACCCCTCCCCGCTCCCCGTCCGGTTACGCATGGTTCCACACTGGTGCCACCCGCACACAGGACGGTCCGGTGCCGACCGGGCGGATCACCGTCGACACCGGCCACGCCAACCCTCGAGCGTCGGCGGCTTCGGCGGTCGGCCACTACGACCAGACCGGCCATGCTGTCGCCGATGTTGCTGCGGTCGACGGGGTGATGGGGCCGTGGCTGTCGGGTTGGGTTCGTCCGTGGGCGACCGACCAACAGAAACACGAACTTTCTGCTAACCCGCCGTCGGGTGACTGGCGTCCCCGTGGTGGCAGCACCGAACTGGTCGGTGTTCTTGCGGTGAACGTCCCCGGTTTTCCGCTGCCCCGTACGGTGGCGACGTTCCGGCGGGACAAACTGGTTTCTCTGGTTGCTAGCGGGTTCGCGCCCATTGCCCCCATCAATCCCCTCGCGGACCCGCTCGCATCTCGTGTCGCCCGGCTGGAAGCCCGACTTGAAGCCGACGCCGCACTCGCCGCGTTGGGGGCGGTGTGAACGTCGACGGGTACTCTTGCGGCTGTCACGGTGTCGGACACGACCGGGAGTGTCCGTGGCGTCCGGTCGAACCCCGCCCGGTGACTGCGTCGGCCGACATGGTGTCGAACCTGGTCTACATCAACCAGATGTCCACCTCCGAAGTTTGGGTTTCCTCCGACGAGGAGGATTAGGTTCGGGCGGGTTCCCGGTCTGCTGTGCCTCCAAACACTCCTGGACCGGCCCGCCCGTTACCCCTCCGGCTGCTAACCTCCGACAGACAGATAGGAGGCACAACATGGCCGTAGGGCGAACCCCACCAGAACGCTCCGACGACCTTTACCCTGGCCTATCCGTGTGGGGGGACCGGGTGTCGGGGTCGATCACCATCAAAGATTCCAGGCTGCCACTGTGGGCGATCGTTTTTTCGGCTGTCGACGCCGGGTGGGCCCGGGTCGAAGCCGGATGGTCGCCGACCGAAACATACGGGTACACGTCAGAGGACTTGGCCGTGTTCCTCTCCGACCTCCTCGAAATGCGCGGCGAGTTCGGTCGGTTGCTGCTGATGCTCGCCGACGCCGTACGGGCAGAGCGGGCAGAGCAAGACGAGAATGCTCCGTGGCCGGACCCGTGGTGGCAGATGCCGGAGATAACCGGGCCGATCGTCGACCAACTGCACCGTTGTATTGAATCGTTGACACAACCCGGCCCGTCTGATTAGTATCCGGTTTAGGTCAAGAGCGCACCCAAAGTGCGACGGGCCATCAACCCTTTATCCCAATAGGAGATGTGATGGACCCGACCCTGGCCGAACTGTTAGACAAGATCGGCAACGCCGCCGACACCGAAGCACTCGCTGCGATTCTCGCTGACCTGTCCGCCGACGAACTCGAAGCCGTCCGCGCCGAACTTTCCGACACGATCCGTCTGCTCGCCACGTCGGTGAAGGACGGTTCTTCTGTCAACCCGACCGAGGACATGGAGACTGTTCGTGCCGCCCAGGAGTCGTTGCAGGCTGTCACCGCCCGCACCGCCGAACTGGCCGACACCGCCCAGGCGACAGCTGATGAGGCCGACGCCATTCTCGCCACACTCGACGAAACCCAATCCGACGACGACAGCGACGAGGCAGAAACCGAAGTGGTGGAAGACGGCGACGAGGAAGCGTCCGTGCAAACCGAAACGGTCGAAACCGAAACCGAACCGGTCGCGGTTGCTGCGTCTGCTGCACCTCGGAGGCGTGCCCCGCTTGGTGCTGTCGCCGCGAACCGGCCCCGCCAACCAGAACCCGAAGCCACAAGTTCGTTCAGCCTGCAGGCTTCGGCCGGGGTTGCCGACGCCGGTATCCGTGCCGGCCACCGGTTCGCCAACCCGAAAGAGCTCGGCCACGCAATGGCCGAAGCGTTCCGCGGGTTGACCCCCGGTGCGAAACTGATGGTCGCCCAAGCGGACTTCTCCGACCAGGTGCCTTACAGGTTCACCGACGACGCCGAAACCAATTTTGTGACCCTGTCGAACATTCGCCGGGAAGCGGAACGTGGCGAAGCGATCGTAGCGTCGGGCGGGTTCTGCGCTCCCGGCACCCCAATCTACGATTTTTTCAGCGTGTCGTTCCGTTCGGGACTCCTGGAATTGCCGACGGTCGTGTCCGAACGGGGCAACCTGCAGTATCCGGTGTCGCCCGGTGTGGCCGACCTGCTGGCCGAAACGGGGATTGCGTTCCCGTGGACCAACACCATCGACGAGGACCCGGGCGAGTTGACCAAACCGGTGTTCACTCCGGCGTGTGTGGAAACACGGTCGTGTGACATTGTTGCTTACCCGACCCGACTCCAGTTCGGCAACTTCCAACAAATCTTCTACCCCGAGTTCGTCGGCCACATGACCGGTGAAGCGTTGATCACCCACGACCACAAGGTCGATATTGAACTGATCGACGACATCATCGGGTTCGCCACACTCACCCAGGACCACGCCGGCAATGTTGGTGGCGGAACCCTGGTCAACCTGTCGCACACCCTCGGGTTTATCGCGGCGTGGTACCGGAACAAGTGGAGGATGGGCACCGAAGCCCCGCTCGACGTGCTGCTGCCCGCTTATGTGCGGGATGCTGCCGCCGCCGACTATGTTGCCCGCAACGGGACCGTGTCAATGGACCGGGCGTACGCCGCGGCCGACGACTATTTCAGGGTGGCGAACCTTCGGGTGCAATGGTTGGCGAACCTCAGTTCAGATTTCAGCGCTTCGGCGTCGTTCCCGGCTGCGGACGCAATCGTGTACGCACCAGGGACGGTCATCCGCCAGACCAGGGCAAGCCTGAACCTCGGTGTCGTCCGGGATTCGACACTCAACGACACCAACGATTTCCAAACGTTCGAGGAAACGTTCGATTCGGCGTGTCTGGTCGGTAACGAAGTGGTCCACCTCGCCAACATTGATGTGTGTCCGACTGGTGCGACCGGCGCCCAAGAGGAAATCACGTGTTGGACGGGGGAGTCGAGTTAGGCTGGGCTGACCCGCAACCGTCTGGTAGTGAAGCCACCTTTAACCGGGTGGCTTCGCTTTTTCGGTGGTATGCTGACCGGCATGGAGGTACAGACCCCGGTTATTGATCGTCCTACCGTGGCCAACGCCGCCTGCACACACCCGGTCGCCACCCACTACCACGGCTCTCACGCCTGTTATGTCTTCGACAAATGTCGGTGTATCCCATGCCGCGAGGCGAACACCGCCTACATGAAGAAGCGGTCGCGGTGGACCGGCGAATTCCCGTACGAACCGCCACCACTGGTTGATTCGGCCGAAACCCGAAACCATGTCGTCTCCCTGATGGACCAGGGGATGGGTGCCAAACGTGTCGCCGCGGTCGCCGGTGTCACCCCTTCACTGGTCGGCAACATTGTTTACGGCCGTGGCGGCAACCACCACCGTGCGGCGAACAGGATCAGGCGGTCCACAGCCGAGAAGCTTCTCGCCGTCACCCTCGACGTTTCCGACGGGGCGAAAGTCGACGCTACCGAATCCTGGCAGATCATCGACGAACTCGTCGCCCGCGGATGGTGGAAAGCCGCTATCGGCCGTCGGGTCCACGGTCCGGGGGCGATATCCCTACAGGTGAGCCGGAACCTTGTGTTCGCCGGGACCCTCCGCACCCTCCGCACCCTGCTGACCGAACCGGTCCCGCTACGCCTCCACAATGTTACCGGCAAAATGTATGATCCGACCACCAGCTACGAACCACAGTTCGTCGAACCGGTAACACCGGGCGTACCCGTAGCCCCCCAACAATTGTTGGCGTGGGATCGGATACGGTTATGGGAGACGGTGCAGGCAGCGCAGCAGCACCACCGGAGGGTGTTCGTGTGACGGGCGTACCGAAACTTTTCCACCAAATGTGGTTGCGCAATAGTCCTGGACCGATCCCCGCCACCTACCGGAAGTGGACGGAAGAATGGAAGGACACCCACAAAGACTGGACCTACCGCCTGTGGACGAGCATCCCCCCGTTGACCCCCCCGAGTCTGGACCTGTGGCAGCGTGCCGCAGAGATCAGCCCGGACACGGTCGAACAGTTCCGCTCCGACATCGCCCGCTACGAAATCCTCTACCAGTACGGCGGAGTGTGGGTTGACATCGACTGCCAACCCCAAAAACCCATCGACCCGCTCTGCGATGTTGAAGCGTTCGTCGCATGGGAAGTGCAGGACCGTTGGGCGTCGAACGCGATCATGGGCGCAGTCCCCGGCCACCCGTTCATCAAAGAGCTGATCGAACGGCTCCCCGGTTCGGTGCGCCGCCACCACAATAAGGCGAACACCAAAAAGAGTGGCCCCCAATTCCTGACCCCGATCCTGCGCCGCCACCCCGAAGTCAGGGTCTACCATCAGCACATGTTCTTCCCGTACGCATACAACGAGTTGGACCGGGCGGCCGAGGATTTCCCTGATGCCTACGCTGTCCATCATTTCGCCAACCAGAGACGCAAGAAAGGGGTGCCGTTGTGAACCTCACCGATCTGGAAGGGTTGATAACACCCGAAGTCGGCGACACCCTCGCCCGCTACGCCTCGCAGGTCCCGCCCACGGAGGCGGTCGTCGAAGTCGGATCATATAAAGGCAAATCGACCTGCTACCTCGCTGCTGGTGCTGGCCCCAACGGAGCGAAAGTGTACGCGTTCGACGCCTGGGATCTGGCCGGCAACCAGACCGGCCGGTTCGGGTTCGCCGACCCAACCACCTACGAAGTGTTCCGGTCACAGGTCAAAGCAATGCACTTTTCGAGGCGGATCAAAGCAACCAAAACGTTCGGGCATGTTGCGGCACAAACTTGGGGTGGGCCGCCGGTGGGGTTGTTGTTCGTCGACGCCGACCACGAAGCCGGTTCGGTGATCCGCGACGGCGAAGCGTGGACACCCCACCTTGCAGCTGGGGCCACGGTTATTCTCGACGATTTGGACACCCCAAAAAACCCGGGTGTCAGGGTGGCTGCCGACCACCTGGCCCGGACGTGGGGGCCATACGAAGTGGAGGCCGAACGGCTGGCCGTGTTCCGGCCGTGACCGTCACCACCATCGAAGCCCACGGCCGAACCTACCGGATCAACAACCCCGGCACCGGACGGGTCGGCTCCAAACTCAACATGGGCATCCCCTACGAACAGAAACTGTTAAACCAGGTGTACAACGACCACCACACCGGGGTAGCGTTCGACATCGGAGCCCACGTCGGCAACCACACCCTGTTCTTCGCCGCAGTTTGCGGGCTGACCGTCCACGCCTGGGAACCCTACGACCTGTCACGGGGCATGCTCGAAGACAACATTGCACTCAACCCCGGGTTGGACATCACCGTCCACCCGTGGGCTGCCGGCGACCGCCACACCCGCGGCAGGTTCACCACTGGCATGTGGTTGGAGTTCGACCCCGAACGGGACGGCGACACCCTCAAACTTGAACGGGGCCACATCCCCGTCCACCCGATCGACGACGAAGTGAACATTCAGAATGTTGCTGTGGTCAAAATCGATGTTGAGGGAATGGAATCAGAGGTGCTCGCCGGGATGGTCAACCATTTGGACCGTGACCGGCCGGTCGTGTACACCGAAGCGCACACCGACCACGATTTGTTGAAGATCCGCCGGGTGATCGGACCGCTCGGATACAAAGTGGTCCGCTACTTGCACATGGGCAGCAGGCAGGTCAGGTGGGAGGTTTAGAGACTAGGATGGTGGACATGGAGGCACAACAACCTTTGACTGTTGGATCACTGTTTGCCGGTATCGGCGGGTTCGACCTCGCCGCAGAACGTGCAGGCATGGAAGTGGTCTGGCAATCCGAGTACGATAAGCGCGCTTCCGCTGTTCTTGACTATCACTGGCCTGCCGTCAAAAACTTTGGAGACATACATGGAATCAACACACCACCAACAGTCGATGTTCTCACCGGAGGTTTCCCCTGCCAGGACTACAGCGTCGCAGGAAACCGCGACGGACTTGCTGGTGACCGCGGCGCACTCTGGTGGGAATATCACAGGCTCATTGATCGCATCCGCCCCACCTGGGTTTTGGGAGAGAACGTCCCAGGCCTCCTCTCTAGTCGAGGCGGTGCAGACTTTGAAACGATCATTCGGTCGCTTACCGAATGCGGGTATGGCGTCGTCTGGGCAGTTTTGGACGCTCAATACTTCGGAGTGGCGCAACGACGCCGCCGTGTGTTCATTGTCGGACATTCTGGAGGAAATCCCCGACCCGAAATTCTCGCTCTCGCAGAAGGCATGTTTGGGCATCCTGAACCGAGCCGAGAAGAGGGGTCGAATATTGCCTCCAGTCTTACAAGAGACTTTGGAAAAGGTGGCGCAGACGACAACTCAGCCCAAGCCAACCATCTGATCTTCCATTCCTCACAGACCCCAATCTCATCAACAGACATCGCTCATCCACTGGAACAGAATTCTCGAGCCAGCCATTCAGTGTATGTACCGGAGAAGGTCAATGCCCTGAGGACTAGAGACCACAAAGGACCAGCTATGGATGTAGCCGAGCCATCCCTGGTGGCCTTCAACTGGCAGACCGGCACCGACCAGTTATCACCCCGCAGTACATACATCGACGCTCTCAGTTCGGGGCAAGTTCCTGCTGTTGCCTTTGCTCAAAACCAGCGGGACGAAGTAAGAGAACTGGGGATTGCTGGTGTACTGGCCGCTGAACCAGGCATCAAACAACAGACCTATGTCACCAGACCTTTTGTCCGTCGTCTAACCCCTCTCGAATGTGAACGACTACAAGGCTTCCCCGACGGTTGGACTGACACCCCCGGCAACAGCGACAGCCAAAGGTACCGGCAACTCGGCAACGCCGTCGCCGTACCCGTCGTGGAGTGGATACTGCGAAGGATCGCCGCCGCATGAAACTGTCCGCCGTAATAATGGCCCACCCCAAACGGGAACACATGGTTGCAGCACTCCAACACAAACTGGGCAACCCTCCGGTCGTGTACGACGAGAAGAACGACCGTTGGGATACGGGTAGGCGGTCGCTGCTCGCCCACCTGGACACCGGGTCGGACTACGCCCTCACCATCCAGGACGACGCCGTAATACCACCCAAGTTCATCACCGGACTCCGCAACGCTTTGGAACGTGTACCGGACGGTTCCCCCCTCGTGTTGTACACCACCCGGACCCGGTCGTGGGGGCCGGTCCTCGACCAGGTCCCTCACACCGTCTCCTACCTTGTCATGGACCGCATATGGTGGGGTGTTGGCGTTGTCGTACCCACCCGTCTCATCGAAAACATTGTTGCTTACGGTGATGGTTGCACCAACCCCCAATACGACCACCGGCTCGGCTCCTACTTCGAATCCGAACACGTCCCCGTCTACTACACGTGGCCGAACTTGTGCGACCACGCCGACGTCCCGTCGCTGATACCGGGCCGGTCGTCGCGGCGGCGAGCCCAAAACTATGCGAGGATGCGCGCCGACCGGTTGCGGTGGCATGGCACCATCCAAAAGGTCGACCCGCCCGCCGACATCGAAACACCGGCCAGGTGAACCTGGCGACGGTCATCATGGCCCACCCCGCCCGCACCACCTCAGTCGAACGGCTCGTCGACATGCTCGACACCACCCCGACCGTTGTCTACGACACCACCAACCACATATGGGCGACAGCGAAAACGGCACTCTCGAGCGCACACCCAGACACCACACATCTGCTGGTAATCCAAGACGACACCATCACCTCCCAACACCTCACCGAAACCGTCACCGAAATTATCGCCGCCCACCCCACCACACCAATAAACCTGTACTTGGGTACCGGCCGCCCCAACCCGGTCATCTACCGGCGGTGGGTTGCGGCAGCCGAAGACACCCGACCAACCCTCATCCGCGGACCCGGACCGACCTGGGGTGTCGCCTGCGTCTACCCCACCACCCACATTCGGGCACTCGTCGAATACGGCGACCGGTACACCAACGTCGGCCAATCCTACGACGGCCGCGCCACCGCCTACTACCGGAGCACCAAAACCGAATGGTTGTTCACCTGGCCGTCCCTCGTCGACCACGACACCACAATCCCATCACTGCATTCATCGACACCCGACCGCCACGCTTTCCGGTTCGTCGGGGCTGACAGCACCGGTCTCGGTTCGGACTGGACAAAAGTGATGGGCACCGACCGGGAATCGTTACACCCGCCCGTCATGTTCGTCCACACCACCACGGGACGTAAACGCAAAGTCGGCAAGTTCGACCGGGAGTGGGAGCGGTTGAGCCGTCAAGGGTCATGGGAGATCGTCGGCTAAACCCGCGCTTCGACCAACCCTTTTTGTTTATTGGTGTTTCTTGGGGTTGGTGGTCGTAGGGGATGGTGGTGGGAAACCATAGGGGGTCGAAATCCAGCATCAATGGTTGAAATGCGGATGTGTTCAAAACGCCTAAAGAGTTCTTGGGGGGGT